>Ga0192280_1203_pt1 | contig 9640 bp, 6 predicted proteins | sample Koala_Koa24_M3_FD_131249 | JGI IMG/M metagenome (GOLD analysis project Ga0192280, IMG submission 131249) | Enriched cells from koala feces incubated with labeled cellulose particles, San Francisco Zoo, California, United States - Koala_Koa2-4_M3 ... | reverse complement strand
TAGAGCGTTTGGCTACGGACCAAAAGGCCGGGGGTTCGAATCCTCTTGCGCACGTTAGAAAGCCGTGATTTCTAAATTAGAATCACGGCTTTTTTAATGCGCAGGGCCGGGCGAGTAGGGAGAAAATCTTCCTACTCGATTGAGCAGGGCTGCGTAAGGAATACTGGCAGCTCCGCTGTTTTTGTTTTGCTCGATTAGATCATGAATCTGTTAGAGCGTCCATGTGAAAGTTAATCGAACACAAGTTCGAAAAAATGCTTGCATTATGAAACGGTATGTATTATAATACACAACAAGAAGAACAAATGTTCTGCTATAAACCGTGTACATTATGGAGGCATATATGAAAAGAAAATCTGAAAAACAGGAAATTTATCGGACACTGACACCGGCTGGAATTGTGTTGTGCGCTATTTTAGGGCTCGTGTTTGAAATACTGCTATTCTTGCTGATGGGGATTCATTTCCTTGAAGTCTCGGTGGTTATTCTTGGATTTCTATGGCTGCTTTCAGGCATTCTGGTTTCCGGTGCGCTTTGTCTGGCAGCGTCAGTTCAGGATCAAATAAAGAGAAATCGATTATTTCATGTTGTACGATCCGATCTGGAAATCGAACGATGGACCATTTGTCGAACTGCTTGTTAAATAGGGGATTGCAGATGTTATTTTTCTGTGATAGAATTTGTTTAGATGGCCGGAGGCCATATACTAAAAAATATGCAGGCAGGAAAAGGTGGAGAGTATGCAAAGTACAGTGACAAGAAATGAGGCGTTTGCGCTTCTGCAGCAATATAATCAAGAGCATTTTCATATTCAGCATGCGTTGACAGTGGAGGGAACGATGCGATGGTATGCGAAAGAGCTTGGGTATGGTGAAGATGAGGAGTATTGGGGTATTGTCGGACTCCTGCATGATATTGATTTTGAATTGTTTCCGGAACAGCATTGTCAGAAAGCACCGGAACTCTTGCGGGCAGGCGGAGTGAGTGAAGATATGATTTACTCTATATGCAGCCATGGTTATGGGATTTGCTGTGACCTTGAGCCCAGGCATGAAATGGAGAAAGTCTTATTTGCGGCGGATGAACTGACGGGATTGATTGGTGCGGCCGCAAAGATGCGCCCGTCTAAGAGCGTGATGGACATGGAAGTATCCAGTTTGAAAAAGAAGTTTAAGGATAAGAAGTTTGCTGCGGGATGCTCGCGCGATGTGATACGTACCGGTGCAGAACGCCTTGGATGGTCATTAGAAGAATTGATGGAGAAAACGATTCTTGCCATGCGTTCCTGCGAGGCTTCGATCAACGATTATATGAGCACAGCGTTTGGCTGACGGGAAAAACCAGACTGGGACAGGCTGGAATTCAATGAAGTCTTTGTTTTAGGATAATATGGACATTTCTGATAATCTAAGTGAGGAATGTGTATGGCAGGAAAGAAGAGGAAGAGAGTTCTTTCACCAGCGAGTATTCTGAGGGTAATGGTTATATTGCTGTTTCCTGTGCTCTTCTTTTTGACAACAGGCTACAGGCAAATAGGAAATGAAACAGAGATTATCGTCGGAGAGGATGATACTCTTTCAGAAGACCAGAAATCTGAGACGGAGTATTTGCTCTGTGAAGAGACAGAAATTATATCCGAGAAGCTCACAGTTGCTATTGATCCTGGACATCAGGGAAGCTGGGTGGATATGACAGACACAGAGCCTCTTGGACCGGGGTCTTCGGAAATGAAAACAAAATCTTCTACTGGGACGCAGGGGAGTTATAGTGGCCTTGCAGAATATGAGCTGAATCTGGAGATTGCTTTGTTGTTGCGTTCAGAATTGGAGGAACGGGGCTATGAGGTGATCCTGACGCGGGAGGATAATGACACTGCGATCAGTAATGCAGAGCGAGCAACTTTGGCTTATGAAGAGGGCGGTGATATTTATGTGCGCATTCATGCAAATGGTTCTGAGGATTCCAGCATAAGCGGCGCTCTTGCGATGGTTCCTTCTTCGTCTAACCCTTATGTGGCATATCTTGCGGAGGATTCATATCTGTTAGCGGAGTGTATTCTGAATTCTTATTGCAATATTGCAGGCTTTTCATCTCTTGGCATTCAGTATACAGATAGTATGACTGGAATAAACTGGAGTCGGATCCCAGTGATGATTCTGGAGATGGGTTTTATGACAAATGAATCGGATGATCTGCGTATGGCAGATTCTTCCGTACAAGAACTGATGATACAGGGTATTGCAGATGGGATCGATGATTATTTTATTCAGAAAGGGCAAAAGACGGTGGAGGCTGAGGCGCTTATGAATTCTCTGATAGAAATGCTTGGAGAACGCTATATTTATATTTCTGAGACTCAGGGAGAGAACTGGGCAGTCAGTGTAAAATCTCTAACAGAAAATTCTGCGGGAAACATCAATGGCGATGTGCAAATGAAGTCGGCCAGCGTGCTTAAGACCTTTATTATGGCTGCTATTTATGATCGGGTTTATTACCCGTCTTCAGAGGAACGACGGATTATGGTAGAAGAATCCTATGAAGGAGAACTGGCAGATTTAATTACTGCGATGATCACAGTCAGTGACAATGCGGCGTCTAATACTCTGGTGACTATGTTAGGTTCTGGTGATGTACAGGCCGGAATGGACGTGGTGAATCAGTTTCTGAAGGAAAATGGTTATACCGGAACTCATATGGGGCGGCTGTTCCTGGAAGAGAATCCTTCCGATGACAATTATACAACTGCGAATGACTGTTGTGCTTTGTTGGAAAGCATTTATAATGGCACTTGTGTGGGAGCGGCAGCTTCGGCTGAGATGTATGCATATTTAAAGCAGCAGACAAACCTTACGAAAATTCCGGCGGCCCTGACGGATACGGATGTTATTGTGGCAAATAAGACGGGGGAGCTTGCGGGGGATTATGGCGATTATGTAGAAAACGATATCGCCATTGTAGAAAAAGGAGAGCAGGCATACTTGCTTTGTGTACTCAGTAACGATCTCCAGGACAATCAGACTGCTGTTGCACAGATTGTTCAGATTTCTGGATTGGTTTATGAGACTTTAATTGAAAAATTTTGATAGATTGTATTTTGAGATGCCTTGATTTTATGTGTTTTGAGTAAGAAAGAATCCTGATGGTTGTTATGGACAAATGCCGCAGGGTTCTTTTTTATCCATTAGGAAAGTTCTCCGAACATCCCTATTGGATAAAAAATTATCACAGAAATCACTTGACAAGCAACTGAAAACGATGCATAATATCACTTACAATAATTAACAACTAATTAAAACAAATCTTAAACACATATAACTTCTTTATACTATTTGAAAACTTCTTGTTGATTTGTATACCAGACGTGATCCAATTTAAAAAATGGTAGCAGCTCAGCTTTCTATTCGCTTTTTGAAAGCGTAGGCTGTCGGCAATCTATGAAAGTAACAGAAAGAAGGGATGATTTGAGTTGACTCAAAAAGAATACACTTTGCCAAGAAATAGTGGCTACCGAATTGTGCGGCATCTCGGAAGCGGAGGAGAGGGGACAGTTTATTTGGTTTGTCATTTATGTACAGAACAATTGCGGGCAGCGAAGGTTATGACAAATGTCCGCATGGATCGGAAGCATGAGTTGGATATGATGAAGCATCTCAATCATCCTTCGCTTCCGAAAATAATGGATGTACTGGAGCAGGATGGATACCTGTGGCTAATTATGGAATATATCCAGGGGTGCCGTCTGGATCAGACTGTGTCAAAGGGAATGCCTCATGAACAATTGTGGTCGGTGGCTTCCCAGTTGTCACTGGTGCTGATGTATCTTCATAGCAGAAAGGAACCGGTGCTGCATCTTGATATCAAACCGTCCAATATTCTGCTGCGTCCGGATCAGACCCTTGTTTTGATTGATTTTGGTGCTTCAATACGTGGGCATCCGATAGAAGAAAATGCCGGAAAATATGGAACCAGAGGCTTCGCGGCACCGGAACAACAGCAAAGAGATGGGATAGTGGACGTGAGAACGGATCTGTACGGTGCCGGTGCAGTGCTGCATTATTGCTGTTATGGGCATGCCCCTGTGCAGGGCAAGAGTTCTTTTTCATGGACAGGAAAATATTTGCAACACCTGAAGTTTAACCGTATCATAAATAAATGCCTGCAGGAAAATCCGGATAAACGCTATCAGGAGAGCCGGCAGCTATATAATGCCATTTGTAAAGCGCAGAGAGCGGAAAAGTTCTTCCGGAAGATCAGGAGAACATTTGCCGCAATGCTGCTTTTGCTGTCTGCGACAATCTTGCTTTTTTATAGTCTGCCGAAATATTCAGATAATCATTTGGACGCAGCAGGGGCTGCTTCGGATCGTGTCTTAGAAGATATATCACAGTGTTTCACAGAAATCTGCACGGAAATTGCTTTGGAAACGACTTCGGAAAGTGCACAGAATGTGATTCTTTTTCATGATTCAGAAACGGAATCAGAGTTGGAATCAGCCAATGAGCTGGAATACCATCGACTTTTGGATATGGCCGGAGGAATGGGTTTTTCGCAGGCAGTAGAATGTTATCAGCGGGCGTCGGAGTTGTATCCGGGGGATAGTGAATGGTTTTTACAGATTCTAGAGCAGGTAACATCGGATGGAATATTTGAAGCGGAGGAAGAGAATGCAGTGAAAGAATTGATCTATGCGACTTCGATGGATTCTGAGAGCACCGCTTTGGAACAGTTAGCTGTTGATGCGAGTGCCTATGGTCTGTTTACTTATCGTATGGGACTGGCGTACTGGTATTATTATGACGGAACCGGGGGAAAGAGCGCAGCTGCATGGTGGTTTCGCCTTGCAATGGATTCGCAAGACAAAGAAAGCAATGTCGACTGGCTGGAAAGTGCTGTGGTTCTTTCCAGAATTGGCTCTTATTATGGAATGCTTGGAAGTACGATTGCGGAAGAGGAACGGGAAACGAAGGAATGGGATTACTGGAACGATTTGAAAGAATTGTGGCAATTGTATCAGGAACAGGAGGAAAAAACGGAAATCCGAGTCCAGACAGCGGAAGAAATGCTTACATTGATTGTTTTGAAATCTGGAATGCTGCGTGAATATGGTGCAAGCCGGGAAGAAATGACAGAAGTACTTGATTCCATAGAGGAATTTCGAAACGGAACTTTAATAGCGTATGATCAAAAGGAACTGGAAACCCTGGAAGAACAAAGCAAAGCGGCAAGAGCCGCATTGGAACGGGCGTATCAGGAATAGAAATTTTACAGAAATGAAAATTCAGGAGTCAGGTTCAGGGAGGGGAAGAAAATGTCGAAGAAAAGGCTGAGAAAGATAGAACTGGAGAAAAGAGCTGCAAAGAGAAGAAGAAGAATTGCTCTGGTCACTATGGTTGGAATTCTGCTCGCAGGTGTTGAAAATTGTCTGGTTCTGCCATACGGAAATGATACTGCCTCAGGAGCGGGCAAATTGTGGAATGTATCTGAGGGAGAAGTATGGAATGAGACAGAGACAGAATCTGAGAAAGAATATTATTTCGAATTTGACGACGAAACAGAAAACGAAGCGGGGAAGGAGATGGAATCTGACAGTGAAATAGAAAGTGAACTGGAGAGCGAAACGGAGAGCGAAACAGAGACAGAGAGCGAGACAGAAAGCGAGACGCATCCAGAAATTCGACATGGTAGTCCACGTAGGAATCTCCGTTTGTTCCCTGCCTGCTGGAGATTTCTTCTGCCTGATATGAATCACAAAGCACATATTTTTTTGATAAAACAGCTGTCTCATATTCCTCAAGTGTCATTTGGGTATTTTCCGACTGATCGAGCTGTTCATAAGCCTTTTCCGTATTGCTCGCAACCAGAAGGCTCAGATATCCTTCCAAAGCTGATTCCGGTACACTCTGCGGATAATAATGAACCAGATAAGAAAATCCGCCAAAAGTCACCACCACCAGTACCAAAATAATAAACTTGATCAATAACCTTCGAAATACTTTCATGCCAATATCCTCCATCCTCTGTCTGCATCTGCTTCCTGTCCTTCCCTGGCAAATGCTTCCGATGTATATAATTCATTCGTCTCTTATCAGCCGCCTATTGATTCCTCATAAGCGAGAATTACATTCAAATTCGCTTTCTCATACTCGTTCAGATAAGAGAACATATTGGCATCAAATTCTTCCGGAGTGTAAAGTGCCGTATACCAGGACTTCTGGCTAAAATACTCCTGTAAATCCTCCGAATCAAACATTCTTCCGTGCAGGGCAAAAATTTCATTTCGAATAATGCGAAGCTCACTCAGACTATAACCGTATAATTCACTTTCACTGATATATCGGCTGCTGATTCCGGAAATAATTGTATCAGAATCGCTGACCGTCGTAGCAGATGAAGTCGAACCGGAACTTCCTGAACTGGAGCTGCTCGAACTGGAACTGCCCGTACCAGAGCTTCCCGTACTGGAGCTGCTTGCAGCAGAGCTGCTCGAACCCTGATAAGTCCAGATCGTAATATTATCATCCGAATCCACGGCTACCCACCCATCGTTTACACTGCTGGAACTGCTGCTGGCGGTACTCGTGCTGCTCCCAGTACTCGTGCTGCCTCCGCTGCTCGTACTGTTTCCGCTGCCCGTGCTGCTTCCACTGCTCGTACTGCTTCCACTGCTCGTACTGCTTCCACTGCTCGTACTGCTTCCACTGCTCGTACTGCTTCCACTGCTTCCTGTAGTGCTTGTGCTGCTTCCACTGCTCGAACTGGTACTGCTTCCGCTGCTCGCAGTGGTTTCGTTATCTGAGGAACTGATGCTGCCTGTATTCTTCCCACTGCTCACGCCAGCTGTACTTCCAGTATTTATATTTGAAGAAATCGAATTGCTTCCCGTAGTGCTTGAGGCGTTTCCGCTGCTCGTGCTGCTTCCTGTAGTACTTGTGCCGCTTCCTTTGGAGCTTGTTTCACTGCTTTCTGTAGAGTATAAATTACTCACCGTACTTACATTAGCTGGAGAATCTGTCTCGGTATCATTATTGGTTTCTGACATGACTGTAGTTTTATCAGACCCCGCCGCTCCTGTTGCCTCAGGCTCTTCTGTCTCCTGCTCTGCTTCATTGTTCGTTTCCGTCTCAGTTTCTGACCCGGTTTCTGTTTCCGATTCCGTCTCCTTTTCCGACTCTAATTCTGTTTCTGTCTCAGATTCCAATTCTGTTTCTGTTTCGGTCTCTGTTTCCGTCTCTTCCTCGTCACTTTCTTCTGTCTCCACGCCATCCTCGATTTCGCCAGACGCTGTAACAGTAAAAGCATCCGTCTGATAAGTTCGAATGTCCTCTGTCTCATCCGGAATGGAAATGATCCCTTCCGATACTTCCTCCGTATTTTCTTCCTCAGAAGGATTTTCCATAAACATCTCCGCCGACAGAACATCCGACAGAAATAAATCTACCGTAAGAAAAGAGGCGCCAGCGACTAAAACGCATCCAACCACAAACCCACTGTTGCGCTTTATTATATTTCTCGTCTTCCTCATAATTATTTATATCTCACCCCTTCACGGGGCATCATAACACACTTAAGGCAAAATGTCTATTTGAATCTTCTTCCGAAAAGCGGAGATACAGAAAATATCGTTGCAGTAAATATAACAAAACCAATCGCCAGCATGATCCAACCCCCTCTTTTATCGCTGCTTTTTGTCAAAACTCCCTCTCCGTCTGACATTGTTCTGGTTCCCCCGGAATACTGTGTATCAACGGCGCCCCCAGTGGACAACCCATTCTCTGAACCTTCTGCGGACACACTCTCTAAGGAAGTATCCTCCCCTATTATGCCGTTATCCTCCATTGACTCTGTTTCTTCTTCATTCTGTTCATTTGGCTCACTGTAAGATTTTTCCACATCATCTGCGTCTTGCGATGCGGCCGCTTCCTCGGCCAACTCCATTGCACTTTTTCGAATCTTTTCATAAGCAGGAACTTTTTCTTCCCCATTGCTGATAAATACCGGAATTTCGTCACTCCAATATTCATTCCCCGCCATATCGCACAGCCACACCTGCAGTGTCTGCCACTCCCGGTTGTTTTCCAGTGTGACCTTTACCGGCTCTCCGGATACCGGCTGATTTTTATTCTCAAAAAAGAGTTCACTGTTATGATAAACCCGAAGACAACTCAGCCCCAGATTATCACTCGGAATCACCAGCGCGGTCATGGTCTCCCCTTCGTATATTTCTCCATTTTTTATCCCGCTTATTGTACATGTAGGGGCGCTCCAGTCTATAACAAATGTAACTCTTTTTTGCTGCATCCCGGTATCGCTCTGGTTTTGCGCCATATCCTGCGATACAAGCAGCAGTTCATACACACCTTCCTGCGAGAAATATCCGGCCGGCACAGTATAGCAATACCGTTTCCATGTTGAATCACTGCCTTCCATTGTTACCTGGTATTCGTCTCCAGCCGTAAGTTCCCTTAGAATTCCATCGTGTCTGCAGTAAATGGAAGACTCTCCCACATAGTCAATATTTGTTTCATAAAACACCACATCACAGGCTTCAGAAAGAAAGTACTGTTCCAGTATAGTCTTGGTTTCTTCCGATAAATCGTACGCAGATCCAAAACGATTTACAGAAAACTGTATGGTTTTACAACCGATATTCCCTGTCAAATCTTCTGCTGTCACTGAGATCGTATAGATATCATCATAACTCAGGGATTGAGGAAAGTCGTAGTATTCTCTCCATGCGCCTGTATCACTGTCTGCACTTTCTTTCAAAGCAGGCGCATTTCCCTGATTCGCCCCTGTAATGCTCACCTGTAAAGATCCGGCCTTATACCGGGCATCCGTGCAGCTTACCAAGATACATACGCTGCCCGAATTTGCGGTCTGTTCCTCTACTCCTGAAATCGTGATAACCGGTGCTGTACCATCCACACATATCACGCTGCTTCGAGAATAGGCAACATTGCCAACCATATCCACCGTTTTCACATAAATCCGGAACAATCCTTCTTCAGAAATCGAAATCGAAGCCATGGAATTGCTGCCTGTCCATGCTACCGTTTCCGCGTTTTCCATTACACTTCCATTTGCGTCACAAGGCAGCACTTTATAGAAAGTTTCTTTTAGGCCGCTCTTGCCGTCTGGCTCTACAGCAAAGGAAACCGAACAGCTTCCCGCAGCATATACTATTTCACCCAATTGGTTCCCGGATATCTGAAATCGCGCAGACGGCGCTTCTCCATCAACATAATACTTTTCTTCCTGAAGAGATGACTCTTTTTTAACGGTGCCATCTTTTTTAATCTTCTTTAAACGAAAAGAAAAAATACCATCCACTGTCAGATTTTCCAGGCTGCTTCCTGTATTATAACCACTGCCAGAAATTGGCTCAGCATAAACCGCAGTCCCCGTTTTAATCCATAGTAAACCATTGTTATCACGATACCAGGATTGTGCATCCCCTGTTATTTCATAATGCACACCCCGCTCTATAGGCTCGCAGCCTGCCTGTAATTCCGTTTCTTTTATCATGTCACTCTCAGAATTTGTTTCCGTCTGAATCTCAGATTCAATTCCCAAATCAGGCTCACGATTTGATTCTTCCTCTGTCTCATTATCTGCTTCCGATTCCGTCTCTGTCACACCC
>Ga0192280_1202_pt1 | contig 9721 bp, 8 predicted proteins | sample Koala_Koa24_M3_FD_131249 | JGI IMG/M metagenome (GOLD analysis project Ga0192280, IMG submission 131249) | Enriched cells from koala feces incubated with labeled cellulose particles, San Francisco Zoo, California, United States - Koala_Koa2-4_M3 ... | reverse complement strand
TCACCTCCTTTCTCGAACCCGGCCGTCAGGGCCCGATTCCGATCGTGGTGCAGCTGAGTGATGGCTTGCTTGGGGACGAAATTATCACCTTTAAACTGTTCCAGGGTGATACCGAAGCCGAAGCCAGCACCGACGCCAGCAGCGATGACGGCTGGGAAGAAATCGGCACCTTCACTGCTACTGGCCCGATGAAGAAGGGCTGCCGTATTGGCTGGCGGTTCCTCCCCCGCAGTGTCACCAAGCAGTGGCTCCGGTTGCAGGTTGGCGACACCAGCGACACCCAAGGCGACGGGCACAAAGCCGACAACCTCAACGTCTTCGCTGCTATCGTCCGTGAAGATCTGTTTGAGTATGACAAGCTGCTCTACATCAATGCTGGCCGGAATGAATGGGAAGCCAAGGAAGCGGCACTCAGCACCAAGGAGTAATCCGTGCCACTTGAACCCGGCAAACTGGCAATATTCAACATGGCATTAGGCTTCATTGGGACTCGTACCATCGCGAGTCCCAATGAGGAAACGCTTGAAGCTGTTCAGTGCCAGCTATTCTGGGATCGCGCCAGAAGGTCAGTCTTGTGTGATTATCCACGTGACCATCCGTGGCCATTTGCTTGGCAACGTATTCAACTTGCTCAACGTGTATTTCCAGAAGTCTATGACGGCGTCTGGAAATATTGCTATGGTTGGCCTAATGAAGCATTGCGTATTATAGCAATCCATAATCCGGGTAAGGGACGGCACGACAGAACCCTTCCTTTTGTCGTCCGTAACATCGAAAATAGTTCAGCTCCTATCGTAGCTAATCAAGCTATCTTCTGTGATATTTCCCCTGCACAAGCTGAATGCATTGTTGATGTTGTGGATGAACGTGTGTATGACCCACTTTTCACACAATTGGTAGCCCGCAAGCTGGCCAGCTATATTGCCATCCCACTTCTCAAGAACAACCAGAACAAGGTGCAGGAAATCGAACAGTTGTATGATGTGGCCTTCCAAAAGGCGAATGAGCAGGCAGTGCAGGAAAACCTGAAGGAAGATCTCAAACAGATGGATGATGGCCGTAGATGGGCTGATAACCACGACCCATGGCTCCTTGCTCGTGGTGGGCTGCCTCCCACTCGTTGGCCCTTATATAACGTGGAAGAAACAGAATAATGCTTACTACCACGGATAGACGTATCCAATACACCGGCGATGATCAAACGAAGGAGTTTACGTTTGGTTTCCGCGTTTGGGATAAATCGCAAATCAAGGTTTATCAGGCCAATGAAGATGAGGCATGGTCTGAAACTGATATTACGGACCAGTGCGAAGTCGAGATTAACGACGACAATACCGGCACGGTAAAATTTACAAGTGCGCTCAAAGCCGGTGTCACCATCGCTATTGTCCGTGAAATGCCATTTATCCAAGAAGACGAGTACATTAATGGCACCCGCTTCAACCCTGAGGAGATCGAAGATAGATTTGACCAAGACTGCGCCGAACGACAGGAACTACTTGATGGGCTCGACCGTGCCATTAAGGTGCCAAATACATCAACACAAACACCTGAAGAAGTGTACGAAACACTTGTCGAGGGTTCCACTTTAATACAATTGTATATCAACGAGCTAACTGAAATATACAATAGCATTCTCCAGCTTTATGGCGAGTTTAAGGGCGAAATTGGCGAAGTCAACTATCTTGCCAATTCTGAAACATCGTGGGCAATTGGACAGGAAGATATTTCATCTGTCGCTATTGATGCCAATGGTATAGTTGATATTCCAGATGGTGTTCAATACCGCAAAGGCATGAACCAACTCCACGTCGATGTGGATGGCGTTGTTGTTGCGGTAGACAAGGATTATGAAGAGGTTGAACCAAAAGATGACAATGAATATTCAACCCAGCTTCGCTTTAAAGTGCCACTCCATGATGGGCAGCGTATTCATGTTCGCACTAGTTTTCTTGGTTCAGTTGATTTTGACAATCTTCTCGAGGGGATGCAAAGTCAAGTTACCGGGATACAGACTGTAATAAATGAAGCAGAAAAAGAGTTTAAGGCAACACTTGAAAGCATTGAGCAGAAAATCGAGGAAGCGGGAAAACAACTAGACGATAAAGTTGAGGAAGCGGAAAAACAACTAGACGATAAAGTTGAGGAAGCGAACGAGAATATCGCCAAGGCGGTTGAGGAATTTAACTCAACAGTTCAATCCGCTTGCGCAATGCTTAATGATGTTGCTGATTTACTTGGCGATGCCAACGCTATCAACGAACTTCGTGAGCAATCTTTTCTTCTTACTCAACAACTGTCTCAGTACTCGGCCCTGCCTTATCAAATCTGTCAACTTAATGCTTGTACTGATGCAATAAGCAATACTATCTGCGCCTACACCACTCCGCAAGATTGCACATGCACTTTGTCTACTAATTACAATTGCAACTGCTGCGTCGGACTCCCCATCTGCTATTACCCCAACACCTGCACACTCCACATAGCTATTGATGGTGTTGTGCTATCATGTTGTGATTATTGTGAAGTTACTAGCAGTGGTCAGTCATACCAAATTCAAACATGTGTTTGTTTGTATTCTGGACAAGAACTTCATGCATGGACCGAACCGTATTGGTGCAATACCATCAATTATACCGCACCAGAACAGATAATTTCGTGTGAATATGAGGGGTGCTGCTACGAGTGCTGCACAACTTCCGCAATCACTGTAAGCGACAACTCCTGCGGTTGCGTCCTTTATTCCTGCTTTATTTGCAACTGCGGCGATAATGGCGGCGCTATTTGTAACCAGTCAAACCTGTTTGTTTGCGAGTCAGAATTCTACTGCAACTGCGCGTGCGGTGAGGCCAGCGTAGAGGATGACGAGGAAGAGGGGGACGAAGAGGAAGAGGAAGAACTAGAAGCCGAGGATGAAGAAGAGCAAGACCCGCATGGTAATGGCGGCGCAATAGCTGTTCTTGGCGATGGTTATACCTACCTCTCTAACTCCTGTTTTGAGGGCAATTGTGCCTGCACTGACGGTGGCATGCTCTATGCCTCCTGCAGTGAGACCTTCGCATCATCCATTACTGCATGCTGCAATACCGCAAACTGTAACGGTGGTGCAATTGCCCTTACTACTGTCACTTGTCTAAACTACAACAATGGCACGCTTGAAGGTAACTGCGCTGCCACAGGTTCCGGCGGTGCGCTGTGTGCCACCTGCACCTGCCTCGCCATCTCTGGCGGTAGCATCAGTAACAACTGCGCCTGTGAGTGCGGTGGCGCCTTGGCCTTGTTTAATTGCAGCCGTGTCGTTGTCTGTAATGCGTGCATTATGAATAACACCGCCAATTATGGTGGTGGCATTTACGTGTGTAATAATTCACGGGCATATATCTACTGCTCGTGTTTTGAAGGAAACTGCGATTGCTGTATCGGTGAATCGGAAGATGCGGAAGAACCCAGCGAACCGCCGGAAGGCGAACCCGGCGAGCCGCCGGAAGAACCGTCAGCTGAAGCCGCTGAAGATAATGATAGCGACGTGGAAGATCCCTTTATCCCTACGGGCTATGATGTTTATCTTGACTGTAACTCATGCACCATCCTCTGCAATATCATCTTTGGCCATAGTGAAGAAACAGACGGCAGTGGCGAGACTACCGAAGAATCAGAGCTTATGGTGGCAGACGAGGAGGAGCCGGAAGCAGCTACCTGCGGTGGCGTCTATATTGGCTGTGGCTCCTGCGCTACTATATCTGGCACCACATATCTCTGTAACGGCCTTATCTGCATTCCTAATGATGGCCACTTGACAGTTAATGGTTGCCTTATCCTGTGTGATAGCTATATTTGTTATATTAACGAATGTGGCTGTGTAACCTGTGGCTCGCAAGGGTGTATTGAGTGCTGTGGCTCGTCGTGTGTCTGTTGCGTTGAGCAGGATGAAGAAGGTGAACCGCCGGAAGGCGAGCCGGGTGAACCGCCGGAAGGCGAGCCGGGTGAACCGCCGGAAGAAGATGGCGACGATGATGATGATGAGGAAGAGGAAGAGGAAGAGGAAGAGGAAGAGGAAGAGGAAGGGGAAGAGGGCGGCGGAACTGACGGAGACCAAGGCGAGACTGGCGAACAGGGCAGTGAAGGTAGTAGTGACCAACAAGGTAGTGACCAACAAGGTAGTGACTAATGGCTAAGTTAACACCAGAAGAATTTGCAGCACAAAACCTCCCTTTAATCAAGGAGAAACTTGCAGAGCTTAAGAGGATTCTGCAAGAGATGCAAGTACTTATTGAAAAGAGAAAACAGTTACGTCAAACAAAATCGGAGGAAGAGTAAATGGCTATCTACATAATTAACGGAGGTGTTGGCAAGCACATTGCCTTTACGGCGCTTATTGACAAATTGGCTGAAAAGGGCGAAGTCCAGATGATGACTGCATACCCTGATGTATTCCGTCATCATCCTAAAGTTAAGGCCAGCTATTCACATGAAGAACCCGGTCTGTATGATAGGGTTTCTCGTGACACGGACATCATCTTCCGCGAACCGTATTATTCACCTTTTGTTTTTGCTAAAACCCACCTTCTCTATGAGTGGGCAAAACTCCTTGGTATTGAATACGAAGGTGAACTCCCTCAATGGCATTCATGCAAAAAGTGGTACCGTGAAGCCAAGGAAGTTATCAAAAAGATTCCGAAGAGAAAGTTCATCCTTGTCCAGTTTGGTGGTGGCCAATCACCGTATGATGTGAATCAGCCTCGTGTCTTTATTCCACAAGGACAGCGTAGGGCATACCCACTTAACATGGCGCAGGATTTTATCAACCAGTTTACCAAAGCACATCCTGATATTGCTGTGGTCAACTACTCCATGGTGAATGAGGAATATAGCCACCTTGGTGGATGCTGTGTTCTTAACACTGCCTACTGGCTTTATCCTGAACTCCTCAAAGCCTCTATGGGCTTTGTTGGCATTGATTCCAGCCTGCAGCACATGGCAGCTGGTGTTGGTGTAAGTGGCGTGGTTATCTGGGGCGCAACTGGCCCTGAACAGTTTGGCTATCCAATCCACGGCAATATCTCCAATACTACCAATCACCACATGCGTCCGCTGTGCGCCCGCTTTGGCGATAACAAGAATGCTGACGGTAGCATGTGGGTTGACAGGGATATTCTTTCCACTGCCGTGCCGGTGGACAAGCTGATGGAAGTAACCGAGGCAATGCTTGACATGAAGCTAAATAAGGAAGAAACCAAAGGCATTGCTGAAGATGATTGCGATTGTGACGATGATTGCGGGGAAGATTGTAAATGTAAAGGAGCATAAGAATGCTGCTGCATATTAATAAAAATTCCAGTATGGTTCAGCGTATTGAGGAGGACAGCAATGATATTGCTATCATTGCTGCTCGCCTCAGTAATGAGCTGGGTGGATGGGCGCAGTATAAAGAGCTTGCCGCCAATAATGCTGCACGATATGAAACAATTATGGTACAGCGATTCCAGCATACCCTTGTCGCCTTAAATGATTTGGTTGTGGCTATGAGGACAAGGATGACGGAAAAGGAAGAAGCCCAGTGGCAGAATTTTTGTAGTAGTGTTCTGGCAAGGGAAAGCTAATTGTGGGCACGAGGGTATCATGGCATAACTTTACTGGAGGTCTAGTTACTACAACATTAGCAAGTAGGTATGATCTTCAGAAGTTTGGTACATTCCTTCAGGCATGTACCAATGCTATTCCAAATATACACGGAAGCATCGAACGTCGTCCGGGTATGGAATATATTACTACATTAGATAGTTGTGCTTATCTATTGCCTTTTCAATTTTCATCTGCTCCTGAAGATAACTTTATTTTGGCTTTTCAGTACAATTGCACTATTGTCTATTGTGGAACGAATGGCTGTTGCGCCGGTTGTGTTGCTGGTTGTGCACAACCATATTGTATGAATCATCTTTGTGAGGTAGACTACGCGCAAGTAGCTGACGTGATCTATTTTGCACATTGCTGTTACCCACTCTTTAAGTTGTCACGTACTGGTGAATCTAACGCGAGTGGTTATTGTTGGTGTATACAATGTGTTGCACTTAACCAATCTCTTGGCTGCCCTACCATCTCAGAAGTCACCGCTACCTGCGGTCAGGCCTGCGGCTGTTGCTGCTGGAGTAGTTCTGCCGGTTGTTACGGCTGCTGCTACTGCTGCCCATACACCATGAACATATGTTCCTGCCTTGGCTACAAAGTCTCCGCCGTTGACTGTGATGGTATTGAATCTCTGCCATCTTGTGCCTGTTGCATCTGTTTTCGTTATCCAACAGACTGGGTAGCGGGTGATCATGTGACTGTATGTTGGGACACTGTAACTTGCGCATGTGAATACAATATCTACCGTGACTCTGCTGGGTATTATGGGCTTATTGGTGTAGCGTGCGGCGCTGACTGCACCTGCTTCGTCGACGAAAACTATGAACCAGACATGACAGTCACGCCAAAGGAAGACTGGAATCCCTTTGAGTCAGATAACAATCCTTGCTCCGTAACCTTCCACCACCAGCGCCTCACCATCGGTGGCACCAAGGATGCCCCTTCATCCTTCTATATGTCACGTACAGGTGACTTTGAATCATTCCGTAAGTCACGTCCGCTGCAGGATGATGATCCTGTTGAGTATATGGTCAGTTCAAACTCTGTTGATGATATTCACTGGCTGGTCAGTTTTGGTTCTCTCTTCCTTGGCACGTCTGGCGCCGAGTACACTGCCGACTCATCCGGTGCAGCTATTACCCCGTCTGATGTCCGCATTAATACCCAATCTTATTGGGGTAGTAAAAACCTAAAACCGCTTATCATCGGTTCGGCCATTCTCCACGAACAACGCCTTGGCTCGCATATTCGTGAAATTGCCTATAACTGGGAGATCGATGGCTATGCAGGGAATGACCTCTCTCTTCTCGCCCCGGAACTTGTAGAAGGCCATAAGATTGTCCAATGGGCATTCCAGCAATCCCCGGGCTCGAATATTTGGATTGTCAGGGATGATGGGGTGCTTCTCTGTCTTACCTATATGAGAGAACAGAATATCTACGCATGGTCAAAACATACAACTAAAGGTAGGGTGATTTCAGTGTGTGTGTTGTGCGGTGAGAGTGAGGATATATTGTGGCTAGTGGTGGCGCGGCAAGTAAATGGACAGGAAAAGTATTTCCTCGAACGCATGCACTTGCGGTTGCAGGAAGATGAGGATGTGACAGATAGTTTTTATGTGGACAGTGGTGTGGTACTTGAGAATGCGATAAGTACTGACCAGACAGCATCTACAACCGTCTGTGGCGCATGCCACCTTATTGGCGAGACTGTGTCAGTGTTGAATGTCGGTTCGCCTGAAGGGGAACAGACGGTTGGTGAAAATGGCAGTGTCGAACTCCAATATGCTACGAGTGGTAAGGTGGTGGTTGGCTTACCCTATGACACCGTCATCTCTCCCTTGCCACTCGAGACAGACACGCAACAGGCTGGTAGTACCACTGGCATGCACCGTGCCTACGGCAAGACCACACTCCGGTTTCACCGGTCACTTGGTGGCCAATATACAGCAACAAAACAGGGGGACCTTGGCAGGGAAGACTTTTGGGAAGATGCGGAATATTATGACATTCCCTATCTTCCTGAGTACTGGGGCAAACCGTGTAAACTCTTTACTGGCGACATAGATGTTGTACTTCCCTCTGGACAGGATACTGATACATCTGTTATATTAAAGCAAAGCCAACCGTTACCATTCAGAGTGACGAGCATTACAACGAATGTAGATTTTGGGGAGGCACCATAATGGCACTTGGGAGTATTATGTTTGGGATTGGTATATTTTCCCAAGCACTTGGCACAATGGCTAGTATCAATAATGCCAAGGCACAAGCAAATGCACAGGCCAGTGCGTATGAAGCGCAGGCGCAAATGGCTGAATATAATGCCAAGGTGGCAGAACAGAATTCCAAGCTGGCTGAAAGTCAGGCCAGTGCTGAAGCACGGCAGGGTTATGAGAATATGCAGTCCATGCGGCTGAAGGGAGCGAAGGCAATTGGTGCGCAGCGTGCGGCAGCTGGTGGTTCTGGTGCTGTTGTGGATATTGGCAGTAACTTGGATTTGACAATTGATACTGCTCAACTATCTGAAATTGATGCTATCAATGAATATAATAAAGGTATTGACCAAGCATATAACTACCAGATCCAGTCAGTAAATTTTAGGAATCAAAGAAATTCGTATCTCGCTGAATCACAATCGTATTATAATGCTGCATCTTCAACCCGGTCCTCAGCGAGCGGCTCGGCGTGGAGTGCCGCGTTGGGGGGTATCGCGTCGATCGGCAATGCTTTCGGTCAAACTACAACGTGGTGGAATTACTAGGAGAGATAATGGCTAAAAAGGTTGATTTGGTTGGACAAAAATTTGGGCGGTTAAAGGTTGTCCGCGAGGCAGAACCACACATCTATCCAAGTGGACAAACTGCACGCCGTTGGCTTTGTATATGCAGTTGCGACGGTAAAGAAGTAACTGTACAACATAGCAGTCTTATTTCTGGCGCTGCTACATCATGCGGTTGCTATCACAGAGAACGCGCAGCCGAAGCGAACACCACGCACGGGATGGCTCGGCACGGGAAACAACACCATGTATATCGGATATGGGCCGCCATGCTTGAGCGCTGCGGGAATCCAAACAATAAGAGCTACAAAGATTACGGCGGTCGCGGTATAACTGTTTGCAAAGAGTGGCATAATTCTGCGATATTTATCAACTGGGCGTTAGCCAGCGGCTGGAAGAAAGGATTGCAGATCGACCGCATCGATAATAATAGTAATTATGAGCCGGATAATTGCCGTTGGGTGACTTCCAAAGAAAATAATAGGAACAGGCGGAGTAATCATTTGATTTCGTTCGATGGCAAAATACAGACTATGGGGCAGTGGGCGGAAGAATTAAATATGTCGCCAGCTACACTTAATTCGCGAATCAATATACTCCATTGGCCAATCGAGCGCGCCCTCACTGAACCAGTTAAGAAGAGAGCATAATGCCTCCATATGCACAAATGACAGTACGCGGTCGCGGGGGTGGTATTCCCCGGTATGATAGTAATGGTAATATTTACGTCTCTGGCCGTGGCGTATCTGCTCGGTATGACTACCAGTCTGACCGGGCAATCCGCATCCAAGCACAAGCAAACCAAGACGCTCTTCGTCGTAGTAATATTGGTCCTGCCCTTATTCAGTTTGGCCAAACCATGAACACATGGGAAAACAACTACGCTAAAACAAAAGCGCAAGATTTGTTTACCCAATATGAACGTGCAATGAATGAGCTCCTTGAAGGCGAGAATGGCCTTCTCACCATGAAGGGAGAACAGGCATTTGGTACCCCTGAAGCCAATGGAATACCCGGCACTGCCTGCAGTGGTGGCTCGTGCAAGCAGGTGTATACTGTTCCTAATAGCTTGCCAGCAACAGAGACCGATCCCTCTACCTTTGGCCTTCCTGCCGCGGCACAAGCTGCATCTGCAGCTTCAACCGGTCAGCCGCCTCTCAACCCCGGCGACCCTGACGCTATCCAGCAAATTGGCCGTGCCCGTAATCCAATCCCGGGTTCATTTGGCCAAGCCTTTTTTCGCCAGCAAAATATCCAGACAGGCCGCCGGTGTGTAAGTGGCTCCTGTTCTGGCATTAATAACATCCGCGCCACA
>Ga0192280_1201_pt1 | contig 9868 bp, 7 predicted proteins | sample Koala_Koa24_M3_FD_131249 | JGI IMG/M metagenome (GOLD analysis project Ga0192280, IMG submission 131249) | Enriched cells from koala feces incubated with labeled cellulose particles, San Francisco Zoo, California, United States - Koala_Koa2-4_M3 ... | reverse complement strand
TTGAGTTCCGAAGTATTGGATGTCAGGATCAGAATTGGGATTCTTCTTTCTTCCAACAGATAGAGCATCTCTCTTGCCACCTCCCGCGCTCTGATGTCTCCTTCTGCGAAAGGCTGAACACAGACAAGAAGCTTTGGTGCATATAAAAGCCATTTACAATAGATGATTCTCTGGATATCACAGGCATCTAAATCCTTAACAAGCTGGTCATACACGTTGTCTTTCAGGATGTCTTTCAACCGGAGCCGGATACTTTTCTTATATTTATGTCTGACCCACATTCCGTTCCCTTTTCGCGAAAGCGGCAGCAGCAGATTGTCCATCGCGGTAAGCTCCGGGAACAGTGACTCAGATGCCGGATTCCCTTCCACCAGGCCGATGCCGTCAGCAAGCCCCTGGAATCTCCTGGTAAATTCCATCTCCTTCCCCTCAAATGAGATATTACCCTGCCAGACTTCTCTTTCTCCCTTCAGTACTCCTCTTACTTCCTCATAGCTGTCTTCATCAATGCAGAATAGTTTTACAATTTCTCCCTTTCTGACTGTAAAGGAGACTCCTTCCAGACTCCTGGTACAGAGATTCTTAAACCTTACTCCCCCATATTCTTCCTGCTCCCGTACACTTCTCCACCGCTCGGTAATCTTCTGCATCTCATCACGGTACAGAATCGTATGCAGAGTAGTATAATCACAATCCTGAACAGCTTTCACAGCACATGTCTTTCCTTTTTTCACCACAACTGCCAGATCCATATGTGTGAATTCAACATCTTCGAGAGGCTCTGCAACTACAACTGCAATTCCTCTCGCCTTCAGACTTTCAATAATTTCCCAGAGTTTCCGTATCTCTGCATCTGTCAGAGAATTAATCAGTGACGTAACAAAAATAATCTTTTTCCCCAGCAGATATGCTTTCATCAACTCGATCTCAACACGTTCCAAAGCAGTCAGAGCTGACACCTTTTTCTGAAGATCCAGCTCTATCTTAAACTCTCTGAAAATCTGTTCTGCCTCCTGGTTATACTTTTTCTGCTGTACCCATTGTCCCTTCACTCTGGATCTCATCAGAAATATATTCTCTCCGATCGTAACCGTGTCAATCAGATTGCTCTCTCTGGAAATCAGAGCCGTATTCTTCCAGAAGATATCTGCAACTTCACTTTCCCTGACCACTTCTTCCATATAACTTACCTTTACATAGTCGAAGGATTTCTGGCCCGATACAATTTTCAGGAACATCTGCTTCTCCTGTATATTATCAAAGATCAGATATGTGACCTCGCCCTCATAGACCGACAGGCATATGCGATTCAAGAGCGTCCCCTTTTTGCCATTTTCAATTCTCAGCAATTCTCTCTTCATAACTGCCCTTCCTTATCTTTGGAAGTGTCAGGCTGACATCTGTTCCTATATTCTTCGTACTGTAAAGATGCACCCCATACTCTTCCCCAAACAAAAGCTTGATTCTGCTGTTTACATTCTTCATCGCAATTCCGCCCCGCCGTTTCTTATCTTCCCCCACATAACTGACTGCCACCTGATCAAAATAACTGTTGATCTGCTCCACCATCTCTTCTTCCATTCCCACCCCATCGTCCATAATTCGGATCAGGAGTTTCCGCCTGGTCGTCTCGATCTTAATCCGCACAGTCCCTCCCTGCACCTTTTTCTCCAGACCATGAAAAATCGCATTTTCAACAAATGGCTGGATCGTTAGTTTCGGAAGCTTCAGCTGTAATACATCCTCGCCTTCCGGATAGTTAATCTCCAGCTTTAATTTATCTTCAAACCGGTAATGCTGGATCGTAAAATAATTCTCCACATTATCAATCTCTTCTTCTAACGTCACGAAGTTATCCACACCAGTGATCGCATATCGGAAAAATATCGACAAAGCTTCTGTCGTTTCCGCAATACTGTCCATCCCTGCGCACATAGCATCCCCCCGGATTGCCTCCAGTGTATTGTATAGAAAATGTGGATTGATCTGATTCTGCAGTGCCAGATATTCCGCCTGTTTCTTGGACATTCTGATCGCATCCTGTTTATTTAAAAGATGCCGGAATCGTTTCATTACTTCATCCCACCCAGGCATCCAGCCGCAGCTAAGGCCAAACATCTCATCATACGCCTGACCCTGGGCAAATCTTCCATATATTTTTTTCATTTCCAGATACGGCCGGAGAATGAAACGGAGAAAATAACAGCAGATGACAGCATAGCTGATAATCAGCCCCCCTGCCAGTACACCTGCCATCTCTTCCGATACTCCGCCTTTTGATACTCCCCATATCAAAACCAGTATTCCCACCAGACATACCACCGAAATCATTCCAAACAAAATACCCGTTCTCACTGATAAAGCAGTTTTTTTCACTTTATCACCACCTTAATTATACAACTTCCGAAACTCAGTCGGAGTCAGCCCTGTTACCTTTTTGAACAATTTTGAAAAATGTTTGATATCTGAATAACCTACTGCCTCAGAAATATCTACAACCTGGTCTCCCGTGTTCAGAAGAAGGTTCTTTGCATTATCAATTCTTACTTTAATCAGGTATTCAGAGAAATTCATTCCAGTCTCTTTCTTGAACAAACTGGAAAAATAACTGGCATTAAATCCGATTTCCCCGCTCACCATCTCAAGTGTCAGCGGAAGATAATAATGGTCCGCTATGTACTTCTTTGCCATTCTGATTGGCTTTGATTCTACGTACTTTTTCTCACGGTACCAGCCTTCAAGTGCCTGAATCATATAATTTTTTAAAATATGTACTGCTTCCTCTATCGTTCCTATCTTTTGTAGTTTAGCCAGCAGCTCTGTATACTGGTTCGGTATGGATATATTGTAATTATGGATCCCCAGATAGAACAGAGTAATGATCTCTTCATACACTTTAGCCACAAGACTGCCATCTTTCTCTTCGCTCTCGATGAGCATCTTCTTAATCTTATCAAGTTCTGCACTGATACTTTCCAGATCCATTATTTCAATATAATTAAGAAAACGTTTCTTAAAAGTATTATTAATAATCCTTCCCAGTATCTCCTGGGTACTCTTCTTTTCTCTGGCTGTCAGAAACACCTGATCATTATAATAGAACCTGTCATTCATGGCACGTCCTGCACTTTCAAAACTTTCCCAGACTGTTGAAAACTCTTCTTTTACATCCCCGAGGGCGATATAAACTGTAACCTGCTCAAAAACATCCTGAAGCCTGATAATGTCCAGCCGAACTCTCTTCAGCTTTTTATATACCCGCTCTATTTCTTCTGCGCTTCCGTTAAAAATGCAGTATACATCTTCATTCATATCTGCATATACCTTTTCATGGCACACTCCATCCATCAGCTGATCCATAATTCCCATCACTTTTTTGAGCAGCATCCTCCTCGTCTCAGGTTCCTGAGCCGTCAGTACCGGTTTCAGGATCACCGTCTGATAGATGTCATCTACAAAATCACAATGGTATTCCCTGTTAATTTTCTCTCTGGCCAAAAGCCCGGCAAATTCTTCTGGCCTTGCCAGCAGATTATGAAGCAGACTCCCTCTCACTTTTTCTTCATTTTCCTTCAGACTCTTTTGTATATGTTCCCATTTCTCTTCTACTTTCATCTCAGCAGTATACTTGTCTGATATCTTCTTAAGAGTTGCCGTCAGATCTTTTTTACGAATCGGTTTCAGGAGATAATCCTCCACCCCATACCGAATTGCATTCTGCGCATAATCAAACTGACTGTAACCACTGATAATTACAAAATGAATCTCCGGATAAACCGCCTTCGCTTTCTCAATCAACTCCATCCCGTCACATTCCGGCATTCTGATATCTGTAATCATCACATCTACCGGATGCTCCTGTATAAACCTATATGCTGATTCCCCGTCATTTACAATTCCAACAATCTCAAAACCCAGTTCTTTCCAGTCTACCAGATGTGTAATCAGCTGGCATACCTTTTTCTCATCATCCGCAAGCAACACTTTTATCATAACTTCACCCCGTCCATTTTTCCCTTGATTCCCCGTCCCTGATACCGTACGTAACGCCCCTTTGTCTATATCATGTCCGTACAATAAATCATATCATATCCAGAAAGAATTATGACATATTATTTTATAATTCGACAAGGTGGCGAAATACCCCCCGGAAAAAATAACTATCTTCCACGAAAAAAATGCCCCTGCTTTCTGGCACCAAAGCAGGGGCATTCTCTAAAACTATATAATTTCTTTTATTCTTTCAATACTGTCAGTGATATCATACAGCCATGCGCCCGGCATATACTGCATTATAATCTGGCGGTTCAGATTATACCAGCTGCCGCAATGGTCAAGCACCGCAGAATCCGATGATATCACATGTTCTTTTTTCTGAAGTACCTGGTCTACATCCTGAATAATTTTTACTTCAGCAAATATTCTTTTATATCCAACCGCAACCTCATAAAGAAGACTGCCAAGCCTGCCCGAGTTCGAAACCGGACGGTCAAGATATATAATCGTCTCTCTTGCTCCCAGCTCGTCCAGACACCGGAACATTAGATCAATTGCCTCTGCTGTCCGGTCCATAATCTTATATGTACCCCGCAGCCCCGCCAGATCTCTGATGGCGCCATCCATCCCCTGCAGAAGCAGAGAACCTGACAATGCAACCTCTAAATTAATAATCGTATTGAATCCATCTATATATACCTGTTCAAGCTTCTCATTCGCTTTTATTTCTTTCTGTTCACGAAACGCAAGCTTATTCTCCGGTGCCACAATCCTTGAGAGTGCCTGACGCTGACGTTCCGACAACTGATAGTGATTGCCGATAAATGTCCCCGCCGACTTCATATCATATCCTCTGTTCAAAAGATAATATAATTCTTCTCCTGCCTGACGCATCTTGATCGTCCAACCATAGCCAAATTCAGTTCTATCATTCGGGACATACCCACGCTTTACTGTTTCCATATATTCGCCTCACAGACCATTATAATTACATTTACCTGATGCTGAGCCAAAAGCAGTTTAACTCCGGCACCATATACCTGGTATTATACATTATAATTTCCGTTTCGTGAACCACTATATAATGAATAATCTATAAAGTTGCATATTTACCTGCCAAAATCATGATGCCCCCTGTCATACATCTGATAAATTTAACTGCGGGCTTTATTTTATGACATTATAAAAAAATATTTTTTTTATAAAAAGGGCTTGCTTTTTACAGATTCGTATGATATTATTATTAACGGTCACTGCTTCAGCAGATGACAAAATTTAATATGGCCCCGTGGTCAAGCGGTTAAGACATCGCCCTTTCACGGCGGTAACACGGGTTCGATTCCCGTCGGGGTCATTTATAATATACGGCGCCATAGCCAAGTGGTAAGGCAAAGGTCTGCAACACCTCTATCACCAGTTCAAATCTGGTTGGCGCCTTTTAATTAAAGCATAAATCTTTTCAAAGATTTATGCTTTTTATATACCAGAAAACCAGATCCTTTGTTCTTATTTCAACAGCAGCACCATAATCCCTGCAATGATTGCTGCAATCAACGCGGAACTCATTACATAAATCACCGTCTGATAAGGGCGTTTCCCGGCTTCCACACTCTTTTGAATTTCGTCCAGTCTTTTTCCTTCCGTAAACGCCAAAATTTCTTTGTATGTCTGTATATCATGTTTCTTCTTCTGTTTCTCAATTTTAACTGCGTAGTACATTGTTATCCCAAACAGCACAATCCAAAGTCCAATCCCAATGGAACTTAGACAGAGAAACATCGGGACGGCCAGAATTACAGTAGCTGAAAGCAATACAAAAAAAATCCCTCCATCCCTGTTAAATCTTTGAATGTCATCCGCCTTAATTTGTTCTTTCATTTCTTCCAAATCTCCTTTCACCAGAATGTCCAGAGAAATGCCAAAGAGAGTACTTAACAGTACAAGACTGTTTAAATCTGGATAATTCTTTCCGGTTTCCCAGTTTGAAATTGTCTGCCGTGTCACATATACTTTTTCAGCTAAATCTTCTTGTGATAATTTCGACTCGAGTCTGTATTTTCTGATCTGTCTGCTAATCTCCACTTTGCTCTTCCTCCTGCTCATATACTATCGCAGCTGATGAAACTGCGCTATCAAATCTCTTTTACATCGGCGGTTTTACGCATGTAAAACACCTTTTACATGCTATTTACCACTATTTTACACACCATATTTTTTCTAAACAAACATCATAATGCAAGAAGGGTTTCTATACGAAAAACTGCCCTGCGAAGTATATGACAAGTACTTCAGCAGAGCAATTCTCTTTTTATAGATATTTACAGTACTTTATTCAAAAAATCAATTGTTCTTACCTCAACGTTTCAAGATCACTTTTTTCATACCGGTTATGGCCTTTTAAACCCTTTTTATACTTCCAGCACTGAATTGCCTCATCCAAAGTTCTCCCTTTATTATCCTCAAAAAAGTCCCGTATATAGGTATTATATTCAAACTGCCTGTCTATTTTATTTTTGCACTTCTTTTTTTCTTCCAGAAGAAAATAGTATGCGTCAATTGCCCCCTGATAGGTCTTACCCGTGTTACTCTTTAACCAGTTTTGAAATGCAACATTGAACGAAAATCCTTTTCCTATTCTCTCCTTAAAAAATACACGATGTCTTTCGCTGCATACGAAATCAGCCTCTATCAACATCTCTTCACTAATCTCCGTTACCTGAGGCTTTACTCTGGCCTTTTTGACAGTATTCATAATCCGCCCCGTCTTCAGATACTCAGCTATTCTCTCTGTGAGTTCTATTTTTCCTCCGGAAACCGGAATCCCATTTGCCCTGCAGAAAGCAACCAGCTCCTCTTTTAAATAGTAAAAACTCAGAAAAGTGTCTGCATCAAGAGACTTTTCTAATTTGGGCCTTATCTCCATATCCAATCTCCTTTTTCACATTTATCTGAAATATAATCTACTTCTTCAGCTTCATACCTGCTATTATTCCCAACAGCATCCCCAGACTTATACCAACAGATAAATTAAACATGCCCGTACTGCCAAGCGCCACCCCAAGACACATGCCAATACACATCCCCTCCGTCATATAATTATCTGTATCTTCGGAGTCTGAATCCTGCACCTCTTTTGGTTCTGCCGCCGCTTCACTGTTCTTTTTGTCCGTTGGCTTCTCAATTATTTTGGGTTCTTTTCTACCTTTTCTGACTGCAAAAATAACTACTGTAAGCGCAATGAATATCCACGGCATCGCTGCCTCCGCAAATTCTTTCATCTTCTCCACCATCCTCACTCTATTTCATTTCCCGGTTTTCATTCTGAATCAATTGTAGCAGTTCACTTCTGAATAAGCAATAAAATACATATGCATAAAATTTTAGTTTATCTTCAATTACAAAAAACCTGTAAGTATAAATACTTACAGGCTTTATTTAGCTCCCCGAGTTGGGTTTGAACCAACGACCCTTCGGTTAACAGCCGAATGCTCTACCGCTGAGCTATCGAGGATTATTCTTTTATTAGTATAACACTCTTTCCCATTTTTACAAGGGGGTTTTTCATTTTTTTTGACATACCTTCAAAATCACATACAAAGTTTTATCATCCATCTTTTTCCTATCACCTGTTCTGGTTATGCCCTCGATCGATTAGTAACAGTCAGCTCCATACATTACTGCACTTCCACCTCTGCCCTATCTACCTTGTCGTCTTCAAGGGATCTTACTAACTTGACGTTATGGGATATCTCATCTTGAGGGGGGCTTCACGCTTAGATGCCTTCAGCGTTTATCCCTTCCCGGCTTGGCTACTCTGCCATGCTCTTGGTAGAACAACAGATTCACCAGCGGCCAGTCCAACCCGGTCCTCTCGTACTAAGGTCAGCTCCTCTCAAATATCCTACGCCCACGCCGGATAGGGACCGAACTGTCTCACGACGTTCTGAACCCAGCTCGCGTACCGCTTTAATGGGCGAACAGCCCAACCCTTGGGACCTACTTCAGCCCCAGGATGCGATGAGCCGACATCGAGGTGCCAAACCACTCCGTCGATGTGAACTCTTGGGAGTGATAAGCCTGTTATCCCCAGGGTAGCTTTTATCCGTTGAGCGATGGCAATCCCACTTTATACCACCGGATCACTAAGTCCTACTTTCGTACCTGCTCCACCCGTCGGTGTCGCAGTCAAGCCCTCTTATGCCTTTGCACTCTGCGAATGGTTTCCGACCATTCTGAGAGGACCTTTGAGCGCCTCCGATACCCTTTCGGAGGCGACCGCCCCAGTCAAACTCCCCACCTGACATTGTCCCCCAGCCGGGTCACGGCTGATGGTTAGAAACCCAGTACTGCAAGGGTGGTATCCCAACAATGGCTCCATGGCAACTGGCGTCACCACTTCCTAGCCTCCCACCTATCCTGTACATGCAATACCGAATCCCAGTATCAAGCTGGAGTAAAGCTCCATGGGGTCTTTCCGTCCTGGCGCAGGTAACCAGCATCTTCACTGGTATTTCAATTTCACCGGGTGCATTGTCGAGACAGTGCCCAAATCATTACGCCTTTCGTGCGGGTCGGAACTTACCCGACAAGGAATTTCGCTACCTTAGGACCGTTATAGTTACGGCCGCCGTTTACTGGGGCTTAAGTTCAAAGCTTCGCTTGCGCTAACCTCTCCCCTTAACCTTCCAGCACCGGGCAGGCGTCAGCCCATATACCTCACCTTTCGGTTTTGCATAGACCTGTGTTTTTGCTAAACAGTTGCTTGGGCCAATTCTCTGCGGCCAGCTCTCACTGGCACTCCTTCTCCCGAAGTTACGGAGTCATTTTGCCGAGTTCCTTAACAATGCTTCTCCCGTCGGCCTTAGGATTCTCTCCTCATCCACCTGTGTCGGTTTACGGTACGGGTACAATGCAAACAATAGCGGCTTTTCTTGACGCATGGCTCATGGGCTTCCCTACTCTTAGTTCGGTCCGCTCGTATCTTCGGATTGGCTGGCGGATTTTCCTGCCAGTCTCCTACCTTACTTTTACCGGTTTTTCCATTCCCGGCTCCCACTTTCCACACGTGTCCCCACAGTTCTGTTACATTGCAGTACAGGAATTTCCACCTGTTGTCCATCGACTACGTCTTTCGACCTCGCCTTAGGCCCCGACTTACCCAGAGCAGATCAGCTTTACTCTGGAAACCTTAGATATTCGGCCGGAAGGATTCCCACCTTCCTCTCGCTACTCATTCCGGCATTCTCTCTTCTTAAATCTCCACTGCTCCTTACGGTACAGCTTCGTCGTTTTAAGAATGCTCCTCTACCAATTGAAATTCATCAATTCCACAGCTTCGGTAGTGTGTTTCAGCCCCGGACATTTTCGGCGCAGGACCTCTCGACTAGTGAGCTATTACGCACTCTTTTAATGGATGGCTGCTTCTGAGCCAACATCCTAGTTGTCTTCGAAATCCCACATCCTTTTCCACTTAACACACATTTTGGGACCTTAGCTGGTGGTCTGGGCTCTTTCCCTTTTGACTATCCAACTTATCTCGTATAGTCTGACTCCCGTTCCTGTCTACACGGCATTCGGAGTTTGATATTCTTCGGTAAGCTTTGACGCCCCCTAGGAAATTCAGTGCTCTACCTCCGCAAGACTCAAGAACGAGGCTAGCCCTAAAGCTATTTCGAGGAGAACCAGCTATCTCCGGGTTCGATTGGAATTTCTCCCCTACCCACACCTCATCGCCACCCTTTTCAACGGATGTGCGTTCGGTCCTCCATTGCCTTTTACGGCAACTTCAACCTGGACATGGGTAGATCACCCGGTTTCGGGTCTACTCCGGCTGACTGGACGCCCTGTTAAGACTTGGTTTCCCTTCGGCTCC
>Ga0192280_1194_pt1 | contig 10261 bp, 15 predicted proteins | sample Koala_Koa24_M3_FD_131249 | JGI IMG/M metagenome (GOLD analysis project Ga0192280, IMG submission 131249) | Enriched cells from koala feces incubated with labeled cellulose particles, San Francisco Zoo, California, United States - Koala_Koa2-4_M3 ... | reverse complement strand
CTGTGGGTACACAGATCTCAGATCCGGCATTGACCGGCTTTCAGCGATTGTATCAGAATTTACCAACGGAAATGTTTTTGTGCCTGATACCCTTTACCTGTTTTGCGGGCGGCGATGTGACCGCATAAAAGGATTGCTTTAATTCCGATATCGGAATTAAAGCAATCCTTTCATGCGGTCTGAACGTCTGCCGCAAAACAGGAAGAGCGTTCCCTGCTCAAATGGGTTCTGGTTATAACGGGCGCCAATGATCTGTGCGAGTCCGTCAATTCCCTTGCGCAGATCAACATATCCTGTCGCAATGACGACGCGGCGGATTTTCGCCGCATCCTCAAGCATTTTTGAGGACCTCCCGGATGATTGCAGCCATCAGTTCCGGTGTGGCTCCATTTGAGAATGCAATGGATGCGCGGTCTGTTTTGACAACTGCGGTCGGCTGAAAAGCCGACTTGTCAGAACCGCAGGAAGATTCGTTTCCAACGCTGAATGGGATTTCAGCAAATGAAACCGGAGCTACCGCCTCTGATGCAACAGTGGAGACAGCGGTGTTTGTTCCTGCGGACTGGTCGTATGCGAGCTTCCGGATCTTTCGGAGCCAGTAGTAATACGATTTGCTGCTGATTCCATTATCGTCAAGCCACTGCCTGGCGGTCTGTCCCTCGGGACGAGCCTGACATCGTTCAACAATCTTTTTCCAGTTGGCAAGGCGTACTTCATGAGTGATTTTATCCATCGTGGACCTCCTTGAAAAAACTATTAGTTTTTTGAGTTTTTTCAAGTATGCCACAAAGTTTAACCCGAAACTAGGCGAGTGGTTTTACATTTACGTTGAAAACTGGATAAGGGACATGATTGCTATTCTGTGTCATTTTGTTCGTCAGCACGTTTTCTGGTTCGTATGGCTGCAAATTCCGGCCGATCTGCGCACTGACTCCGAAATGACCTGAGCGTCTATTCTGATGTATCTGCGCATTCATTCCGTGAGAAACTGCGCAACTTTCGTTATAATTAGCGATGTAACTCACTGTTTATCGTTGATTGTAGAAAGGAGTGCAGTATGCAGAACTACTCAACAATTATCGGCGTAATCTCATTACGCGAGGACGGTGTCGGTTATCGCACCGTCCAAAGCCGTTACCACATCGGCAGCGGCACAGTAACTCTTATCATGGAGCGCTATAAGAAGCTTGATATCCCTCTTAAGGAACTTATAGCGATGCCACCAAAGGTAGTCGAGGAAACATTCTATCCACCAGAGAATCTTCGCCAGACAGAAAAAGAACTTCCTGATTTCTTCGAGATTCATAAAAAGATGATGGCGATGGAAAAACCGGATCTCTCCTACGTGTGGATGGAGTACAAAAAGGAGCATCCGGATGGATACCAGCTGTCGCAGTTTTATAAGCTGTATGGAGACTTCCTTAAAAACAATTTCGGCCAGAATTCTGTGTCCATGCCGGTTGAAAGGGTTCCTGGTGAAAAGATGTACATTGACTGGGTTGGAGACCGTCCCAAGCTTCTGACTTTGGCTACCGGTGAACCCCGTGAAGTACACATCTTCACAACGACTCTTGGCTTTAGTAGTTGCGTTTATGCAGAGATTTTCTATGATGAAAAGACGCCGAGCTTTATTGCTGGCGTTGTTCACGCACTGGAATACTACGGAGCTGTTCCGAAGTATCTCGTGCCTGACAACCTGAAGACAGCAATCACGAGGCATACAAAAGACGAACTGGTTTTGAATTCTGTTTTTTCTGACCTGGAAGACTTCTACGACACTATCGTACTTCCTCCGCCGGCGCGCAAGCCACGGGGGAAGGCAACGATTGAGAACCATGTACGTTTTCTGGAGACCCATTTGGTCGAGCCGCTGAAAAAGCAGACATTCACCAGCATTGATGCTTTGAATGAAGAAACACGTAAAATAATAGCGGCCATCAACCAGAACAGTTTCCAGAACAGGAACGACCTCCGCAGAAACCGTTCTTATGCGTTTAACACATACGACAAGCCAAGAATGAAGCCCCTCCCATCGGGCAGCTTTACGACCTGCGACTACAGATACTTTACGCGTGTACCGGATAATTACCATCTTGAGTATGACGGCCACTATTATTCCGTATTGTACAACTATCATGGCAAACCTGCAATGCTGAAAGCTACCATGAGCGAAATTCGTATCTGCGATGAAAATAATCGTTTGATCTGTAAACATGTACGCTCCTACAAGGACTTTCCACGGTATATCACGGATGATTCCCATATGCCGCCGGAACATCGGTATTACAAGGAACTGAATGCCCATGACGGAGCTTATTACCGCAGATGGGCAACTGTGTATGGCGACCCTATGGTAACCCTTATCGACCGAATCCTGCGAGGCGTAAAGCACGAGGAACAGGCTTACAACAGTTGTAAAGGCATCCTCCATCTGTGTGATGGCATACCCCGGCATATCGCGACAGAGGCCGCCCAGAACTGTATCAATGCATCTGCCTGCAAGTATACGTATTTCAAGAGGGAACTCAGCCGTTTGGTCAACCACGACAGAACCAGTGCTGGTGATTCCGGGCAGCTTCCGGAACATAAAAACATCAGAGGGAGGGACAGCTATCAATGAATACTACTCCTTCCTTAACCAGTGAAGAAATCCTGATCTGTGAGCGCCTCCGTTCATTACGGATGTCAGGAATGGCAGATGCCTATGCACAGGACCTGTCAGATCCGAACATTGATCTCGTTCCTTTCGATGAACGTCTTGCCCGGCTCGTCAACAGTGAATGGGAGCTTCGAAACAACAAGAAATTCAACCGTTTGTTGAAAAAAGCCCATCTTCGCTATCCTGAAGCGGATCTGGATGAATCTCTCTATGATCCTGCAAGGAAACTGGATACAGTTACGATAGAACGGCTTTCAAACTGCCATTGGGTTGATGAGGGCAAAAACCTATTAATCACGGGCATGACAAGCAGTGGAAAAACCTATCTGGCCAACGCTCTCTGTATTGTCGATCTTCACCAGTCTAAGACAGTTCGCTATATTCGGGCAAACACGCTTATGCTGGAGCTCGAGCATGAACGGTTGAAGAATACCTACTTGGAAGCTATTACTGCCCTCAATAAGCTGGATCTCCTTGCTATTGACGATTTCGGCCTTATGGATCTCGATGTTGACAAATGTCGTGATCTCTTTGAAGTCATTGATGGCCGAGAAGGAAGAAGATCTACTATCATCGTCTCCCAGTTCCCTGTAAAGGCCTGGTTTGACATCTTCAAGGATCGCACCTACGCTGACGCATGCCTTGCACGAATGACCGATAAACATCACAGCTATCGTCTTGAGATGAATGGCATCAGTATGCGTGAGACTGGTAAGTAACATTTATGAACGTGAGCGGCGTTTTGCGCAGTTAAAACTGGAATGAGCGCGCCGGTGGCGCGGAATGACCGCTCATTTTCTTCGGAATTTGCACGTATGGCATTTATGGATCCAAATCTCCGAGTCTTTTCCGCACATATGCATCTGGATGAAGCAACACCTCATTTGCATATTGATTTTGTCCCTTTTACAACCGGCAGCAAGCGGGGATTGGAGACAAGGGTTTCTCTGAAGAAAGCACTGGCGGCGATGGGATTTACCGGTGGCACACGAAGTGAAACAGAGTGGAACCAGTGGGTAACAGATAGAACAGGCTGTCCTGAAATATGAACGATCTCCGGATGAGTGGCTGCCAGAACCCAATACGCTGGAGAGCGCGATGTCCTACCGGAAAAGAGTGATTCCTGTGATAGCCAAGGCATTAGAGATCATACAGCCTTTGTATGCAAAATACTACGATCTAAAGCAAAAATGCGATCGGCTTACAAGTCGAGAATCCGACTTGAATGACCAGATATATCGAATGCGGGGCAGGTTGTCACAGGCAAAAGAGGAAAAACAGACATTGCGGAACCAAATACAGGACTTCAACCGGGTAAAAAGTGTCCTGGGTGAAAATGTGATCGCTGATGCGATACGGAGAGCCAAAGAATATGAGCAAATTCAGGCGGCTCAACGTATTCATAACCGAAAGTATAGCCGGGATGTGCGTTAACATGGTGTGAACAGGGAAAAGTGTTAGAGGTGGCTGGCGCAGAAAAAATGGAGGAATTGAAGGAACATGCGTTGAAAGAAAAATGTGGAATATAAAAACTTAATGATTTTTTTCATAGGCAGGAATGGACAGCTGTCACTTCCTGCGGTATAATTTGAGAAAATGTAGGAAGGGACTGCTATAAGAGATAGACCGAAAAACTTCAAGTTGAAAGACACCACAATAGGGGGCATTCCTAGATTGAGAGAGTTTTTAAGTGAATGGATATGGCTGTCGGTTGTAAACAATTTTGAAAGCTGCAGGCTGATCGTTGCATAAAGAAATTGTTGTCTCGAGATGGTAATGTAGATTGCAGGGAGTGAGGCGAAGAAGAAAATGGAAGGCGAAAATATAGAATCAAAGGATTTATTCTGGTACGAAGAGTTCTGGAACGATGAGGATCTTGAGATTGCTTTAGAAAATGCGGAAATAGAGGTAACTAACGAAAATGTTGCGAAGCTAAAACAAGCATGTCTGCATATTTTTGATGATAAATCTGACCGTAATGAAATGTTGACGGACATGGCCAGAGATATTTTTGGCCGATCTTAGAACAGGAGAAAATGAAAATGAAGACGATAAAGGTAGTGGCTGCAGTCATCCGGCATGGAGATAAAATATTTGCTACTCAACGTGGATATGGCGAATTTAAAGATGGATGGGAGTTCCCAGGTGGGAAGATTGAACCTGGAGAGACACCGCAGGAAGCTCTTGTGCGTGAGATACAAGAGGAACTGGGAACGATTATTAAAGTGGGAGAACAGATTGCGAGTATCGAGTATGATTATCCTGCATTTCATTTGTCAATGGATTGTTTTTGGGCAGAGGTTGTTTCGGGAGATTTGGCTTTGCGGGAGCATGAGGCTGCCAAGTGGCTTACGAAAGATGAATTGTATAGCGTGGAATGGCTTCCGGCGGACATGGAACTGATTGGTAAGATTGAGAATTTTTTGAATAACATAGAAGAAGATTATTGACATAAAAGAGAATATGTCAGAATACATATGTGCTTTTCGTAAGGAAGAATAAAAGTATGGATAATATGAAAGAGTTACAGCCAGGTTTTGAAACGGCTTTCATTGATTATAAGACGCGTTCCAATTTAGCTTATCGGCCGGAATTTGTTTCCAATGATAACAGTCAGGGCAAGCATGTTATTTCTTCATTAGAAGAGGAATTATTGAATTGTGATGAGTTTTCTATCAGCGTTGCTTTTATAACTTTGGGTGGTATTACGCCGCTCTTGCAGATCCTGAAAGAATTGGAGACAAAGGGGATCCGGGGAAGAATTCTTACGACAGACTATCAAATGTTCAATGCCCCAAAGGCGTTGGAGAAGCTGCATTCATTGAATAATATTGAGTTGAAAATGTTTTTAACCGATGAGGATCGAGATGGTTTTCATACAAAGGGATACATTTTCAAAAAAGAAGAAGTGTATCGGATTATCATTGGAAGCTCTAATATGACGGCGAAGGCTTTGAAGGTAAACCGTGAGTGGAATACAAAGCTGGTTGGATATGAGTCAGGCGAAATGATTGGCAGTATTCTTAGAGAGTTTGATTCCTTATGGAATGCATCGAACTCTTTATTTTATGACTCCTTTATTGATACATATCGTGTTCGGTATGATCTGGTGAAACAACAACAAAAAATAGCTCGGGCAAAGATGTCGGTGTGTTTGGAAGAATAGACTTTGCAGCCAAAGTGTATGCAGTTTGTTTTTGTGATAAATATTAAAGTATTGCTTGCCAAAAAGGAGACGCGGGCACTTTTGATCTCTGCTACGGGGGATTGTGCTATATTAATGACAGGTTAGCAAGAACCGCATAAACAAAGGTTTTTGGCTGATTTAGTCCTACAAAAAATGCCGAAGGACAGGGCATTTTAAGTTGGGACGGGCCCGTTTTTAACATAAAATATCGACCTTGTGCATTAATATAACACGAGGTGTTCAGACTGTTCACAGGCAATTCTCAGGCATATTATGCTCTGGGGCACAACTGAATATGGAAATTAAGGTAGGACTTAATCGGAGATTCTTGACGGCCGACGGGTCCTTTTTTTGTACCCTGAAAGCTGTGCTCCGGTTAAGTCCTGGCAGAGAAAATGGCAAAGAGGTGAAGACAGGATGGCAATGAGAAAGGATTCCAGGCTGCTGACGATCGGAGAAGTGCCGGCAGGTTATGGAATAAAAGCAACGCCTCAGCTTCGCATTCAGGGACTCTGGATGCAGACACTCGGATTTGAGATCGGGGATACCGTGCAGGTGAAGTGTGAGGATGGGAAGCTGGTCATCACACCGGCAGAGGCAGTGAGTTTCTGAAAAACAATGTCAAACAGAAGGAGGCAGACATTTATGGCAAAAGCAGTTTTGGGAAGAACAATGAAGAAGATCAGGGAACTGAAGGTATTTGGGCAGAGCGGTTATCATTACAGAACCACACCGACCATCATGCTGAAGGGATTGTGGCTGAAAGATCTGGGATTTGATATCGACTCCCTGATCCGGGTGGAATGCGAGAATGGAAAGCTGATTATCACGCTGGATCACGAGCGGGAACAGCGGATCGCAGAGGAAAAAGCGTTTATGGATGGGGAAATGGAGAAATTTCAGGCAATGATGGTTGCGGAGCGGCAGGCCAGATACGGAAATGGGCGTGCGGACCGGTGATTGTAAATATATTCGGCAGACTGGTTCTGGAAACCGGTCTGCCGGGAAAAGGAGGACAACATGGGAAAGATTATTATGATTGGATCGCAGAAGGGCGGAGTCGGGAAGACGGTTACGACTTTTAACCTTGCGTATTCTCTGCAGAAACTGGGGAAGACGGTCCTGACGATTGACTTTGACAGCCAGGCGAACCTGACCACCTGTTATGGCTTGGAAGAAACTTCTTCCCTGGAGCATACGATCGGGCATCTTATGATGGCGGCGATGGAAGATGCACCTGAAAAGTATCTGTCAGAATTCATCAGGACAAGGGATGGTGTGGATTTTATTCCGTCATCCATTTATCTGTCAGTGGCAGATGCGAAACTGCGGCTGGAGATGGGGGGCAGAGCGGATGCTGTCGGACATCCTGGAGCCGGTTCGGGGGGAAGTATGATTATATTCTGATTGATACCTGCCCTTCACTGGGATCTTTGACCATTAATGCGCTGGCGGCTGCGGATGAAGTGATTGTTACGGTAAATCCCCAGCTTCTGGCGATGATGGGGTTGCAGGATTTTCTGCGGACGGCAGCAAAGATCAGACGGCGGATCAATCCGGGGCTGGAAATTTCGGGCATCCTGCTGACGATGTGCGATGCGAGAACGACGCTCTGCAGGGTGCTGACAGAGGAAGTGAAGGAGAATTTCCATCAGCAGATCCGGATCTTTGAGACAAGGATCCCGAAGACCGTAAAGGTCGGGGAGAGCGTTTACTATAGTATGCCGATTGACCAGTATTGTCCGAAGGCGAGTGCGGCCGCAGCCTATCAGGAACTTGCAAAGGAGTTGATTTCTTATGAAAGCTAATGCGCCGAAGAGAAAGATATTTAATGACGCGGTGGATCTGCTGGGCGGCACTGATGCATCTGTGGAAATGCCGGAGAATGCGGTGCAGATGCTTCCGGTAAACGGGATCCGTCCGTTTCCGGAACATCCCTTCCGATTGTATGAAGGAGAACGCCTGGAGGAAATGGTGGAGAGCATCCGGGAGCATGGCGTTCTGGTGCCGGTGATTGTCTGGAAGCGGGATGACGGATATGTGATGCTGGCCGGGCATAACCGGATGCGGGCAGCAAGTATGGCGGGATTGATGGAAATTCCCGCCATCGTCAAGGAAAATCTGACAGAACAGGATGCATATGTGTATGTGATCGAGACGAACATGATCCAGCGCTCATTTTCGGAACTGTCTATATCGGAGAAGGCAGCTGTTCTGGAAGAACGGTATGACAAGGTGCTTTACCAGAGAAACCGGGAGGCGATCGTGCAGGAACTGACGGCTCTGGAAGGAAAAGATGGACACGATGTCCAACATTTGACGAACCGCGACAGCCTGGGTGAGGAACACGGCTTGTCCGGGAGAACCGCGGCGCGGCTGATGCGTGTGAACCATCTGATCCCGGAATTGAAGGACAGGGTGGATTCCGGTGAACTGGCATTTGTAGCCGGTGTGGGATTGTCGTATCTCTCGGAAGCAGAACAGCGGATGACGCTTGAAGCTGCGGAGACAATGCCGGACGCGGGGCAGGTGAAGGAACTGCGGGAGCAGGCTGGCAGCCTGACGGCGGAAACTGTGGCATCCGTCCTTGCCGGTTCTGACAGACCGGAAAAGAAAAAGCGGGATATCAGTCTGAAAATCCCTGATGCGTGGCGGGAAAAATATTTTTCCGGGATGGAAAAGAAGCAGATTGCCGCGGCCATTGAAGAGGCGCTGGAAGCATGGGCGGCTGGAAAGGGGGCTGTGGATGTTCAGGACAGAGGTACTTGAAAAGGTGGATCGGGGTTATTTTAATATCATCGTTCTGGATGCGTATGATGTCTCTGTCCAGTCAAAGAATACCGGCCATTACTGGACGATCCATAATACAGAATATCCGGGAGAAGGAGCCTGTGTGATCTATCATAAGCACAGGTTCCGTCATCCGTATCATCTGCACGGGAGGGCGCCCAGCCTGGGCAGGGCGCTCCGGAGCATTCGGAAGCATGATGAGTGGCAGATGAAGGGGAGAAGAATCTATAGATGAATCGAAATTATCGTATTTTTCTGGAAGATCATCATTGTTGAGGCATATTTTGCAATGGTATAATTACTTTTGCGGGATTTTGCTGCTTTTATGAAAAGAAAATGTTAGTTACAGGTCACACCCTAGCCAGAGTAGATGAAGCTAAAAGCCACGCCAAGTAGCTCCTCTGTGAAGGGGAGATGTAGATTGACGTTTTATGCATCGGTCGAAAGATGATTCCCGGATGGTTACGGGAATCATCCTTCTCAACCGTCACATTGTATTTTTTTTCGGGGTTTCCCGTTGGAATACCTGCTGAACCATCTCGTAAATGTTTTCACCGGATGACTTTGCCGTCTGCAAAACTCCCATTGCAGCGCAGTATTCCTCCGCACTATGCCCTGTCCCACCGCGAAATGTCCCGGAGTTTACCATATGCCGCTTGACCTGCCGCCCGCATCGTTCTGCTTCATTATTCGTAAAATCCACTTCCGGGCGCCGCAGGAACAGGAGAACCGAATCTTTATACTCACGAAATTCCTTTGCAAGGTTATAGCCTTTCCGGTAGCAATCGGATGGCGGATTGTCATGGTATTCCTGGTCTGCAAGATCCAGTAGCTTATCATACTCTTTTTCAAACGCATCGATCTGCTCAGACGTTAGAATGCGCCCCTGTGCTTCCCTTGTCCGGTTTATTTCCTGCAGGTGGCTATGCATCTTCCCATGCCATGTCAGATCCGGCTCATTTTCCATTGCACCTTTTAAATAGCGCAGATGGTGGGCGTTGCATTCCTGGTGCTCGCTTCCATAATGATACATGGTTTTATCATGGTCATGGATAAGCGTGTTTTGAAAGAATTCCACCGGCGTTCCTTTGAATGCGGCATCCCCTTTTTTATCCCTGTAAAAATAGAGCGTTTCGGTCCCGTTCGTGCATACAACGATATTTTTGAGTATCCCATTCAGACGTGCTGTAGTCAGGTCTGTATGCATAACTTCCGAAGTTACAAGCGTCGCAAAAATCTCTTTCTGTTCCTGTTCGCTTTTTTGCGCGAATTCTTTGTTCATGTGGTTGATCATTCCCCTGGAGGCTTTGATTTCCCCACCGGTCATTTCGCACAGGAATTCGCTGATTTTAGCCTCGGATACGTTCAGATGGTTCTTCATCAGGAAAATAAATGCTTTCACGCTCTCGTCATAATTAACTTCCAGCTGGATATTTGACGGGAATGGCACATGGTATCTGGCACCTGTTTTTCGGTTCCTGTATACATAAGCATAATAATCGTCCACCTTTACGGTCAGGGTGATCCCTACAGCCTGCTTATGGACGATTCCATGTTCCCCTTTTATGCGGTAATAATCCGGGTTTTCTGTGATTTCCGGCGGCGCAGGGAGAAATACAGAATCC
>Ga0192280_1192_pt1 | contig 10357 bp, 7 predicted proteins | sample Koala_Koa24_M3_FD_131249 | JGI IMG/M metagenome (GOLD analysis project Ga0192280, IMG submission 131249) | Enriched cells from koala feces incubated with labeled cellulose particles, San Francisco Zoo, California, United States - Koala_Koa2-4_M3 ... | reverse complement strand
TGATTCTCGTATCTGATCTCTCGAAGGATTCCGGATGGAATATTTCTGAGCTTCCTGTAGTGGGCTGTGCGCCGGAGTGGATGTCTGAAAAAGCTGTTTCTATCGGCAACTATGTGGTAGCAACCGGCATTGACACTTTCCTCGGCGTTGACCCGTATGCAAGCGGTTCTTCAGAAGTTGAAGGTCTGCTGCAGGGCGGTATCCGCGACTGGGTAGAAGCCTGCTACACCGTTGAGACGGATATTGATAAGCTGGTGGATAAGATGATTGACCGCATCGAAGAGAAGAGAACGGCGCTTGGAATCTAAAGAGGCATAACACATGAAAATTGCAATCACTGGTAAGGGCGGGGTTGGCAAAACCACTTTCGCAGCGACGCTGGCACGGCTGTATGCGGATGAAGGCCGCTCCGTGCTGGCGGCGGACGCGGATCCGGACGCAAACCTTGGCCTGGCGCTCGGTTTTGACGAGGAAGCTCTTGACGAGATTATCCCTATCACAAAAATGCGGAAGCTTGTCGAGGAACGCACGGGCGCGGATGAATTTAACAAGATTTTTAAATTAAATCCGAAGGTAGACGATATTCCGGATAAATACGCCAAAAAATGCAATGGTGTGAAGCTGTTGGTCCTGGGAACGGTCGAGACCGGCGGCAGCGGCTGTGTCTGCCCGGAGCACGTGATGCTCAAACGGATTATCAATCATCTCATGCTGCGCTCAAATGATGTGGTAATTCTTGACATGGAAGCAGGGCTCGAGCACCTGGGGCGCGGCACCACGAGCGGCATGGACGCTTTTATCGTTGTCATTGAGCCTGGCGCGCGAAGCGTACAGACGTACCGCAATGTAAAGCGGCTGGCGGATGACCTGGGAGTGAAGCAGGTCTATGTCGTTGCAAACAAGGTGCGAGATGAAAAGGATGAGGAGTTTGTCCGCTCGAAGATACCGCCGGAGGATCTGCTGGGTGTGATTCATTACAATACGGAAATCATTGACGCAGACAGAAATGGCTCGTCTCCTTACGATTACAGTGAGAGCGCGGTGAGAGAGATTCGCTCGATTAAAGAGAAACTGGAGTAATACCGGATAAAATATCGCCGCTAAAAATGGTTTTTCAGTTGCAAAATCGGAAAGTTCTTGGTATAACAATAGTATACAAAAAACTGGAAGAGAGGCGAATGAAATGAGTGAATCTGCATTGCCGAAACTGGAAGTGGCGGACATCATTCAGGCGTTGGATGGGGTCTGCAATTCAAAGGTCGATACGACCGGTACGACGAAGCCATTGTTAGAATGTGTGACTTCCGGCGTACTTCGCGGCGCGGCCGTGCTCCTTGGAACCGATGGATCTGAAGTCCGGGACACGGACGAGTATGTAGCTCTTTTCAAAAAACTGATTGCCAATGATATCGTGGTATTGGCGATTGGCTATCCGGTGAAGGTGGCGGCGGACGCCGGACTTCTGAATCCGGAAGCGAAAGAGCTGTGCGGCGCGGGACTGAAACGAGTCTGTGAGCTGGCGGAGATTCCTCCGGTACTGCCGCTTGGTGGCCTGGAGAATGTGGGGAATGTCGTGACGATCGCGACCGCGCTCTGCAATGATTCCGGACTGACTGTACCGCAGCTGCCGGTGGTTGGCTGTGATCCGGCTGGTGTGACGGCACAGGCAGTTGAGCTTGGCAATACCTTTGCCGGGCTGGGAGTCGATACCTTTATCGGTATCATGCCGTACGAGGGCTCCCTGGAAGACGTCATTGCGGCAAGCGGACTGAAAAACGGCGCGGATGCGACGCAGACAGTCTCTTCGAATCTGGATGAGCTTGGCGATGCTCTGATTGCGGATATTGAGAAAAAGCGCGCTGCGATCGAGATCTGATCCGTTCGTATGGAGAAACAGAAGTGATTATGTAGGCAGCAGCCGCTGTTTACTATAAAATTCAGGAGGTAGTAAAGTGACTTTATTTGATGTTATTTTTAAAGGAAATGACGCAGTATATGGTCTTACGGAACAGGCGATTGATAACGCAATCGCACAGTACGGCGAGGACAAGCCGGTAGCGTTCCCTGACACCGCGTATAGCCTTCCGTGCTATTATGCTGTGACCGGCACAAAGGTCGGCAATCTCGGAGAGCTGAAGACGGCGCTCGGCGTTGTGAAAACTCTGATGACCAGAAATCCGAGAATGAACGATGCGTTCATGTCTGGTGTTGCGACTGCTCTGTGCGCAGAGTTTATCGAAGTACTTAAGTATATTGACGGTGCAGCTCCGTATGCAGAGCCGTGCTATGGTCATCTGGCGGACGCTGTGATCCGTGAGCTGGGTGTTCCGCTTGTTACAGGCGATATCCCTGGCGTAGCTGTTATCCTTGGCGCTGCTCCGACCGCAGAGGAAGGCGTTGCTCTGGTAAAGAGCTATCAGGCACAGGGCATCCTGGTTACTCTGGTTGGCGGTATCATTGACCAGTGTGAAGAGCTTGGTTATAAGACCGGCGCAAATGTGCGTGTGATTCCGCTCGGCAAGGATGTCACCGCTGTGATTCATGTTGTTTCTGTTGCTATCCGCGCGGCTCTGATCTTTGGTAATATCACCCCGGGCGATGCGGCTGGTTTGATGAAATACACGATGGAGCGTGTACCGGCATTCGTAAACGCATTTGCTCCTCTCGATGAGGTGATTGTTGCGGCTGGCGCTGGTGCGATTGCCCTTGGTTTCCCGGTTATTACAAACGAAGAGACCTTCCGTGTACCGAAGAGCCTGATTGTACAGACGGATGTTTCCAAGTTCAACGCAACCTCTCTGGAAGCGCGTGATATTAAGCTTAAGATTACAAATATTGATATTCCGGTGGCATTTGCGTCCGCATTCGAAGGCGAGATTATCCGCCGCGGCGATATGCAGGTAGAGTTCGATGGCTCCAGAGTTGACTGCTTCGAGCTGGTTCATAACAAAGAGCTCTCTGAAGTAGAAGATCACAAGATCGAAGTCATCGGACCGGATCTGGACGAGTTCGAAGTAGGCAGCAAGCATTCCATCGGTTACATAGTAGAAGTCGCGGGCAAGAGCATGCAGGCAGATTTCGAGCCGGTATTTGAGCGTAAGTTCCACTCTTACCTGAACTGCATCGAAGGCTTGATGCACACCGGCCAGCGCGACATGATCCGTATCCGTGTCAGCAAAGACACCTTCAACGCAGGTTTCCGTGCGAAACACATCGGCGAAGTCCTTTACGCGAAAGTAAAGAGCGAGTTCGCAGCTGTTGTAGACAAATGCCAGGTGAAGGTCATCACCGATCCGGAAATGTGTACAAAGCTTCGCCATGAGCTGGCGATCCCGATGTTTGACAAACGTGATGAACGTCTGACGACCCTGACAGATGAGGGAGTTGACGTTTACTATAGCTGCATCATGTGCCAGGCATTCTCTCCGAGCCACGTCTGTGTGGTTACTCCGGAACGTCTTGGACTGTGCGGCGCAGTTTCATGGCTGGACGCGAAGGCGACCAACGAGCTGGATCCGCAGGGTCCGTGCCAGGTAATTACCAAAGAGAAAGTCATCGACGAGCGCATTGGTGAGTACGAAGACGTCAATGAGGCGGTTCGTAAGTTCTCCCAGGGCGCACTGGAGGATGTATCTCTGTATTCCATCATCGAAAAGCCGATGACAAGCTGCGGCTGCTTCGAGTGTATCTGTGGTATCGAGCCGCTCTCCAATGGTGTCTGCATTGCGAACCGTGAGTACGCAGGCATGACCCCGATCGGTATGACCTTCTCCGAGCTGGCTTCCATGACCGGCGGCGGTGTACAGACCCCGGGCTTCATGGGCCATGGCAAGCACTTCATCTCTTCCAAGAAGTTCATGAAGGCAGAAGGCGGCATCGCCCGTATCGTGTGGATGCCGAAAGACCTCAAAGACCAGGTAGCCGAGCGCCTGAACGAGTCAGCAAAAGAGCTGTACGGAATCGATAACTTCGTCGATATGATTGCGGATGAGACCGTCGTTACCGAAGATCCGGAAGCACTGCTCGCATTCCTGACCGAGAAGGGTCACCCTGCACTTGAGATGGAACCAATGATGTAAAAAAGCCGGAATGCGGCAAAGCCGCATTCCCGGGAGATTCGCATTGCGAATCTCCCGAAAATCAACTCGCGGGGAAATCTCGCTCGCGAGAATTTTCCGCGAGTTGATTTTGGCTTTTTTAACGAGAAAAAATGCGCCAGCATTTTTTCGAGTCTACGATGTAAGCCAAATAGTGAGACGCACACAGCTTACTAATACTCTTTTGTAAGCTATGTATCAAAATACATATCTATTGGCTTCGCAGACTCCCCTTTTCCCAAATTTAGCAACACCCACAAGGAGGATTAAAAGAAATGCCGTTTACTGCAAAATCAGGAAAATTCAATGCGAAAATTAATACCGTTGAAGTCGGCACAGGCGATAAGGCTATCAAGCTTGGCGGCGAGAATGTCTTTCCATTCTATACCTTTGATGACGCGATCGAGAATGCGCCGAAGGTAGGAATTGAGATCACGGACGGCGGCATGGAGGCGGAGCCGGAGTGTGTACAGAAGCTCTATGAGGGCTGCACGACGGTTGTTGACATGGCGAAGAAAGCCGTGACATTTGACGGAGTTGATTTTCTCAGTATTCGTTTGGAAGGCGGAGATCCGAACGGAAAGAACAAATCTACAGAGGAACTGATTCAGTTAGTGAAAGATGTAGCAGACGCTGTCGATGTTCCGCTTGTTGTTTGCGGCTGCAAGAACGTAGAAAAAGACGCTGAGCTTCTCGATAAGGCTGCGGCTGCGCTGGAGGGCAAAAATGCCATGATTCTGGCGGCAAAGGAAGAAAACTACAAGACGATCGGTGCTTCGGCCGGATTGGCTTACAAGCAGATCGTGGGCGCTGAGTCCGCAGTAGATATCAACCTTGCAAAACAGCTGAATGTTCTTCTTACACAGCTTGGCGTAGACAGCAAAACAATCGTAATGAACGCTGGTACCGCGGCAGTCGGATATGGATTTGACTACGTGATATCTACGCTTGACCGTGTAAAGGCGGCCGCGCTGTCACAGGGTGACGCTACGCTGCAGATGCCAATTATTACTCCAGTCGCTTCTGAGACATGGACGGTTAAGGAATCCACCGCTACAGAAGAAGATATGCCTGCATGGGGCAATCTGGAAGAGCGCGGGATTGATATGGAAGTGGAAACTGCTGCGGCAGTTCTCGCTGCCGGCTCAGACGCTGTGATTCTGAAACATCCGGAATCCGTCAGAGCGATCAAGACCATGATTTCAGAGTTGATTTAATCGCCAGAAGAGCGTAAGGAGGAAAACAAAATGGCATTGAAAGGCTTGGATATTTTTAAATTATCACCGAAGAAGAACTGCAAGGAGTGCGGCAGCCCGACTTGTATGGCTTTCTCTATGAAGGTTGCGCAGGGCGCGGTTTCCATTGATAAATGTCCTTATTTTTCTGAGGACGCAAAAGCTTCTCTGAACGAGGCGACTGCGCCGCCAATGAAGACCATCAAGGTCGGCACTGGTGACAATGAGTACTCCCTCGGCGGAGAGACGGTTTTGTTCCGTCATGAGAAAACATTTGTAAGCAGAACACGCTATGCAGTGACTGTATGCAGCTGCATGGATGATGCGGCCATTGACGCGAAGCTGGCAGAAATCCAGTCCGTAGATTATGAGCGTATCGGTGAGCGTATGTTTACAGAAATGATTTATGTAAACTATGCGGAAGCAGCTGGCAAGGACAAGTATCTGGATCTGGTTAAGAAAGCCGCAGCGATTGACCGTGTGCTGATTCTTGGCTGCGAGGATCCGGAAGTAGCTGCGGAAGCACTTGCTCTGGTTAAGGACAAGAAGCCGGTTCTGAATGGCGCGAATGCTTCAAACTACGAGGCAATGAACAAAGTAGCGACCGAAGCGGGCGTAACGCTGGGCGTTTCCGGCGCAGACATTGATGAGCTTTATGATACACTGGCAGCGCTTGAGAAGCTTGGAAATAAGAATCTGATCTTTGACTGCGGCGTGAATTCCGTCAAGGAAGCGTATAAGATCGCAGTTGAGTTCCGTAAAGCGGCGATCAAAGATGGCAACCGTACCTGCGGTTATCCGTCTATCGTTCGCCTCGATCGCTTAAGCCAGGGAGATAAGCATCTGCAGGCAGCTCTGCTTTCTCTGTTTACGATGAAGTATGGTTCGATTATCGTACTTGATCAGATGACCTATGCGGAAGCAAACCCGGTATATGGTTTGAGACAGAACCTCTTCACCGATCCGCAGAAGCCAATGAAGGTTGAGCCGGGCATCTATCCGCTTAACGGCGCAGATGAAAATTCAGTATGTCTGACTACGGTAGACTTTGCGTTGACTTATTTCCTGGTATCCGGTGAGCTGGAGCGTTCTGGTGTACCGTGCAACCTCATCATCAACGATGCAGGCGGACTTTCCGTACTGACTTCCTGGGCTGCAGGAAAATTCTCAGCAGGAACGATCGCGAAGTTCTTTGCAGAGCAGGACATCGAAGGAAAAGTGAAGTCCAGAAAGCTGATTATTCCTGGCAAGGTTGCCGTATTAAAGGGCGAGCTTGAGGCGAAGCTTCCGGGCTGGGAGATCATCATTGCTCCGAGAGAGGCTGTTCAGCTTGTGAAGTTTATGAAAGAATTATAATTGTAACTAAACTGTTAACCAATTTTATGAAAAAGGAGAACCATCATGGCAAAATTTGTAACGATTGGTGAGAGACTTTCCACCACAGCTCCTGCAGTCAACAAAGCGTTTACTGAGAGAGATCCGGAGCCGATTCTGAAAAGAGCAAAGCAGCAGCTCGATGCCGGCGCAGTTTATCTTGATGTAAACATCGGACCTGCTGAGGCAGATGGCGAGGATCTGATGAAATGGGCAGTACAGCTCCTTCAGAGCAACTTTGACAATGTTCCGCTGGCGCTGGATACTTCTAACAAGAAAGCAATCGAGGCAGGTATTTCTGTTTACAACCGATCCAAAGGAAAACCGATTGTAAACTCTGCGGATGCTTCCGGAAGAATCGAGAACATTGATCTTGCGGCTGCGAATGACGCGATTGTTATCGCTCTTTGCAACGGCGAAGGCATTGCAAAAGATAATGATGAGCGTATGGGTTATTGCCAGATGCTTCTCGAGAGAGGCATGGAGCTGGGTATGGAGCCGACCGATATGTGGTTTGATCCGCTCTTCCTGGTTGTAAAGGGTATGCAGGACAAGCAGATGGAGATCCTTGAGTTTATCAAGATGCTCTCTGATATGGGGCTGAATTCTACCGGCGGTCTTTCTAATAACTCCAATGGTATGCCGAAGCACATTCGCCCGATCATGGATTCCGCGCTCGTAGCTATGGCTATGATGCAGGGACTTACCTCCGCGATCGTAAACCCGAATGATCTTCGCCTGATGGAAACCATTAAGTCATGCGACGTATTTAAGAGCAACACTCTGTATGCGGATTCCTATCTGGAGATCTGATGCTGAACAGCTGTTCAGAACTGCATCGAAAGGGCTGTACGCATACAGCTTTCCTCCGCAAATGCAGCACAGGGATTTTGTGGCGGATAAAACACTGCAGAATCAATGCCGCCTGTCGCTGCGTGCGGATGGAATCATAATGAAACGGACTCATACCCAGGAAGTATTTGTTACCCCTGGGTATGTTTTTTCAAGGCAGTTTTTTTCAGATCAGCAGGCGGTCTTTTCATTTTGATGCTGCTCTGAAGGGTTAATACATAATGGGAGAAACGCTTATGTTTAAAGTGACTTTTAAGTTTGAACATGGCCAGGATGTCGAAGGCTTTGCTTTAGCGGGAGAAAGTCTTCTGGATGTGGCAAAGAAAATGAATGTTGCCATTGATGCGCCATGCAATGGAAATGCAGCTTGCGGAAAATGCAGAGTAAAATTGATCGGAGGAGAACTGGATACCAAGAAGACTATGCATATCTCCGATGAGGAATTTGCGCAGGGATGGAGGTTAGCCTGCGTGAGCAAAATCAGTGCGGACGTGGAGGTACTTGTACCAGACATTGCGTCAGCATATCGCAGTCGGATGAAAGTTGCGGATCTGAGTTCGGCGGAAGAATTGCAGATATTCGAAAAGACCAAAGCAGATATTGCGGATGCCGGAATCAAATTTAAAAATGACTTTAAAGTGATTAATCTGACATTGGAGGAGCCTTCGCTGGATGACACCATGCCGGACAATGAGCGGCTGATCTGGGCTGTCGAGGCAGCCTGTGGGGTGTCGAAGGCTAAGCTTTCTTTTGCGGTATTGCAGAAGCTGGCGGAAACACTGCGAAAATCTGCGTTTGACGTGAAGTGTATCGTGACAGTTGGGGAAGCAGATGAGGTGTATGTGCTTGATTTGTTTCCGGGGAATGATGACGCAAAGGTATGCGGGATGGCCATTGACATCGGTACGACAACCGTTTCAGCAGTGCTGATCGACATGCTTTCCGGTGAGATTCTTGCAAAAGGTTCTGCCGGAAACGGCCAGATCCGCTATGGAGCAGACGTTATTAACCGTATTATCGAACAGCAGAAGGAAGGCGGGCGCAAAAAGCTTCAGAATGCGATTATCAAAGAGACTCTGAATCCGATGATAAAAGAAATGTGCGCTTCCATCGGAATTCTCCCGCAGCAGATCTATCGTGCCTGCATCGCCGGAAATACGACCATGAATCATCTGCTCCTTGGTGTAGACGCGGATCCGGTTCGTATGGAGCCGTTTATTCCTACCTTCTTTGAGACAGACTCGGTTCAGGCGTGTGATCTGGGATTGAATCTTTACCCGCATGCATCTGTTCTGATTTCACCAAACATCGGAAGCTATGTCGGCGGTGACATCACGGCCGGTACACTTGCAAGCACCATTTGGAACAAAGAAGAAATGTCCCTGTTTATTGATCTTGGTACAAATGGGGAGCTTGTCTTTGGAAATTCGGACTTCATGATGAGCTGTGCCTGCTCCGCAGGTCCTGCGTTCGAGGGCGGCGATATTAGCTGCGGAATGCGTGCGACAGACGGCGCAATCGAAGCATGTGTGATTGATAAGGATACCATGGAACCCACGTTTACCATTGTCGGAGATGAGGGACAAAAGCCGGTGGGACTTTGCGGCTCCGGTATCATCGATGTCATCAGTGAGCTGTACCGCTGCGGGATCATCAGTCCGAAGGGAAAATTCATCCGCGAAGGCGACCGCGTTCGTCATGACCAGTACGGGATGGGAAGCTTCGTCCTGGCGTATAAAGAAGAGGCAGCTTCTGTGAAGGACATTGAGATTACGGAAGTCGACATTGACAGCTTTATTCGTGCGAAAGGAGCGATTTTCTCCGCGATACGCGTGATGCTGCAATCATTGGATTTTGACGTGTCTATGATTGACCATGTGTATGTGGCGGGCGGAATCGGCAGCGGTATCAATATGCGCAACGCTGTGTCGATCGGTATGTTCCCGGATATCGAGATGGATAAATTCACTTACATTGGAAATTCGTCGCTCTCCGGCGCGTACGCAATTCTGCTTTCAAAAGAAGCAGAAGCAAAGGTATCCGAGGTAGCTCATAATATGACCTACCTGGAGCTTAGCAACGAGCCAACCTATATGGATGAATTTGTGGCAAGCTGCTTCCTTCCGCATACGGATGCGGGGCTGTTTCCGTCGGTAGCTTTAAAATAATCGAAATCGCATAAAGGCAGAGGAACGAAATGTCCTCTGCCTTTATCCAGTTGATCACAGTCCCCGGCTTTTCAGAACTCTTCGCTCTAAAACGGAGAACACGCACCGATCAATGAGAATTCCAATTACGATAATGACGAGCATCACGGCGGTTACCTGGTTGATATCCGCCATATCGCGCCCTGTCATCAGGGAATAGCCCAGGCCGACGTAAGAGGACATGACCTCTCCGGACATCAGCGCCCTCCAGGCAAAGGACCAGGATTGGCGCAGACCCGCGAGAAAACCGGGCAGCGCTGCTGGGAAAATGACATCCTTATACATCTGAAGCGGATTCGCGCCCATGGTTGCTGCCGCCCGCTTGTAGATGGGCGGGATAGAAGCAATTGCGTTTTCGATCGCCAGTGCTACGCTGAAGGTAGAACCAATTACGACAACAAACAGAACCGCGGATTCTTTCAGGCCAAACCAGAGGATTGCGAAAGGCACCCAGCAGACACTTGGCAGTGACTGGAAACCGTTTAGCAAAGGTTTCAGGCAGCGGTTTAAAAAGGCCGAAGCGGAGATCATAAGTCCCAGAATCGCACCGATCAGGAGAGAAATCACAAAGCCGATCAGCACTCTTCGCAGA
>Ga0192280_1191_pt1 | contig 10371 bp, 14 predicted proteins | sample Koala_Koa24_M3_FD_131249 | JGI IMG/M metagenome (GOLD analysis project Ga0192280, IMG submission 131249) | Enriched cells from koala feces incubated with labeled cellulose particles, San Francisco Zoo, California, United States - Koala_Koa2-4_M3 ... | reverse complement strand
ATGAACAAACACAAACACCCATTGCCAATGAGCAGCAACAAGCGCACGTGCCGGGACCTACAGCCATAGCACAACAACCAGCGCACGAACCGAGGCCACCTACGCCGCTTGAGCTCATTCCTACTGTGCCCGGCATTTACGTAGTACTCGCGGTTGTATCAGTCGTCCGGGTGGGAGTATAGTTGCGAAGAGCAAAGCCTTCGAGACGGGCGACTGTTTTGTCTGCAATCTTGTCCTCGCGGATAGCGTCACGGAGAGTCTCATTCTCCCGCGTGAGTCGTGCGTTATCCTGCGCCAATTGAGTAGTAAGTATTTTGTTCTCCAGTTGGTCAAAACGCTGATTTATAATAAGGAAGCCATTCTTTTGATTTTGGGTGATACGGGCTTCAATAGCATTGCGGGCGTTTTCTGCTTTAAGTGCTTCGATTTCAATCTTGGAAGCAAGGAGAGTGTTGCCTTCCTTGATGTCCCTTGCTGTATTATCTACGCGATTGACCAAATTTGCAAGTGCTAAATCAAGTCGGGCGCAACAATCGCGGACAGTATCGCCAACACCACGGGTAACATCAGCAATACGGTCACCCTGATTGCGGGTTGCGGAAATGACATTGGAGATAGATTCACACAGCCACGTCTGCATCTGCTGGAATCCACTCTGTGTAGCGTTACGGGCATCGGCAATGCGGTCATGAAGGCCAACGAGTTCTTCCGCATTTATGCCAGCAAGAGCAGTGAAATCAGCCTGCTGACCACGGTTCAGGCCACCCCAGCCACCACCGGCAAAAAGAAAAAGGATAAGGAAGACAAAGAGGAACATCCCTTCGCCACCCCACCCTTTATCATATCCTCGCTCTTTGGCAAGCGACAAGAGACCGGGGAGGTCCATGCCTTTATTACCCTGCATAAGCGCGAGAAGCCCTGCAATGTCACCCATAGTATTCCCCTTCATGGCATCTGTCGCGGTCTCTGACAAGTCTGACATCTTATTGGCAAGTTTTGATACTGACTCGCCTATATCATTGACATCATACGACATAGAAACTCCTTCCAGCGCCAGCCGTGGTTGCTTCTTTCTGTTAATTATTGCTGACTATTTTTTTCAGGATACGACCCGCCAGCCGTAACTCGTTCCTCGTTGTTCGTAATGCATTCGCATTCAAACACAGGGCGGCTATGGATGGCGGGAACGTTCTGAACACCAAAGTATTCACCATAGTGAAGATGAACATTCTTGGTATCGCTGGACTGGATTTCAAGGCCAGCGAGAACCTGCGGGTTACAGTACCAGACAGCACGGTTACGCATGCCAGCAGGGATTTTAGACTTGGCGATGATAGTGAGGTCCTTCAGGTTAATCCAGCCATCTTCACGGGTGGAAGAAACTTTGGACTCATTATTAACATTGGCCAAAGTGCCAGTGAGAGTGTTGGCAAGATACTTAGTTTTGATGTTGCAGATACGGACAACGGAACGCCAGTCGCGGACACAGAGGCCAAGCGACCACTGCCACAGATCAGCGATCACTTCCAGCTTCCTGCCTTCGTTATCCGTGGTAGTATATGTGCCAAGGTCAGTATGTTTCAGGCCACCGACAGAATCCTTGGGGAAGATTCCGTGTGCGCTATCTGGGCCCCACGCAACGAGATACATCGAGGTCAAGCCGGTCTCACCATCTTCACTTGCTTCGTCTTCGCTGTTGCTACCATAAGTAAACTCACTCGCATCAATCACGTGAGGATTATTCAAATCGCAATACCGGGTAGCAAAACCATCAAACTCATCAGCCAGCTTGGCATGATCACCATAGAAGAAAAGGGTAGCAGCTTTCTGACGGAGCGCTTCCATAAACGCCTTGCCTTCAGACAGACGATATGCGCCAAAGCTACTCTGGTACAACTGCTTTTCGAGCACGTCCAATTCCATACGGCCTTCCAAAATCCCAATGCCTTCCACAACCCGGCTGTACTGCGACTTGGAAATTGGGGTACCGCGATACAGTTGGCGAAAGTAAATTTCAGGCAAACCAGTGCGAAGGCGGGTTTGATGGCCGCTCATCGTATTGGCCTCACGGAATGGAACATGATCCAGAATATCGTTAGTCTGGTTCATCAATTCGATTGTGGTTGTATCCACTTTATTGGAACGCGCCCATTCCTGAATTTCAGCGAGCGTTCCGACATCGCCGACAGCATAAGACATAATTATTTCCTTTCGTAACGTCCTAATGTTAGCGCGTCCTCTACAGACCAACCCAATACGTGTATTCTAGCCCACAAGGTACGCACATCGGTATCCAAATCTACGGCTCCACTAATTATAGCGGATGCTTAACCTCCGTTCCGCTTTTTCCATACATCCTTTCAGCCAGCGAGGTCTGTGACGCACCTCCCAAACCTCCGCCTGTCACATATTCATGTTCGCCCATAGCACGGCCAACGCGAGCAGCGAAACGCACTACACTAGGCTCATATTGGCCATGTGTCAAACGCAAGAGTTCACGAAGGCTGCCATCAGGATCAAATGCGGCCAAAGCCTTGCGGGCGTCAGCAACAGTGCGGGTGTAATTAGAGCCACCAAAATCGGTATCACCCCTTATTTCATCATTCCACTGCTGCAATGTCTGGCTGGTCAATCTACGCTGTTCCGCCTCCGCTTTCGCTAGTCTATCAGTCTGCCACCTCATAATCCGATCGGCCTGTTCTTTTGACAGGCCCCCAGCTTTGCATTCCTCAGTAAAAGACGCAAGTGACTCACGAAGCAACGGAGGTGTATCATCGTTACCAGTTACCTCATAATCCATATTAGGCGGTTGAATGCCAGCGGGGACATTTGTATTAACAAGAGGAGTGGCCGTGCCTTCCTCCATGGCTATGCCACCACTCACAGTTTCAACCGCGTTGGTGTCTTCACTCGCTATGCTTGTGCCTTCGTTTGTCGCGACAGATTCAGCAATGCTATCCATATCAGCCATTATAATCTCCTTTTAAAAGACGGCGCGGCACCGTCACCGGCCGAACCGTTGGTTCGAGATACCGGAGGCGTACCCGCATAAGCACCAGTGTGTAGGCTGGCTGTACCTACAGGTGTCACGCCGCCAGAATCAACTATTACGCTAGCCATTTTCTTCCCTCCGTACTCTTTCGTTTATATTCTCTACACGCCGTCTTTGAATGTTCGGCTTAACAATACCCTTACTTGCTGGCATATGTTCAACAGGTCCCGGATCGCTTTCTATTTCCATGGCAGTTGCTATGCGTTCTAGGGCATTTGCTATACGGACCTGAGTGTCTTCCTCGTCACTCATTCTCTATTACCTCTTTTGTTAATACATGTTGTAAAACATTTGCTTCTGAACACAAGGATAAAATCTCAAGCCCTACTGTACGAAGCCCTGCATTCCATGCCACAAGGGTCAGGTCCTTTGGAAACTCCTGCTCAAATACCTTGGTCTTTTCCATAAGCCAGCGGAGGAATTCACGGCCAACATACTCCTTGCCCATCAGCTGTATGGCGTTAACAAGCATGCTCCGCTGATTCTCGTCCTGCTTGGTATCAGGAAGTTCGTAGTCATCAAAATAGCCAGCGTCTGATGCAGACATTACCGGATCGCTCCCAATCCGGAGGTCAAGGCTTCAAGCGCATTCTGGCCAGAGATATTGGTGTTTGACATATTCTCCATAGCTTTGGTAGCGTCAACCAGCTGATTGACGCCTTGGTTCATCGTCTCCATTTGCTGCTGCTGCGCTGCCGCCTGCGCCCGCTGTTCGCGGATTTCCTCGACAGCAGACTCCTCGCGGATGACAGAGGACGGCATATTGATACGGTCAAGATATGCACGGCCCATGGCATCGGTATCGACAATATCGAGAATCTCTGGAACAGCGGCGGCGGCTTGACCAATAAATGCAAAACCAGCCTCGATGTTGCTGGTTGTTACCTGACGCTGAGCTTGGGCAAGGGCGGACTCAAATGACACATCTACATCAAGCGCATCAACCCCTTCAGGAGGCGTAGGCATTGCGCCCCATTCCTGCATAAGTGCAAAGGTACGGCGAATAACGGGGTCGAATAATTCCTTATGCAGCCGCTCAACAACAGGGCCAAGCATAACGATACGTTCACGCTCCTTAGCATTGACTTCTGTTGCTGTTATGCGTGAACGCTGGTCTTCCAGCATCATCCGGAATAAATCAACATACAAGCCATCATCAATATTCTGCTCGACCTCCTGTATAGCAGTCATGACTGTCTGAAGCGCTGCTGCTTCAGGCTGGTGGATTGGCGCGACAGGAGTTGTGCCGGTACGGGTAGAATCAAAAAATGACAGGCCGCCGGGGATTAGCTTCACGCCAGTCGCGCGAAGAGATTGGTCTGCTACAAGCGGCGGGTCGGCGATTTTATGCTGCGTTTTCCGTAGCGTGGTGGTCATAGCCTGTAGCATCTTGCAGTCTGGCAAGACATCCATCGCCGGTGACCTGCCGTACACATCGGAACCCGACACGTCCCAGCGCGGAGCAAACGCTGGAAACATGTCGAATCCCCCTTCTTCTAAAATGCACGCTTTGCCAGTGCCATGACCGGAACTCCCCCCGGGCAGATAATAGACGCTGGCGAAAGGTTTGGATTCAACTGTCAGTCGTTTGGCAGGCTTAAAATCGGTACGGGGAAATACAGCGTGAATGACATCATAACGTTCTGTTGTCATGACTTTACGTTCGCGTGAACGCTTAATAAAATCAGGGAGGTCTGGCGCGTTTTCCCATCTGTCCAGTATTTGACGTGGTGTCATATACAAACGACGAAAGAAGGTATCCACTTCATCATTGCCATTAATATCAAGGACATATTCGCCACAACGGACAAGGTGAAAATAAATGCCGTCTTCATTTGCCGTTTCGACTAAAAGACCGGTGCCAAAGGTGCCGATGTCCGAGTAAAGCGTGTGCGTTGCGTTGTAAAAGTTAGATTGGTGAAGGACGGCTGTCATGACTTGGGTAACGCGATCAAGCCATGCGTTAACGCCGTCAGGGATAAATTGTGGATCACCTTTGGCAACCAGTCGAAACCACGGACGAACAGGGGAAGCCATGCCACCCTGCATACCAGATGCCATGGAACGCATGGCGAGAATACCTTTGGAGTTGACAAGTTTAGGATTGACTAATGGTATGCGGTGTGCGTTTGTTTCAGTGTCATCACGATAACGGCCGGGATTAAACAGTTCGGCACATTCGCGCCACGTGGATTCCCAGTTGGCGCGTTCAGAACGCAATTCTTCGTATCGATAAGCCAGTTTATCTACATCGATAGCCATAATTACCCAAGAGTGCGATTGCCTTCAGAACTGGCAGTCATCGCACCAGAACCGGTCGTCTGGTTGCGGTTAGTCAGGATGCTCGCCGCAACACCACGAGCACGGGCCGCCCGTTCCTGCTGCGCCGCCGCTGCCGCATTCACGCCAGAAGATACACTTCTTACCGCCTTTCGCTCTGGAGTTTCTTCGACGTTGGGAGCCACATACACAGTTTCGTAACCGCCACCACCTTTGCCGCCGCCCACGCTAGCCTCCTTTCATTATACAGATAATGCCCGCTCCATAGACCAATGAAGGGTGTTAACGCGGTAATGTATACGTTTATATTCACTGGTCCCGGACATTATATCATGCTCCCCTAAAACCTCAACAAATAGTCTCCTATCGCCATTATATATTACATATCTGCTATTTGTCTTGTTCCTTGCCTGTTCTTTCCGCGTCGTCCAGCGGCAATTGCCCGGCTCATAATTACCGTCATTATCGATACGATCGATTGACAGTCCTTTTTGCCAATTATTAGCTAGAGCCCAGTCGATAAAAACCTGCGCGTCGTGCCACTCATCGCAAACCTTTATACCACGAGCACCGTAATATTTGTAACGATTATTATTTGGGTCCTCACAACGCCGGAGCATGGCAACCCATGTCCGATAAATAGGGTGGCGTTTCTTCCGGCTGGCCATCCCGTGTATAGTGCTTCTTTCGACTGTGCATTCTCTGCTGTAACAGCCACAAGATATTGAATTGCCGGAAGTAAGATTGCCACCTTTAATGTTCACTTCATTCCCGCAATCACAGCGGCAGCGCCAGACAACATTTCCACTCTTCCGTTCACCGGTATCACGTAACACGACCAACCTGCCAAACCTCTGTCCAGTTAAATCTCTTATTTTCGCCATCTTCTGCCCTTTTCCAAAATTAGCCGCCGACGAGGAATCGGTAAAGGGCGAGAAACGTCATCCCCGCCGACGGCCGAATAATATCTTACGTTTTATCTAGTTCTTTCCTCGCCCTTAGTAAGCTCTGTCGCGTGGCAACAGAAACCACACAGCTAGTAAAATTCTGCTTTCGCTCATACCAGCATGCTTCTGGTAATTCAGCTATCCTATTATAGCCACACACATTCAGTATGTCAAGCATATGTCTGTTAGGTTTTGGCGTAAAGCCAACGCAACATACACCGTCCAAATTGTCAAGGCAAAATAAACTGCCGCCTATAAACAATTCCTTGCCATACTGAAAATATTCACGCCATAGACAAGGCGATACTTTAATTGCCCGTGATTGTAAATTATATGCTGATACTTCAGCAAATCCAGCCAATTGATTATCAACATAAAACCCAAACGGTAATATTAATTCATTGTCATATATATGCAATACTTCTTCGTCTGTCAAATCATCTTGTGCACGCATGTATGCGTATGCCCATGCCATGTTCTGTTCTTTGATACGATGCCATGAGTAGAGGATCTCGTCTTGGGATAAGACCAACTTATATGTCAAGGTCGGCATCTGACTTGGCTTTCCTTAATGATTCAGGTGTACAGACGACAATGGTGGCGTTTACAAACTTCTGTTTGGCATCACTCCAATATAGTTCAGGGATACTGCCCTGTTTTTCAAAGCCAGTCTTCTGGAGAAGGTTCATGACATGACGGTTGGTGCTGGGGATTTCCCCAAACATGCAGGCACAGTCAATGGAAGCAAACACCCAATCAGCGGCCCCACGCATCATGATTGGCGCAATCTTCGCGTATTCACGGAAGGCGATAACTGCGATACGCATGGCACGGGAAGCGTCGGAGAAGGCAATACCTTGAAGAAGACCAGCGGGGGCATTATCGACAAAACAGCCTAGGCAAAGGACGTTTTCATTGCCACAATAGGTATTCCAGTCGGCGGCAGAAAGTTGGCCAAGAGAAGGGCTGAAAGCCCACCAACTATCGTCTTGGTTGATGAGCTCGTAAAAGATATTGTATTCTGCCGGTTGAATGATTCTGTAGGTGATTTCCATGCCATATCCTCCTAATATGCTAGTGGTTCGTAGTCTTCGACGCCTTCGGCTATTGTTTTATAGGAACTGAGCAAGTCAAGTTCTTTTTTACTTAAGACTGGAACGGCAAAGGTAAGCGCCAAGGAATCTGCTAGGTCAGTACTTTTCTTTAATCTCTGCCTAATATTTTTTTTGCTCTCCAGTTTAAGCGCGCCAGATGGGGCGTACTCGTAATTCGGACATCCAAGCTGGGTAGCAAGCTCCTCGTCTGGCGGGAGGATGCCCTCAGCTTCGATCCAATCACGCATCTTGCACCACATCTCGGCTCGCAGATTAAAATTGTGATCTGAATCAATCGCCCGTCCACCCGGCTCGACGGCTGTTACTGGTATTTGTAGTTCCCTAAGCCTATCAACCACACCTGCGCCAACTCCTACCGACTCAACGAAAATAGCGTCAGGCTTGCGCTCTTGGTATATCCTTGTAAGACGTGACACAACATCCATAGTTGATTCGCCCTGAATTTGGATGATGGGTTCGACATAAACTCCCTGCCTTAGACAAATACACGTCTTATCATCGCCAAAACGAGCAACATCGACACCAACTACCAATGGCGCGCCCTCATACATACGCTTATCAAGCCGACGAGATTGTGACGCGTACACACTCTGTAGGGGGATCAATTGTTCCTCTGAAGCCACCGAGAAGTCCACCATCATCTCGCGCTGGAACGCTTTCTCTCCCATAAGATTACGGAGCTGTTGAATTTCCTCTTCCTGAAGGGCCGTAGTATCATTGACAGTTTTAACATTAACAAAATAGTCAGGATCCCCGGCGTCCATCTTTTCTTTGTAATCAAGATAAAGGGCATGGTAATTGCCCGCCCCTTTCGGTGTCCCCGCTATAACATCCCAGCCTTGATGATCGCTCAATGCAGGCCTTACTACATCGGTCATTAAAGCTGGCTTAATATCCTCAAACTCATCGAGGACACAGCCAAATAGGCCAAGGCCACGTAGAGTATCAGGTTGGTCGCCACCGAACACTCTAATCTCTGCGAGACCGTTCCTACTGGGGAGCTTTATGGAAAGTCGGCTTTCAGAGATTTTTCGGCCGGGGATAACGCTCGTGTAGTACAACATATATTGCCAGATAATACTCCTGGCCATAACCTTATAGGGTGCTATGTAAGCATATAAAGCGAATGGGGATTCAGCCATAAGGGCGGATTTAATCAAGTGCAGGCAGCAGGTTACCGACTTCCCACTTCTACGGTGCCAGACTAAGCAGTTATGTCTGTGTGCTTCTAATGCTTTGTGTATATCTGGATACCTAGGTGTATATGGCAGTTTTATATAGCGGACATTATTTAGAGGCATAATGAGTATTCCTTTTACTTACATCAACAGGGATTGTTAGGGCATCCCTAATATCCCAGTTCAATACTCGAATACGCCTAGATAATGTAGCATAAGGAATGCCTGTTTCGGCCTCCCAGCTTTTTAATGTCTGTGTTCGTCCATCATATGAATACAGCGTATCTTTTTTCTTCACTGGAGTCGTTAAAGCGCGCTCTGCATCCCAGTTTAGTCCTTGGATGCGGCCAAAAAGAGTGCTACGTTGAATACCTGTTTCTTCAGCCCATTCACTGATACACTGCGTTTTCCCGTCCATTGTTATTATATGATTATCGCGTTTATTGCGATTGTTGATTACATGCGATGTAAATCGACAATTGCTGGGCTCATAATTTCCATTATTATCAATACGGTCGAGCTCCAAGCCCGGTCGATACCCATTGGATGTAGCCCAATCAAAAAACGCCTTTGGGTCATACCACTCTTTGCATACAACAATTCCTCGCGCCCCATACCATTTATACTCGCGACTATTAGGATTATCGCAACGCCTTTTCATAGCCTTCCAAACGCCATATAAGGGATGTTGCTTATTATGGGTAGTCAACCCGTGCTTAGTAAACCGCTCTCTTGTTCTTTCCGCTCCCAAGCAACCACAAGAAATTGTATGGCCGTTTAGAATATTTTGAAGTAAAATTATCTTCTCTTTGCCACAATCGCATTTACATAATACACGCCGCCTTATACTCCCGCTCGGACTAATTAACGGCTCTACTTCGGCAATCGCTGTAAGTTTAGTGCCTTTAAATTTTGCGCCTTTTGCAATCTCATGCCGCCTTTTCCCTGCCATTTTCTTCCCTTTCAAAAATTGGCTGTCGGCAAGGAATCGGCAAGGGAAGTGAACGTCATCCCTGCCGACAGCCGGTAACTACTCTTGCCACGAAATGGAAATCGGGCCACCAACAGCAGCTTCCTCAAAGCCCCAAGCTACTCGTTCACCAGCCTGACGTAGCTTGATAGTTTCTGCCGCTAGCTTGGCTTTCCGGTACTCGGCGATGTCGTCTTCCTTTCTAATTGTCTCCGTCCATTCACGATGCTTTTTCCACTCAGCTCGATGAAGGGCCACTACAGCGGTACGAGCATCAACAGCAGCATCCACCGCTTCTTTCTGCTTCTCTATGGTCTCCGCCGGGTCGGCCAAGCCAGCCAGTTTGGCTTCAGATCGTGCGATAACAGCAGTAGCGGCATCAATGGACCAATTATTAAGCTTAGCCTTGCTTTTAATAGTACTTTCGGAAATACCGTATCGCTCAGCAATTTTCTTGATCGGAAACCCAGTTGAAAAACTGAGCTCAATTTCATCCCACGGAATATCCTTTCGACTAAGTTTTTCTGTTTCTTTTTCGACTTCTGTTTCTTCGGCGACGAGGAGCGCGGCTATGTCGTCTATGCTCAGGCCGTCACGGTAGAGACGCTTCGCCCTCGCCAGCTGTTCGTCGGTTAGTTTCTTTTCGGTCATAATGGGCTCCTTTGGCTATATTTTATTCCTTCTATCCACCCCTGTCAACTCAAATTCCAAGCAACCACACGACTTCTTCTTGCCACACATGAGCTTTTCCCTGCTGACTACCACATACTCGCCGCACTCACACTGGCAAAGCCAGGCCGCACCACCCCTGCCTTTCTGTGTGCTGCCA
>Ga0192280_1190_pt1 | contig 10399 bp, 10 predicted proteins | sample Koala_Koa24_M3_FD_131249 | JGI IMG/M metagenome (GOLD analysis project Ga0192280, IMG submission 131249) | Enriched cells from koala feces incubated with labeled cellulose particles, San Francisco Zoo, California, United States - Koala_Koa2-4_M3 ... | reverse complement strand
ATAGATGAAGCCGGCAGAGGACCGCTTGCAGGCGATGTCTATGCCGCCGCGGTCGTTTTCGACAGATATACTGTTATCGAGGGCATAAATGATTCGAAGAAGCTCTCAGCCAAAAAGCGTGAAGCACTGTTTGACGTGATAACCGAAAAGGCGTTGAAATACTCTATTGCTACAGCAACGATTGAAGAAATAGAAGAGCTCAACATTCTGGAGGCGGCGATGCTCGCAATGCGAAGAGCATATGAAGGTCTCGGATTAGATTCTGACAATGTTCTAGCATTGATTGATGGCAACCGTCCACCGAATTTGCCTTGCAGATGCACAACAGTGGTTCACGGAGATGCTCTTTCGCAGTCGATAGCCGCCGCATCTATCCTTGCAAAGGTTCACAGGGACAGATACATGGTTGAGCTCGCCGAGAAATATCCCGAATACCAGTTTGAGAAACACAAGGGCTATGGCACTAAGCTTCATTACGAAATGATAAAGAAATATGGCATAAGCGAAGTTCACAGAAGGAGCTTTTTAAAGAATCTGAGTGAGAAGTAATGACCACAAGAGAAATCGGAAATATCGGCGAGGATTACACCGCAAAATTTCTGGAGAAAAACGGGTGCGTAATTCTCTCAAGAAACTTCACAATAAGGGGCGGAGAGATTGACATTGTTGCAAAGAAAGGCGATGTCGTGCATTTTGTCGAGGTTAAAACCCGAAAGCCTAATCCAGTTCAGAGTGGTGAAGAAGCCATCAATTCCGACAAAATTGCTCATATTCTGAAAACAGCAAAGTTTTATATACGTCGTTATCGAATTGACTGCTCGTGCGTGTTTGATGTTGCCGTCGTTGAACTGACGGGAACCAAAGTTACGGGCTTCAAATACATTCAACGTGCCTTCACAGCATAAGGCACGAAAGGAGAAAATATGTTCTATCAAAGTACAAGAAACAAGAATCTTCATCTCAGCTCTGCCGAGGCAATATCACAGGGTATCTCTTCTGACGGAGGACTCTTTATCCCTTCAGAGGTTCCGACTCTTACGGAAGAAGACTTGATAGCCCTTCAGGATATGAGCTATCCCGAGAAAGCTTCATTCGTTCTGTCAAAGTATCTTACTGACTTTACAGAAGCTGAGCTTAGATATTGCACAGAAGGTGCATATAACACCAAGAATTTTGACAGCGATAGCATTATGGAGCTTGCACATCTTTTCGACGGCAGGTACATGTTGGAACTCTGGCATGGTCCTACGTGCGCTTTCAAAGATATGGCGCTTCAGATATTGCCGTATCTTCTGACTGTCTCAGTGAAGAAGCTTGGAATCGACAAGAAGGTTGTAATCTTAGTTGCAACCTCCGGAGATACCGGAAAGGCGGCTTTGGAGGGCTTCAAGGATGTAGAGGGAACCAGCATAATGGTCTTTTATCCTGCTCACGGAGTAAGCGCAATGCAGAACCTTCAGATGACAACTCAGGAGGGCAGTAACGTCTCCGTTTGTGCAATCGACGGCAACTTTGACGATGCCCAGACTGGTGTCAAAAAGATATTTACCGATAGCAAAGTTCTTAAAAAACTCGCTGACGGCGGAATGATGTTCTCCAGCGCAAATTCGATTAACTGGGGAAGGCTTGTGCCGCAGATTGTTTACTATGTATCTTCATACGTCGAGCTAGTAAAAGACGGAGAAATCAAGATGGGCGACAAGCTCAACTTCTGTGTCCCTACTGGTAACTTCGGCAATATCCTTGCGGCATATTATTCCAAGATGATGGGAATCCCCGTAGGCAAGCTTATCTGCGCTTCAAACTCGAATAATGTTCTGACTGACTTTATCCGCACAGGCGTTTATGACAGAAACAGAAAGTTCTACACAACCATTTCGCCCTCGATGGATATTCTGATTTCGTCCAATATCGAGAGACTGCTGTTCTTGTTATCAGGTGGCGATGATGAGTATATCAGGAGTCTTTACAATGATTTGTCCGAAACCGGAAGATTTGAGGTCTCGGACGAAATCAAGTCAAAGCTCAACGAGATATTCTATGCTGATTACTGCACCGACGAAGAAACTAAGGCGCAGATTTGCAGTATATTTGAGAAGTATTCCTACACTATGGACACTCATACCGCAGTTGCCGCTAAAGTATATGAAAGCTATGTTCAGGCAACTGGTGATACCACAAAGACTGTCATTGCTTCTACTGCAAGCCCATATAAGTTCTCGGCATCTGTTCTTGGTGCACTTGGCAGTGATGCTGATGGAGCCGATGAATTCGAGATGGTGAAGCTTCTTGAAGAGAAGTGCGGTGTTCCTGCTCCCGAGTCTCTGGCTTCAATCAAGAACAAGACTGTAAGATTCACAAACACTGTCGCTCCCGACAAGATGAGCGATGCGGTTCTCGATTTTCTGTTCTGATAAAAATCAGCATCAGACTGATTTAGCCTGATGCTGAATAACCTTAAAAGCTTCTCGGCTTGAAGGTTTTGCACTCTGTCTGAGCGGAGCAGTTGGGATGTGAGCACCCGCAGGAGCAGACGTCAATTTTTCCTGCAACGCATTCCTTGGCTTCTCTGTTGTAGACACATTCGGATACTCCACACTTGATACCGTAGATTTTATCGTTTTCCATCTGTATTATTCCTTTCGGACAGTATTAATCCATACAAAGAAGGACTGTTTGTATTATTCCTCTTTGTCTGGATTATATTCTGCTTGGATGTATGGTTATTTTATGAGGATTGGTCGCCAATATGTCTTTGTTCGTAATCGCAGATTTACATCTTTCTCTTTCGTCGGATAAGCCGATGGACGTGTTCGGCGGTTGGGATAACTATGTCGAAAGGCTAAAAAGAAACTGGCAGAATGTAGTAAAGCCGGAGGATACGGTTGTAATCCCGGGAGATATTTCATGGGCAATGGATTTGGAAAGCTCTCTGGAAGATTTCAGATTCATCAGCGAGCTGAACGGTCAGAAAATAATTCTGAAAGGCAATCACGATTACTGGTGGTCTACAAAAACTAAGGCTGATAAGTTCCTTTCGGAGAATGGTATCGACAATATAAGCTTCCTCCATAACAATCACTACCGCTACGAGGATTTCGGAATTTGTGGTACACGTGGCTGGATAAACGATGGGAGCGAACTAGCTGATGCAAAGGTTATCACAAGGGAAGCTGGCAGACTTGCTACGTCAATTCAGGGTGCAGTAGATGAAGGACTTACACCAATAGTATTCTTGCACTATCCGCCAGTGTACGCTGAAGTTGAAAATCCGGACATCCTGGATGTTATGAAGAAGTATGAGGTCAAACTTTGCTTCTATGGACATCTTCACGGAAGGTCGCATGGACTGGCAGTAAATGGCGAGAAATACGGTATAAATTTCAGATTGATATCAAGTGATTATTTACAATTTATGCCTCTTAATATCACAGAAATTGTGCACAATTGCAAAAAATAATTTTGGCGTTTTATTATGTGGTGCAAAGAGAATGAATATGTGCTATAATAAAAGGACGTATGAAAAACGCCGGAACCGTGAGTATTGCACTTACAGTTCCATTGCGATTTTACATAAACAATAATAAATCGGAGGTTCAGTATGTTAAAGACAAAGAATCAAGTTGAAACAAACAAGTACGAATTGGAGATAGAGATTTCGCCTGAGGCGTTTGAAGACGCACTTCAGAGGGCATATCTAAAGAATAAATCGAAAATCACCGTTGCCGGCTTCCGCCCGGGCAAGGCTCCGAGAAAAGTCATTGAGAAGGAGTACGGTGAGGCTTGCTTCTTCGAGGATGCCGCAAACGAGCTTTACGGTCCCGCAGTTGAAGAGGCTGTTAAGGAAACAGAGCTTGATTTGGTTGCTACACCCGATGTTGAGATTACCGAGATTTCTAAGGAAGTCGGAATCAAGATGAAGGCTACCTGCATTGTAAAGCCTACTATTGAAATTAAAGATTATCTTGGCATCAAGGCTACAAAGACTCTTCATCCTGTAACTGAGCATGAAGTTGAGCATGAAATCGGTCATATGCTAGAAAAGAACGAGAGAACCATTAACATCGATTCAAGACCTTGCGAAATGGGCGACGACGTAGTTATCGACTATGAAGGCTTCAAGGACGGAGTTCCGTTCGAGGGCGGCAAGGACGAAGGCTTCACTCTTACTTTGGGTAGCGGACAGTTTATCCCCGGCTTCGAGGAGCAGGTTGTCGGTCACAGCATTGACGAAGAATTTGAAATCAACGTCAAGTTCCCTGAGGAATATCATGCCGCAGAGCTCGCAGGTGCTGATGCTGTTTTCAAGATTAAGCTTCATGAGATTCAGAAGAAGGAACTCCCTGAGTTTGACGACGATTTTGCAAAGGATACTTCCGATTTCGATACTGCTGAAGAGCTCAGAGCTGATGTAAAGAAGCAGATTGAGGAGCACATGGAGGAGCACGCCCAGGCTGAGGCTGAGGATGCTGTTATGGACGCTCTTATAGAGAAGGTTGAGGGCGAAATCCCGGAAGTTATGTATGAGAACAAGGTAAACGACATGGTCGACCAGCTCTCCGCAAGACTTCAACAGCAGGGCATTCCGCTTGACATCTATCTCCAGTACACCGGCATGACTGAGGAGTCTTTGAGAGAGACCTACAAGGAACCGGCTGAGAAGCAGGTTAAGTTAAGACTCGCTCTTGAAAAGATTGTTGAACTCGAAAAGATTGAAGTATCGGATGAGGACATTGAGAAGGAGTATGCTGACATCGCATCCTACTATGAGATGCCTGTTGACACTGTCAAGCAGTACATTCCCGTCGCCGACATCAAGGCTGACGCAAGCGTAGGCAAGGCGGCAGAGCTTGTTAAGGATAATGCTGTTATTGAAACAGTTACAGCTGAGGCTGATGAGGACGACGAGCATATTCACAATCATCTTTCTCATTGAGAATAGCAAATCGTGATGAACCATTTAAGAAGTAAGGAGGTTATATAATGGCTCTTGTACCAAACGTAATTGAACAGACAAGTCACGGCGAAAGGTTTTATGATATCTTTTCACGCCTTTTGAACGACAGAATTATAGTACTTTCCGACCAGGTTGACGACGCTACTGCAAGCATAGTTGTAGCACAGCTTTTGTTCCTTGAAGGGCAGGATGCTGATAAGGATATCTATCTCTACATCAATAGTCCCGGAGGCTCAATCACCGCAGGAATGGCTATTTACGACACAATGCAGTATGTCAAGTGCGACGTTTCCACCATCTGCGTAGGAATGGCGGCTTCTATGGGAGCAGTGCTTCTTGCAGGCGGAGCAAAGGGAAAGAGAATTGCTCTTCCGAACAGTGAGATTCTTATCCATCAGCCTCTTATCGGTGGTGGCGGACTTTCCGGTCAGTGCACCGATATAAAGATTCAGTCAGATCACATGGTCAAGACTCGTGAAAAGCTCAACCGTATTCTTTCAGAATGTACCGGCAAGCCGATTGAAGAGATAACCAGAGATACCGAAAGGGACAACTATATGACTCCTGAGGAAGCTTTGGAGTATGGTCTTATCGACAAGATAATGGTAAGACAGTAAAAGATGTAAGACTGCCGGACCGTATAGCGTTAAGGCTTAATGACTTGTGCGGTTCGGCAGGATATTTTTGAGAAGGAGGAGTCCTGGATGCCGGGATTCGATGGCGGCGGGATGAAAAGATGCAATTTCTGCGGAAAACCGGAAAGTCAGGTAAAAAGCCTGTTTTCGGCGGGGGATGTCCATATCTGCGATGATTGCGTCATGTTCTGCTACGACATACTTGAAGAAAGAAATTTAGTCGACAAGAGTTTGCGTAAGTCTTCCGACGTTACTCTCACTAAGCCGATTGATATAAAGAAAGAGCTTGATAAGTACGTTATCGGGCAGGATGAAGCAAAACTTGCTCTGTCAGTAGCTGTGTATAACCACTACAAGAGAGTAATATCAAACGATAACGGCGGCGATGTCGAAATACAGAAGTCGAATGTTCTGCTTCTGGGACCGACCGGTGTTGGAAAAACTCTTTTGGCACAGACGCTTGCCAAAACTCTCAATGTTCCGTTTGCAATTGCTGACGCAACAACTCTTACTGAAGCTGGATATGTCGGAGACGACGTCGAGAATGTGCTTCTCAGACTTCTCCAGGCGGCTGACTATGATGTACACGCCGCAGAGCACGGCATCATCTACATTGATGAGATAGATAAGATAGCAAGAAAGTCTGAGAACAAATCCATAACAAGAGATGTCAGTGGTGAGGGCGTTCAGCAGGCGTTACTTAAAATAGTTGAAGGTACCCTTTCAAATGTACCCCCACAGGGCGGAAGAAAGCACCCGACACAGGAGTTTATCCAGATTGATACCAAGAATATTCTGTTTATCTGTGGTGGTGCGTTCGACGGTCTTGAAACTATCATCCGCAGAAGAACCGACTCGTCAAAAATCGGCTTCGGTGGTACGCTGAATCAGAGCCAGAAACTGGAGACGAAGGACGTCCTGAAAAAAGTAATACCTCAGGACCTTGTGAAGTTTGGAATGATTCCCGAGCTTGTCGGAAGATTGCCTGTTTTGACTGTATTGTCTCCGCTTGATGAAGAAGCCCTTGTTTCCATTCTTTCAGAGCCGAAGAATTCTCTTGAAAAGCAGTATAAGAAGCTCTTTGATTATGACGATATAGACCTCGAAATCACCGATGAAGCAAAGGTTGAAATTGCGAAGAAAGCTCTGGAGCAGAAAACCGGAGCAAGAGGACTCCGTTCGATTGTTGAGGGAATTCTCATGAATTCGATGTTCGAGGCTCCCTCCGACCCGAGCATTTTACGTATTGTTATCGGTCCCGACTGTGTAACAGAAGGAAAAGATCCGGAAATAGTGAGAAAGTCTACGTCAGACAAAAAGAAGTAAATTAAAAGGGCGCACTTTCACGGCTATCGGGATAAGTTGCGCCCTTGTTCTTGATTTCAGATGAAAGGGGATATAGAATTGAGTTCACCGCTTGCAGACAAAATCAGACCTACAACTCTTGATGATGTTGTCGGTCAGTCACATCTTCTCGGAAAAAATAAGCCATTAAGAAGAATCATCGACAGCGGACATATCCCCAACATGATTTTCTATGGTCCTTCTGGCATAGGGAAGACTACTGTTGCGAGAATCATCGCTGACAACGCCAAAATGCGGATGTACAAGCTTAACGGCACATCCGCTTCAGTTCAGGATATCAAGGACATAATTGCAGACGCTGATTCGCTATTTGGCTACAACGGAATTCTTTTGTACCTGGACGAAATTCAGTATCTCAATAAAAAGCAACAGCAGTCGCTTCTTGAATACATTGAAAACGGTAAGATAACTCTTATATCCTCAACAACCGAAAATCCCTATTTTTCTGTCTATAATGCCATTATAAGCCGTTCAACTGTGTTTGAATTTCTGCCGGTTCCGCCCGACGAAATTGCTCCTGCAATCAAGAGAGCCTTTCAGATTTGTGCGGATGAAATGGGGAAGAAGCTAAGACTTGAAGGTGGAGTTACCGAGCACATCGCCCATGGTTGTGGTGGAGACGTCAGAAAGTCGATAAATACGGTTGAACTTTGCATACTCTCAGCCGACATGAAGGATGATTGCATCACTGTAACTCTTGAAAACGCCAAACTTCTAACTCAAAGGAGCAACATGCGCTACGACCGTGACGGTGATGAACACTATAACATTCTGTCTGCTCTTCAGAAGTCAATTCGTGGTTCAGACGAAAATGCGGCTCTTCACTATGCCGCAAGGCTGATGGAAGCCGGGGACATAATCTCGCTTTCAAGAAGGCTTCTTGTAATAGCTTGCGAGGATATTGGACTTGCATATCCTCAGGCAATTTCGATTGTCAAAGCTTGTGTAGACAGTGCAATGCAGTTGGGACTTCCCGAAGCAAGACTTCCGCTTGCTGAAGCTGTTATACTTCTCGCAACTGCTCCTAAATCGAACAGCGGAATATGCGCAATTGACGAAGCTATTGCCGACATAAGAGCCGGAGATGCCGGAGATATTCCGGCATACTTGCAGGATGGTCATTATGCCGGTTCAGCGGCACTTGGTAAAGCTCAGGAATACAAGTATCCACACTCATACCCGAACTCATGGGTGGAACAGCAGTACCTTCCGGATAACCTTAAAGATAAGAAATACTACACATATGGCGACAATAAAACCGAGCAAGCCGCCAAAGAGTACTGGGATAAGATTAAGGGCAAAAAATAAAAGCCTTACTGAAATACTGTTTCTATGAGCCGTGATGAACTTTCAGGAGAATATTGCCAACGGTCTATTATACCATCGGTAATAAAGTATCGATTTTCAAATCGAATCTGGGCATCTGAAACGTCAACGATTATGAGTTTTATCTTCATCTTTTCCGGATTTATGGACTTGATATAAACGCTTGCTGTCTGCCCGACCTCGACACCTTCTTTCGGTTCAGCAAGCCCTGCAAGGTTTGGGGCAAGCTCGACAAAAATCCCATAGCTTTCAACGCTTCTGACGATTCCTCTCACAGTCTCGCCAGCTGAGAATTCTTCAGCGTTTTCTTCCCAACTGCCTAACAGCTCCTTATGGGATATGTAGAACTTGTCGCCATCAGTTCCCTTATAGACTGCTTTTATTCCTTCACCGATTGTGAATCTGTCCGCAGGCGATGAAATTCTCGAAACGGAAACCTCATCTATAGGTATCATCGATGGAATACCACAGCCAATGTCAACAAAACATCCGAACTGCTCTATGTGAGTGACTCTTGCGTCTATGACTTCGCCACTTGAAAGCTGTGAGAGATATTCTGAAATGCACGTTTCCTGTGCCTTTCTTCTGGAAAGCAAAGCTGTATTCCTGCCTTGATTCTCCGTGAATCCGACTACTTTGAACATGACCGGTTTTCCGACTCTTGAAATTATGGCTATGTCTTTGGTTTTGCCTTCACTTATTCCTATTGCACATTCTTCTCTCGGAATAATTGCGTTCATACATGGAAGATTTACTATCAAATCGTGTGAAGCTGTGCACATATCGGCTTTCGCTTCAAGGATTATTTCTTGCTCCATCGCTTTTCTGAGACTGTCAGCGGATTGCAGGTATTCGAGATTTTCTGACTTTCTTATCAGATAGCCCTCCGGCGGAAATTTAATCATTATGGTGCCTTCCTTTCCCTGTCGGTGTTACGACTGTTAAATAATATGTCAATCCGGATTTTTATAGACCTATGAGGGAAAGTTCATTGTTGCGAAGTTTTGAATACTGTGCTATAATAACATTTTGGTCGAGATTGAGCCCAGGAGGCTGGAATATGGATATAAGAAAAGGCGACGTGCTTACAATGAAGAAGCCGCATCCCTGCGGCTCAAATAAAATGCGGGTTCTCAGGTCCGGAATGGACTTCAAGCTTAAATGTGAGGGCTGTGGGCATGAATTTATGATTTTGCGGTCCAAAGCCGAAAAGAACGTCAAAAGCATAAATACAGATGAAAGAGAAACACCCGAAAAACAATAAAGGATGATATGAATGCTTGAAAAATTAGCCGCGCTACTCGACAGATACAACGAAATCAACGAGCGACTGATGCAACCTGAAGTAGCAGGAAGCGGCGAGCTCTATACTAGCCTGATGAAGGAATACAACCAACTTACACCAATAATTGATATGTACAAGGCATATCTGAAAGCCGAGGAAGCAAAAACCGAGGCAGAGGAGCTCATTAAAAACGAAACAGACCCTGATTTTAAATTGATGGCGGAAGAGCAGTTAAGAGAAGCAAAAGATGAAATTGCAAGTACTACAGAACAGCTGAAGCTTCTTCTGTTGCCGAAGGACCCAAACGATTCAAGAAATGTCATTATCGAAATCCGTGCCGGTGCAGGCGGTGAGGAAGCTGCGCTTTTCGCAGGCTCTCTTTTCAGGATGTACACCATGTACTCCGACACGAAGAGATGGAAGACGGAAGTCCTGAGCGCAAACAGAACTGAGCTCGGAGGCTTCAAGGAAGTTTCTTTCTCTGTCGAAGGTGCGGGAGCATATTCGAGATTCAAGTATGAAAGCGGAGTTCACAGAGTCCAGAGGGTGCCGGAGACTGAGTCTCAGGGTAGAATCCAGACTTCGACTGCCACTGTTGCAGTTCTTCCAGAAGCCGAAAATGTCGAGCTCAATATTGACGATAAAGATTTGAAGATAGATGTGTTCAGAGCCTCAGGCGCAGGCGGTCAGCACATAAACAAGACCGAATCTGCAGTGAGAATTACTCATATTCCTACCGGTATGGTTGTCGAATGTCAGGATGAACGAAGCCAGCAGAAGAATAAGGACAGAGCAATGAAGGTCTTGTGCTCACGCCTTCTGGAAATGAAG
>Ga0192280_1189_pt1 | contig 10505 bp, 11 predicted proteins | sample Koala_Koa24_M3_FD_131249 | JGI IMG/M metagenome (GOLD analysis project Ga0192280, IMG submission 131249) | Enriched cells from koala feces incubated with labeled cellulose particles, San Francisco Zoo, California, United States - Koala_Koa2-4_M3 ... | reverse complement strand
AGACGATGATTGCTTTCGCCCCTTCCCTGAAACCTTTCTCAACCAGTTCCAGATCAAAGTTATACTGTGGCGGTACAAGCGGAATATAGACCGGTTCCGCCCCCGACAGAATCGCATCAGCTCCATAGTTTTCATAAAACGGAGAAAATACCATGACCTTATCCCCGGGATTACAGATGGTCATCATGGCACACATCATTGCTTCCGTCCCCCCACAGGTGACAACAATCTCACTCTCCGGATCAATCTTTCTTCCAATAGCCCTCCCCTGCTTTACAGCCAGGGCTTCCCTGAAATTCTCTGCCCCGAACGTCACCGAATACTGGTGCGGCCCCTCATACGCCGCTTTCGCAAGTGCATCCATAAGCTCCCTTGGCGGATCAAAATCCGGGAATCCCTGTGAGAGATTAATCGCTCCATATTCATCGCTGATTCTTGTCATCCTGCGGATAACAGAATCTGTAAACTTATCTACCCTGTCACTTAATGCCGGCATTGTTTTTCCCTCTCTTTTCAACATATTTTATCGGATATATAAAATGAATCTTCGAAAATCCGCTATTGCTTTCGCATTACAACGTCATTATAATAAAGTATACCGTAACGTTATAGTCAAGGAGAAAATGTATAATTATGCAAAAACTACATGATCCATGTATAAAAACAGGCGATTTTGCCAATTTATGCAATACGAATAAAAGGACTTTGTTTTATTACGACGAAATCGGCCTTTTTTCACCCGCCTGTACAGACGAAAATGGCTACCGGTTCTACAGCGAAAGCCAGTGCGATGTGTTTTTTACCATCACATGTCTGCGTGAAATCGGAATGCCCCTGAAAGAAATCAAACATTATATTGACCACCGGAACCCGGAAAGCCTTCGTTCCCTTCTTCATGAACAGCAGGAAAAAGTCCGGGCCGAACTCGCACTCCTGAAAAGAATTGAACAGGTCATCCGTACGAACACAGAACTTGTCGACTTAAGCGAGACTCTGCATTTTGAAGAAACCTATTCGGATGTCAGCCTGGAATCCGTACCTTCAGAGTATCTGGTTATCAGCCCCCGGATAGATTCTGCCAGCCACGACATCGTCTTTTCCACACTTTGTGAGCACATTGGATATTGCAACCACAACGGGCTGAATGCCGGACATCCCTATGGCGCCATGCTTTCTACGGCTTCACTGTGCAGCCGAAAGTGGGATGTCTATGCTCATTTTTTCACCAAGACAGCAGAATATCCACAATCCCATCCCTGTCATGTGAAGCCGGAAGGCCCGTATGCCGTCACCTATCTTCGGGGCAATTACTATGACGCAAAAGATGCTTACGAGCACCTCTTGGCATTTATAAAAGAAAACAGCCTCCATATGGGAGAATTCTCCTATAAAGAGGGTGTTCTGGACGAACTTGCGGTTGCTGATGCGAAAGATTATATCACCAAAATCTCCATAAATGTATGGTGAATTTTTATGGATTGCACTGTTTACACGGAGTATATCCTTCGCTGATCAGTTCACTTCGCTTTGTTTTGACTTTTTTCTTATTTTTATCCGAAATTTTACCAACACTTTTGCAGGATGGTTTGTGAATTTTTTTCGTATTTGTATTCAATACATATGTCTGCCTGCCGTCTGACTGTTTACTCGTTGTACTGCTCTTTTCCTCGTCCGATTTCGACTGCTCCCCTGACTGCCAGCTTTCAGATGGCTGGCAGTTCCAGGTAATGGAAGTGCCGTCACTCTCGGCTATGATCGTCCCCTGTTCGTCCGTCCGGAATACTTTGATTCCCATCTGGCGGAACCTGTTCAGTACTTCTGAATGCGGGTGTCCGTAAGAATTCCCCTCCCCGCAGCTGATCACCGCATACTGTGGATTCACTGCATTCATAAACTTCTCAGTGGATGCACTCCGGCTTCCATGGTGGGCGGCTTTATACACATCCGCGTGCAGATCAATCCCGCTCTCTTGCATATCTTCTTCCGATGCTTCTTCCGCATCCCCGGTAAATAAAAATCTTTTCTCCCCGTATTTTAGAAGAATCCCTACGGAATAGTCATTGTTGTTGTCACCATAGTTTTCCTTTGCCGGAGCAACAATGGTAAATCTTGCGTCACCAAGCGCATACTCTTTTCCAACTTCGGGCGCAGTTTTTTTGATCCCTTTGTACTTCATCGCCTGGATGACATCATCATAAGTCTTTGTCTTATTTTCACGGTCAGGCATAATCACGGTCTCACATTCAAACTTCGTCAGGACTACATCAACTCCCCCGATATGATCCGCATCCGGGTGTGTTCCGATCACATAATCAAGTTTTTCTATCCCCTGTTTCTGAAGATAATTCTGTACATAAGTCCCCTTATTATTATTGCCTGCATCAATCAGCATGGCATGCTCGCCACTCTCAATCAGAGTGCAGTCCCCCTGCCCGACGTCCAGATAGTGTACTTTCAGGCCGCTTTGATTTTCTGCTGCTGAATCAATCTGTAAAAAGGCTGGCTGAAAAAAGGCGGCCAATATCAGGAAGACGGATAATAACCAACAGCCTGCCCGCCGTTTTTTCTTAAAACTCATAGTTTGTCTCTCCTTTTACTTCCATATAATGTCAGCTTCTTTTCTCGGCGCTGTTCTTCTGTAAGACACTGCCGGATACCCCATAAGTATACAACAGTGCGCATGCTTATCCCCCATTCCAAGCCACTCTTTCAGAACCGGGCTTGCTTCGATTACCCGCATCATATATCCGCTGTACAAAACGCCTAAGCCTTCCGCCACCGCCATATTCTCGATATTGGCCGCAGCAAGCCCTCCGTCTAACGCACGATGGGAAGCAACCACGAGAAATGCAGGTGTGTTAAAGAAAAACGTATCATCCTTTGGATCACGGCTCCATTTTCTGTAGAAATACTGAAACGCCGAAGCATAGTCAGGATGTGATTCCTTTAAAGACTCAATAATTCCCGGCATTTCCTTCCATACGAGTTCTTTCAGTTCCGAAAGTTTCTCCTGAACGAAGATAAACGTACATTCCTGCAAATTCTTTGCAGTTGCAGTATAGCGCCCGGCTGCCAGTACCCTCTCTGCTTTATCCGCCTCAATCTTCTGTTCCCTGAAATTACGAATGCTTCTTCTGAACTTCACTGCATGAAGAAAGTTTTCCGGACAGACATGAAACGTATCTGCTTCATACTCTTCCACATCCTCCATCTCATATTCCGGAATCGAGACAGCTTTCACCGGACAAATTGCCACACAATGCCCGCATTGAATACATTTTTTTACAACCTGCGCCTTGTTATCTTCCATTTTAATCGCGTTCCCCGGACAGTCTGCCGCACAGGCCTTGCAGCCAATACATAAATCCTGATCAATATGAACCATGTTATCTCTCTCCTCATCTATCTGTTTTATGTGTATACTTTTGATAATACGGTTCTATTATATCATCACAGAACCGAAATACAACTACCAGAATTGTATACCGGCAGGCATTGTATGACCATTTTCTCCCAGAATCATACAATATACTAATAAGAATTTGAGGTGTTTTTATGAGTCTTTGTAATTGTAATCCCTGTGACCGCCCTATACATCCCCGTCCCTGCCCCTCCCAGGAAAAGATCGATTTTTACGCCCAGTACGGAGTTTTGGGGGATCCACCGTCCGGTTCAGACTTACCGTTTTTAACCCTGTTTCAGGAGACAGATAAAATTCATCTAAATGGCGATACAGAGATTGTTCTTGCACCGGGATATCTCTATCTGATAGATTATATATTTTTAGCTGTTCCAGAAGCAAATGGATATATGCAGATCGTCCCCAGGATCAACGGTGTACTGAAACTGCTCTATTCGTTCTTTGCCCCCGCTAACAGCCAGGAAAAAGTTGCGTCAGCCTCCGGAAGTTTCACAACGAACGCTGCATCTGAAGCGGAAGCGCTTCTGTCATTTCATCTGACCTATCCTCCCACTGTGAGAAATATTGATATTTCCGGCGCAGTGTCAGTAACACCACTGCTTAAAATAGGCTGATGTATTGCCAGCTACAGTATTATGGGACTGTCACTGAATTACGTTTTCAGGACAGTCCCATAAGGAAAAATCTATATTGATATTCAAAGTTTCACCGACAGATCCAGGCTCATCGGTGTCACTGATGTGATGCGGTCTACATGGACTGCATAGATGTCACTTTCTTTCTCCAAAACATCCTCATCTATACGCATCATCGTGTCCAGACGAAATGGCCTCTCTAACTCCCGTTTCCCAGGACGGATGAAATGGATATAATTCTGCATACTCTGCGTTGTTATCCGGTAACTCCCCGGCTCTGCGGCAGAGGCCGGGACATTGATATTCCATAAATCAACACCTTTTGGCATTCCTTCCTCCAATACTCTTTTCGTCCAGAGTCTCAGGATATTCTGCGCTTCCGTCCAGTCCATCTTCATAAACTGGCTGGATCTGTGGAATTTCAGATCAGCTTCCACCGAAACTGCAATTCCCGGAATTCCATAGCTGTTTGCTTCAAACACCGCGCCAAGCGTGCCGCTGCACGTCACAGTAGTTCCTACATTTTCTCCATAATTAATCCCACTGATACATAAGTCTGGCTTTCTCTCACTAAGCTCCAATACTCCGTGCGCTACCGAAAATGCCGGAGAACCATGTACTTTGTAGGCATTTTGCTGTCTGCCGTGAATCAACATTTCTGCCTTTTCTATCTTCCCGGTCTCCTCTGTCCTCAGAAAACTACGTCCCATTCCAGTCTGCTGCGTATGAGGTGCCGCGACAACAATTTCTCCCAGTCCTTCCACTGCTTCTGCTGCAGCCAATAACCCTGGTGATGAGATTCCGTCGTCATTCGTAATTAAAATCAATGGTTTCATTTTTTCTGCCTGCCCGTTTAATTAAAAAGATCATAAGATGCCTTTAAAACTTCATCTGTATGTACGGTAATGCCTGAATAAACCGGATACATTTTATTATAAAATGCAGCATTATCTGTATTCGGTTCAAATGTATCTTTGATTTTCACCATATTTGCAACCGCTTCATCAAAATCAGCATAAGCCCCTGTCGCTACAGCCACACAGATTGCCGACCCAAGTCCTGCGGCACCGTTGACTACGTTTCTGACTGTCGGAATGCCAAAGACATCTGCCAGAATCTGCATAAACAGATCACTGTTCGATCCGCCACCTGTAATAATCACTTTTTTAAGGGTCACACCCAGTTCCTCGCTCATGTCACTGAGATGTTTTCTCATTGTCAGCGCCACTGCTTCTAATATGGCCCTGTAAATATGTCCGCGCGTATGACGGCCGTCAAATCCGATCATGACACCCTTTTTATAGAGGGCATCTACCGGAGCCAGCCAGTCAAGAACAACCATCAGCCCGTTACTTCCTGCCGGAACTGCTTCTGCCTCTTCACTTAACAGTTCCTCTGCAGACATTCCCTTACTTTCAGCCAGCTGTTTATATCCGTCTCCCAGAATATCCCGGAACCAGCTTACAGTCCACATACCTCTTCGAATCCCATTGCTGTCATAGAGATACTTGTCCGGCACACAGGAGAACTTCGGCCATACTGCTTTTGTATTTTTCAGGTTTTCTTTTCCCTCCATCATTGCCGCTGTATAGGTTCCCAGTGACAGGCAGGCTGTGGTATCCCCCATACATCCGGTACCAAGCCCTTCCACAGCTTTATCATTGGAAGTTGCAACAACCGGAAGACCTTTCGGGAATCCTGTTGCTTCTGCTGCTTCTTCTGTCACATATCCTAGAATTTCTCCCGGCATCACAAGATCAAACAGCATTTCCCTTGGCATTCCTGTATTCTCATAGGCTTTTGGATCTTCCGACCATGACCAGTTGTCAACATCGATCGGCCACATTCCTTCATAATTGGCAACCGTATCTTTATGTTCTCCAGTCAGACGATGAGTGATGTATCCGGAAGATGCCGTGATATATTTTATCTCTTCATTGGTATGTTTATATGGCTGTGATACACGGATATCCATCCAGCTCAGTGCCGGCTGTGCAAGCGTTCCGTCCGCTTTCAGATATGCCCGGCAGTAGCGGATTGTACAAAGACCAATGCCCAGGATGGCTTCTTTCTTTCCTTCAAATTTATCCATACATTTTCTGCTGGCCGCACAGATCGCATCCAACCTGTCGTCATCCGGATGTTCTACAAGTTCAGGTCCCGGCAGATGATACGGTCTCAATGCCTCTTTTGCTTCACAGATAATATTTCCTTTCAGATCAAAAATCAGAATCTTGGCACTCTGGGAACCTTCGTCAATGCCGATGATATATTTTTCACTCATGTTATCTAACCTCTTTCTTAATCTACTGATTGGTTCTGTATCCCCTGTTTTCCCTGTTATCTTACAAGATATCCGCCGTCAACAACCAGCAGTGTTCCGTTGACATAATCTGCTGCCTGGCTTGCAAGGAAAACAGTTGCTCCCATAAGATCCTGTCTTTCTCCCCAGCGGTCTGCCGGAATATGGTCTTTGATCTTGTTGTATTTCTCATCGTTTGCGCTGCCTGTTCCTGCTGTCATGCTTGTCTGGAAGTATCCTGGTGCAATACCGTTCACTGTGATTCCATATTTTCCCAACTCATCTGCATAAGCCTTAGTAAGTCCCATAAGTCCGGCTTTCATAGCTGCATAGGCCGGTGAGCCAAGTCCGCCGAGGAATGAGAATAAGGAACAGATATTGATGATTTTTCCACTCTTCTGAGGAATCATATATTTCGCAACCGCATGGCTTAAATCAAATGCTCCTGTCAGATTAATTGCAATCATCGGATCCCATTCTTTTCTTCCGAACTCAAGTACATCCGCGATTTTGCAGATACCTGCACAGTTTACCAGAATGTCAATCTTGCCATACACTTCTACACATTTGTCAGCAATTTTATCACACATTCCATCTTCCGTTAAATCTCCCTGCATAAATGTATATTTCACTCCGCAGTCTTCAATTAGCTTCTTTGTTGTTCCATCATCATCGACAAATGCGAATGCGAAGATATTTGCTCCCGCTTTGGCAAGTGCAAGTGCAAACGCCTGTCCAAGTCCGCTGTTTCCTCCCGTTACGATTGCATTTTTCCCTTTCAGTGAAAAGAAGTCCATTGAAAAATCATTGATATTTAAGCTCATCTGCTCATCCTCCATATATTTCATCTTTATTTGTTGAGAGCCAGGACTGCCTATCTGCGCACAATAGTCAGGAAAATAAAAAAAAGCAACTTTCACCCATTTACACAGGTAAAAGTTACTTTCTCTTCCGCTCTTCTAGTAACTACGTTCATTATATCCCCTATTGATCCATTTGTCAATATCGTGATAATAGTTAAATTAGCAGTTGTATTTTTGTCAGAAATGCACAATGCCTTTTAGCAATTCCATACTTCCCGGTTCGTCGTGGATACTGCATCTGCACCTGTCTTTAAGGCTCCCATCACGTCTTCTTTATCCAGTATAAGCCCGCTGGCGACTACCGGTTTATCAATTTCTTCCAAAAGATATTTTATGATTTTGGACAGTCCGGCCGGCATAAGTTCTACCACATCCGGATTACAGTTCTTGACATGTTTCACTACATTGGCATAGCTCAATGCATCCATCACGTAAAACCGCTGGATTGTGAATATCCCCAGCTCCTTCGCGCGTTTAATCATCACCGGCTTCATGCTGATAATCCCATCCATATCCGTATACTTCTTCAGAAAATCCACACTGATCTCCTTGGAGGACAATCCATTAATCAAATCCACGTGGACAATTGCCATCTTTCCTGCCGCTTTTACTTTCTGCACGATCTCTGCAATATTACAGATGTCACCGTAGATGATATACGCAATTCCGCAGTCCGATTCCTTACATGCCTCCAGCCATTCGTCGTTTTTAATTGCCGGGATCACCGGGCAGCCTTCCGTCGCTTCCATAAAATATTCTTTTGTCAAAGACATACTGTTCTACTCCTTCTCAATTGGCAGGCGCGGGGTCTCGATCGGTTTCCCCTCGCTGTCATAATCCTCTTTATGTACATCATATTTCCTCGGATTCCTGCAGATTTTTAAAAGTCCGATGACCATAATAATCACCAGGAACATATTCGGGAATCCTCCAAGATTCGAAGCAGACTTAATCCCGTCAATTCCAGAGAAACTGATCAGTATCCATGTCATCAGTGCGATAGAAATTCCCCATACCACTTTAAGCCATGCCGGAGATTCCTGCTCTTCCTGAGTAATCCCGTTCGTGCATAATCCTGCCATTGCATTCGTATTAGAATCTGATGCCGTCACAAAGGAGATAAACACGATGAACAGGTAAAATGGTATAACGATAAATGCCAGTGGAAGCTGATCAAAGACTTCATAAACAACTGCTTCTGTCCCTTTGCTTAATAATGTATCATATAACCCAATTCCGTTCAACTCATAATAAATTGATGCTGTTGCAAAGAGACCCATCCATATGGTGCTGAATACCGCCGGGATAATAAAATTGCATTTGATCGCATCCCTGATCGTATATCCTCTTAAAATTTTCCCTAAGAATACTGCCGTAATCGGTGTCCATGCCAGCCAGTTGCACCAATAGAAGATCGGCCAGCTTTTTGACCAGCTATCCTGAAATACATCACCGGTCATGAAGCTCATTCGGAAAAAGTCCTGAATATAAGCTCCCCATGATTCCACTGAACAGTTCAGCATGAATGCCGTCGGCCCAAAAAATGAACAGAAATACAAGCAGCACCATATACACTTTCGCATTGATCGAAGAAAGCACACGGATGCCTTTCATAATTCCAGACACACTTGAGATAATAAATGTCGTCACAATAACAGCAATAATAACGCCCCAAGAGACTGGGCCGCTCTTAATTCCAAACACTTTTTCAATTCCGCCGCCGATTGTCATTGTACCCGTTCCAAGAGACGCCGCCATCCCGGCTACCAGCGCAAACAGACATACCACATCCACAATCGAATTATATTTCTTTACCTTCCCGCCAAATACCGGTACCAGTGCCGACCCCATGGAATACGGCTGATTCATGTTATAAAATACAAATGCAAAAACCAGCGTCGCAACCGTGTAGATCGCATAGGGCGACCAGGTCCATTCCAGAAACATGGTTTTCATTGCAAATAAAGTCGCACCCGCACTTGCAGCCTCCACTCCCTCGGATGCAGCCGGGGCATACATATGATACAGCGGCTCCGCACATGCCCAGAACAGAATTCCTGCCGCAATCGTCGTACATAGTGTAATCCAGACCAGATCCAGGAATTTCATCATCGGGCGGGCTTTGCTTCCCCCGATTCTTACTTTTCCAAGCGGTGAAAAGTACACGATAATAATTGTAAATACACACGCAACCGTGGTCAGATTAAACGCCCATGCAAAATTATTCAGTATCCAGTTTGTCACCATGTTCAATCCCTTGAGAAATGCTTCTGCGTTGACAAGGCTCACTATCACCATTGCCACCAGCAGAAGCCATGGCGGAAAAAATACTCCTTTCCTCAGTGTCAGCTTTACCTGTTTCCCTTTTCCTGCTTCTGTTTCCATTCGATCACTCCTCTTATTTTATCGCGATGCTTATCCTGTCACAATTCTGCTGTTCTAACATCTTCCTTAATTCTGACTGTTCTCCGGCTGTAAGGATCCGCTTCGGAATTGCAAAAACCTCTCGTTCCATCTGAATCAGTGTCAGTTGTTTTGATTCCAGACACTTGATTTTCTTTCCGTTCCAATTCATTTTTTTATGGTCATCACCATAGACGATTCCGGCCTGGTTAATTTCAACTCTGTATTCCCCGTTATCTTCCGCCATTTTCTTTCCCTTTTTCTTTCTCGATACCGCAGGCCCATATGCCATATAAAATAACAGCAAAATGATCAGCGCAAGCAATGCAGCCAGAAAGAATTGCCCCGGATTCTTCATATACAATCCAAGAATCACGACCCCCAGAATACTGATTATGATCATATTTATATCCCGCAACCGCCCTTCCTTTTTCCAGTTCAGGCATAAAAGGACTTCATTTATTTCATCTTCGGTTAATTTATATCTCAGTTTCAAAAGGCTCATCTCCTTTTCTTCTCTTAAGAATCTCAAATAATTCCGGTACGATTTCGTACAAGTCCCCGCAGATCGGATAATGCGCAATCTCAAAAATGCGGGCATCCGGATCTGTATTGACTGCGATGATATTTTTCGTATGCTTCATTCCGGCCATGAATTGTACGGTTCCGGATACCCCAAAGGTAATCATATACCGGGGGCTTACTGTGTTGCCTGAAAGCCCGATCTGGTCACAGGGCTTCATCCATCCCTTCTCTACCAGTGCACGACTGGATGCAAGCCTCCCTCCCAGAAGTCCTGCGAGTTCCCTAAGCATCTTAAGATCTTCTTTTTTTCGTACTCCGCGCCCCGCAACTATAAGCACTTCCTGGTCCGTGACAGA
>Ga0192280_1180_pt2 | contig 10561 bp, 7 predicted proteins | sample Koala_Koa24_M3_FD_131249 | JGI IMG/M metagenome (GOLD analysis project Ga0192280, IMG submission 131249) | Enriched cells from koala feces incubated with labeled cellulose particles, San Francisco Zoo, California, United States - Koala_Koa2-4_M3 ... | reverse complement strand
GTTTTAAACGGAGACACTCCTTTTTCGGATAGCCTTGGGCGGAGACGGGAATTATCTGTTTCCCTGCAGGTACTCTGTGAAGATCTGCTCCGTAAGTACAAGGGCAATCTTACGCCTAAAATTTCGGCGGAACCCTGGGCGAGCGTAAAAGGAATTCAATATCATTCCGCCTTCCTCAATGCTGTCCAGATACTGGCGGATATGTATGAAAAGAATCGTGACTGGATGAACCTGCAGATCCTTGCGCTGCATGTACTTCATGAAGAAAAGTATTATGAGGATGCCCATTGCTGGATGCTCCTGAGTCTGTGCTGCCTGAACCAGATTGATGAGGCAAAGGATTATTACGAAAAGGTGAAGCGGCTTTATCGGGAAGATCTTGGAGTTGTGATTCTCGATAAATTTCAAAAAAAGTATCAGGCGTGCATGAATGATGCAAAGTTTATGGAGGAACAGCCCGATCATATTTATGCGGATATGAAAGAGAAGGATGTGCCGCTGGGAAGCTATTTTTGCAGTTACAGCATTTTCCGCGAGTTTTACAGAATTGAAGCCAGGCGTCAGTTTCGGCGAAAATCTCCGAGATATATGGTGGCAATTTCGCTCCGTCGGACAAATAGCATCTGGGATCATGCGGATTCGGATACCATGCTCGTTAAGCAGATGGATCAGCTGCAGACAGTTATAGCGGAGAATCTGCGGGCCGGCGATGTGGCGACACGATGTGGAAAGCTGCAGATCCTGGTGCTTCTGTTTGAAAATTCCTGTCAGAATTGTCAGACCGCCATGACTCGGATCCAGAAAAAGTTTCAGAAGTATATCAATAACCTGCAGATGGAGATGGTCTATGAGCTGATAGAAGTCACGGCTGTATGATAGTTGTTCTGAATGGTTACGTTGTTTGAATGATTTCGGATGTCATAAAAAGAAAGAAATGCCCGTGTATATCGGTGCATCCTGATGCAATAGCAACAGGTCTCTGTGAGGGAAGTCCCTGCACAGAGACCTGTTTTGTTTTCGAAACTCACAAAAAGTCAATATTGTGCTAGCAGGAGTTTATCCGGGCGATTCAAATGCTTTCCGAGAAATTGTAAACTATTATGTTATAAGCATTTGAGGAGAAGAAATCATGTTAAAGAATATCAGTAAGTATCTCACCGGTGATCTGTTAAAAATTCTGTGCGATATGGGGCATGGGGATGAGCTTGTGATTGCGGATGCGAATTTCCCGGCAGAGACGATGGGACAGCGTGTCATCCGTTGCCCGGGGATGGATGGAAGCCAGTTTCTGGAGGCGATTTTGCCTCTGTTTCCGCTTGATACCTATACGGAACAACCCGCTGTGGTTATGGATCTGACGGATGGCGATAAGGCAAAGGGGATGCCGGAGCCTGCGGTGTGGGATATTTACCGAAAACTGCTGGAGCGTGCCGGCGAGCGCGCGGATTTTGAACGCATGGAGCGCTATGCGTTTTATGAGCGGGCAAAAAAAGCCTGTGTGGTCGTGCAGACAGGTGAAGAACGCCAGTATGGGAACCTGCTGCTGGTAAAAGGTGTAGTGTGATCCGGCAGAGAAAAGCGGCAGAGAAAAACAGCGGGAGAGGTATGAGCAGGCTATGAACCAATATACGACACTTTTCGAGCAGCAGTCTTATCAGGACGCGCTCGTGTATTATATAGAATCGCTGACGAATGAGAAAATTGTTGTGTGGGATTATGTGATACTGACGGCCAGCAATGACGACCAGGCGAAATCCTATGAGATGCAGATCGAGCACAGATTGAAAAATCATCAGATTCCTGCCCGCACGCACTATGCGGTGATTCCGGATGAGGGCGGGCAGCGCGTTGGCAGCGGCGGCGCGACGTTTTCCGCTCTTCGGTATGTGAAGGAGTATGTGGAAGCGGAAAACTGTGCGGAGGAGACAGAAACGCTTTCTGCGGCAGAACTTAGTGACGATTCTGCGAATCCTTTCGTAGGGAGGCGCATCCTTGTCATTCATTCGGGCGGGGACAGCAAGCGCGTGCCGCAGTATTCCGCCTGCGGAAAGCTGTTTTCACCGGTACCGCGGCTGCTTCCGGGCGGAAGACGCTCGACACTGTTTGATGAGTTTCTGATTGGGATGAGCACGGTCGCCGGCCGGATCAGTGAAGGGATGCTGGTTTGCTCCGGGGATGTGTTGCTTTTATTTAATGCTCTTCAGATTGATTTTTATGGTGCAGGTGCGGCGGCACTTTCGATTAAGGAGCATGTGGAGACCGGGAAGAACCACGGCGTTTATCTGAGAGATGAGGATGGCAATGTCGGCCAATTCCTGCACAAGCAGACAGTCGGGACGCTATCTGACTGCGGTGCCGTGGATGGCCGCGGCATGGTAGATATTGATACCGGAGCGGTGATTTTGCGGCCGGATGTGCTGGCAGATTTGTACTGTCTGATTGATACGGAGGAGAAATATCATCGGTTTGTAAATCCCGAGGCCTGCCTGTCGTTTTATGCGGATTTTCTTTATCCGTTGGCGTCTGCTTCGTCTCTGGAGCAGTTCTATAAGGAAAAGCCGGAAGGACGTTTTACCGAAGAACTACGTGACTGCCGCACGGCGCTTTGGGAGGTGCTGTCGCCTTATCATATGAAGCTGATCCGTCTCTCCCCTGCTTCTTTTATCCACTTTGGAACAACAAGGGAGCTGCTGCATCTGATGACGGACGGCATGGACGAATATCGGTTCCTGGACTGGTCGAGCACCATAAATTCCAATCTGGCGCCGCAGGATTACGCCGTGAGCAACAGCTATATCAGCCAGAGGGCAACCATTGGGAACGGCAGCTATATCGAAGACAGCCGCATTCATCATGGCAGCAAGGTAGGGAAATGCTGTGTGATTTCCGGTGTGACGCTTCACGGTGAGACAGTACCGGATGGGACGGTGCTTCATATGCTGAAGCTGAAGAACGGAAAATTTGTCTGCAGGATGTATGGCGTGCAGGATAATCCAAAGGAAAACCGACTGTTTGGAAGAGCGCTTGAGGCGCGCCGGGTGAGTGTCGGAACCAGTGAAAACGCGAAAAACAGCACAGAGGAGGGAACTCTGTGGAACACGCGGCTTTATCCGGTATGCGATACGGTTGAAGAGGCGGTGAAGGCTACGCTGGCGCTTGGATTGGCGGATGGATTGGAAGGGATTCCACATACAGCCGGAACGGAATCCGTCCGGAACGCCGGCGAAGTCTGTGAAACGACCGGGACGAACGCGAATCCGTCCGGCGTATATCTCAGTCTCAGGGAAAGCTTTGGGCAGGCGGATGTGACGGCGATTCTTCCGTGGCAGGAAAATCTGTATGAGCAGGTAGTGGCGGAATCGATCCTGGAGAACATCGAAAACGGTGTACCGGCGGAGGTGGTAAAGGAGCTGTATCCGAAGATTGATTGCCACACGGTTGAGTATCTTTTGGATAGGGCTAATAAGCTGGATATCAGTAAACTGGAAGAATTCAGCCTGCGGATTCGGATTTACAGCTGCCTGTGGAAGATTACAGACGAAATGCAGTATAGCAATCAATGCTTTGACACGATATGTGAAGCCACGCTTGCGGCAGCAATGGAGAGTGTGCAGTTTCGTAAATACCGTTTTGAAAAGGACGTGACGGTTAATCTTCCCGTGCGAGTGAACTGGGGCGGCGGTTGGAGCGATACGCCGCCGTATTGCATGGAGAATGGCGGAACGGTGCTGAATGCGGCGATCTCCATCCGTGGACATCTTCCGATTGAAGCAACGGTGAAGCGTCTGGACAAGCCGGTGATTGCTTTGGCGAGTACGGATATCGGAAGCTATAAAGAATTTGACACTCTGGAAGAGCTGCAGGACTGTCGGAACCCGGCCGATCCGTTTGCACTGCATAAGGCAGCACTGATCGCCTGCGGGGTGATACCGATGTCTGGTACGGCAAATTCAGTAGCGGAGCTTTGCGCGCAGCTTGGCGGCGGCATGTATATGAACACGCGCGTGATTGACATTCCAAAGGGCAGCGGTCTTGGCACCAGCTCAATCCTGGCAGGCGCCTGTGTGAAGGCACTGCTGCAGGCGATGGGGCAGAATCCGACGGAGGATGAGGTATTCGGGCGGGTGCTCTGCATGGAACAGCTTATGTCCACAGGCGGCGGCTGGCAGGATCAGGTCGGCGGTATCACACCTGGCATTAAAATGGTAACAACCAGACCTGGCCTTTCTCAGAAGATCATCTGCACGCCGCTTACCGTGAGTGAAAAAACAGTTGCTGAACTGAATGAGCGGTTTGCGTTGATCTACACCGGACAGAGGCGCCTGGCGCGGAACCTTCTTCGCGATGTAGTTGGAAAATATATTTGCAATGATGAGACTTCACTGCAGGCGCACGATGCCATCCAGAGACTGGCGGTTCTGATGCGCTTCGAACTGGAGAAGGACAATGTGGACGGTTTTGCTGAGCTTCTGACGGAGCACTGGCTGGAAAGCCAGCATATTGATGCGGGCAGCACAAATACCTGTATTGATCAGATATTTGCTGTTATTGACGATCTGATAGACGGCAAAATGATCTGCGGCGCCGGTGGAGGCGGGTTTTTGCAGGTGGTGCTGAAAAAGGGTGTTACCAAGGATGACCTGCGGGAGCGGTTGAACGAAGTCTTCCAGGACAGCGGTGTGGACGTCTGGGAATGCGCATTTGTGTGAATAGTTACATTTTTATTTGTGCTCCTTTTGCAGCTTGAATCAGATTATTTAAAGACTATAATGTTGGTCAACATGAGTTTATAAAAAATTTATAATTGAATTAGCACTCACCTCTTGACGTGGCTAACAACCTGTACTATAACATGCTCAGAACGAAGGAAGGGAAAAGAAAATACCTTCTCTCAGTTTATAAATATATAAAAATACTAAGCAAAAGCAAAGGAGTAATGACATATGGCAAGGATTTATGCAAATAATATGTGGGATGATTTTTTTGATGATTTCTTTCATGAACCAGCACATCATGCAGAGCCGCCCAAAGGCCAGGAGGCTATGATGAGGACAGATGTGCAGGAGACAGACGATCTTTACGAGCTTACGATGGATCTTCCGGGAGTGAAGAAAGAGGACGTAAAGGCAGAGCTGAAGGAAGGGTATCTGACAATCCAGGCTACTGTAAATCTGGCGAACGGAAAGTATATTCGCCGGGAACGTTTTACCGGATCCTGCAGCAGAACCTTTTTTGTTGGAAAAGCGGTAAAGCAGGAGGATATCAAGGCCAGATTTGAGAATGGTACATTGATCCTTACGGTGCCGAAAAATGTGAAGCGGCCTGAAGTAGAAGAGAAGAAGTATATTACAATCGAGTAAGCGATTTACAGGTTCAGGATGCGGGTGTTTGCCTGCATCCTTTTTTTATGCGCAGGGGCGCACATGGAAGTTTTCCAACTGACGCTGGATGCGCCCCGCGCGGCGAGTAGGGAGAAAATCTCCCTACTCGATTGCACAGAGCCGGGTAAGGAGTTTTGCGGCTAAAGCCGCACCCGGCTCGCGCAGACGGATAGGGGAGAGAGAACTCCCCCTATCTGATTGGCGAAAAGTTGAATGAAACGACACATAAAAATATAAAACAATATGAGCATAGAACGTTAAAATACTGATTAGAATAATATTTAAGAAACATCTTGACAAGCGTTTGGCGATGTAGTAATATGCATTTATAAACCAGAGAAAAAAAGAGGAGGAGAAAATGACTGATTATAGAACAGGCAATATGGAAGATAAGTACGCGAAAAAGGATCTTGTAGAAGAAGCCGTTTTTCAGTACGCGGGACTGCTCCCAGAAAAGCGTCAGGGGGAATATACGCTGGATGATTACTACGCGCTTCCGGATGATCAGAGATTCGAACTGATTGATGGTGTTCTGTATGATATGGCTGCACCGACGACTACCCATCAGGTTGCCGGATTTCAGATTGCACATCAGATGGAGAATTATATCGATTCACAGGATGGGGATTGTCTTGTTCTTGTATCCCCTGTGGATGTACAGCTGGATCAGGATGAACGGACGATGGTGCAGCCGGACGTAGTGGTTATCTGCGACAGAGATAAGGTCATTCACCGATGTATTTATGGGGCGCCGGATCTGACCATGGAAGTATTGTCGCCTTCTACCGCAAAGAAGGATCAGGTGATTAAGACAGAAAAATACTGCAAAGCCGGGGTGAGGGAATATTGGATGATTGATATTGAACGCAGGCGGGTGGTTGTGTATGATTTCGAGAATCACAGCAGTCCTGTCATTTACGGGATTGATCAGCCGATTCCGGTACAGATTTTTAGCGGAAACTGTCAGATAGATTTTGGACGAATTTATAAGAAAATCAGTTAGTTGTGCTGGAAAATACAGGTTGTTTCTGGGTATCAGGAACATTTGGATAGTAACGAACGTGAGAATATAGATAAAAAAGCATGTTGGGGGACAAAAATGAGAAAAGAAAACAGAATGGTTCTGCACAGAATGCATTATGATTCGCCGATTGGCAGTCTTTGTCTGGAGGATGACGGTGAGGCATTGACGGCATTGTATCCGACAGAGAATCTTCCTGGGCAGGATACTGTTTCTGATCTACTGCAGCGCACCTGTGACGAATTAGAGGAATATTTTTCCGGCAGGAGAACGGAGTTTGATATCCCGCTGCACCCGCAGGGGACTCCGTTTCAGGAAAAAGTATGGGATGCATTGCGCGAAATTCCCTACGGAGAGACGAGAAGCTACGCGGATATTGCTGAGAGAATCGGACAGCCGCAGGCCTGCCGGGCGGTTGGCGGAGCGAATAATAAGAACCGGATTCTGATTTTGATCCCCTGCCATCGTGTGATAGGGAAAAACGGCAGTCTGACAGGATTTGGATGTGGGATTGAGGCAAAGGATTATCTGCTGCAGCTGGAAGCAGCACATACGGCAGGCTTAAAACCATGTCTGGTTTCAGAAGCCCTGGCAGAGTACGCACACAGGAAACAGCAGGGGGAATATACTCTGGAAGACTATTTTGCGCTTCCGGAAGAACGGCGGGTGGAGTTAATCGATGGTGTGATCTATGACATGGCAGCTCCGACTTTGATTCATCAGGCGATCGGGGACAGTTTGCAGACGTGGTTCAATAACTATATACGTGAAAAACATGGTACATGCAGAGCATTTACCTCTCTGGTTGACGTGCAGCTGGACTGCGACGATCGGACGATGGTGCAGCCGGACGTACTGATTCTCTGTGATTTGTCGAAAGCTCGCTGGGGGCGCGTATACGGAGCTCCGGATCTGGTGGTGGAGGTTCTCTCCCCATCAACGTCAAAAAAAGATCGTAGTCTGAAACTGAGTAAGTATAAACGAGCGGGAGTCCGGGAGTATTGGATTGTAGATCCGAAGCGGAAGACAGTACTGGTATATGAGTTCGAAAAAGGGGATACAGCGACTCTTTATGGATTTGACGCTTCTGTATCAGTGGGTATTTTCGATGGAAAATGCAGGGTAGATTTTGCGCAGATATATGAAGAAATCAGGATTTTGTATGAGATAGGGTGAAAAAAGAAGCAGGGAAAGGGTGAAATATATGGATAAAAAGGGCGGATACAGCGATTTCTATGAGCGAGAAGAAGCTTACATGGTTTCAGAAGCCCTGGCAGAGTACGCACACAGGAAACGGCAGGGGGAATATACCCTGGAAGACTATTTTGCGCTTCCGGAAGAGCGGCGGGTGGAGTTAATCGATGGTGTGATCTATGACATGGCAGCTCCAAATCTGATTCATCAGGCGATCGGAAGTAATATCTGGCGATTTTTTGATGACTTTATCAAAAAACAAAAGGGCTCTTGTATGCCTTTTGTCGCGCCGGTTGACGTGCAACTGGACTGCGACGATCGGACGATGGTGCAGCCGGACGTACTGATTCTCTGTGATTTGTCGAAAGCTCGCTGGGGACGCGTATACGGAGCCCCGGATCTGGTGGCGGAGGTACTCTCCCCGTCGACGTCAAAAAAAGATCGCAGTCTGAAACTGAGTAAGTATAAAAGAGCTGGAGTCCGGGAGTATTGGATTGTAGATCCGAAGCGGAAGACGGTACTGGTATATGAGTTCGAAAAAGGGGATACAGCGACTCTTTATGGATTTGATGCTTCTGTACCAGTGGGAATTTACGATGGAAAATGCAGGGTAGATTTTGCGCAGATATATGAGGAAATCAGAATTTTGTATGAGATAGATCCGGAATAAGGAGATGCGAAATTTGCGCTTGATGCACAGGAATATGCGTGATAAAATCGGAATGATATTTTGTATGGATAATGCGGAGAGAGAAAATTGCGAAATACACAGGTGAGGAAAACGTTTCCTTGTGATTGCGGGTATAGGATAAGAACGGAGGATGTACAGAAGATGGATACGGTAAGACTCGGAAAAACAGAGATTGTCACGAATAAAAATGGGTTTGGCGCACTGCCGATTCAGCGTGTGAGTGATGAGGACGCGGTGAAGATCATCCGCAAAGCGTATGATGGGGGGATTACGTTTTTTGATACGGCGCGGCTTTATACGGACAGCGAGCATAAGCTGGGGCTGGCGCTTTCGGATGTGCGGGAACATGTATTTATTTCGTCAAAGACTGCGGCGGTGCGGCCGGAGGATTTCTGGAACGATCTGGAGGCGACTCTTACGAATCTGAAGACAGATCATCTGGATATTTATCAGTTCCACAATCCTTCCTTCTGTCCGAAGCCAGGGGATGAAAGCGGCGTGTATGAGTGTATGCTGGAAGCGAAGCGGCAGGGAAAGATTCTGCATATCGGAATCACGAATCATAGTCTGAGGGTAGCGAATGAGGCGATTGCGTCGGGGCTGTATGAGACGCTCCAGTTTCCATTCTGCTATCTGGCAGCGGAGGAGGATGAGAAGCTGGTAGCTGCCTGCCAGGAGGCAGACATGGGATTTATCGCGATGAAAGCACTCTCCGGCGGGCTGATCACAAATTCCGCGGCGGCTTATGCTTTTGAGGAACAGTATGACAATGTGCTTCCGATCTGGGGCGTGCAGCGGATGAGTGAGCTGGAGGAGTTTCTTTCTTATATTGTCTGTCCCCCGATGCTGTCGGACGAGATTCGTGCGCTGATTGCGAAAGACCGGCAGGAACTGATGGGTGAGTTCTGCCGCGGCTGCGGTTATTGCATGCCTTGCCCGGCGGGCATTGAGATCAATAACTGTGCGCGGATGTCTCTGATGATTCGCCGCTCGCCGTCAGAAGCGCAGCTGACGCCTGAGACGCAGGCGAAGATGATGAAGATTGAGGAGTGCCTGCACTGCAACAAGTGTAAGAGTAAGTGCCCTTATCACCTCGATACGCCGACACTGCTAGAGAAGAATCTGAAGGATTATAAGGAGATTCTGGCAGGAAAAGCATATTAGGATAATGCAGCATAACAGGGCAGAAAGAGTATATCAGGCTCTGAGTTTTATATGGATTTATGCTTTTGTGAGACAGATGGAATACAGAAATGGATAGAATTGTAATATGAAGCGAATCACTATTGAAGAACTTTTGCGGGAGAATGTCACTTGCATTATTATTGATATGCGTTCGCAGAAGGATTATAATAAAGGAACTTTTCCAGGCGCGATCCATATAGATGCCGCCGGGATCAGAGAGAGCAGGGAGATTCTGCCAAAGGATCGCCCGCTCTGTTTTTTGTGCCATACAGGTGATGAGAGCGATGAACTGGCTTGTGAACTGGAGGAAGAAGGGTACGACGCTTACAGTATCGCGGGTGGATATCGGGAATATCTGAGGTATCAGTTACAGGGTATGCTGGCTGATACAGCGATGGAAACGCCCCCTCGCGGAAACTTGGCGGATATCCCGCCTGAAAGGCGAGGATGCCTCCCGGCGAGGGCCGCTTGCGTCGGCGATGCAAAAAGCACTTTACGTCTGGCTGACACGGCCGAGCGCAGCATTATTAAGAAGTTCCGGCGGGAGCTCTGGTGCCGGTTTACGAAAGCAGTGCAGGAATATGAACTGATTCAGGATGGGGATCGGATTGCGGTTTGCATTTCCGGAGGCAAGGATTCTATGTTGATGGCGAAGCTTTTTCAGGAGTTGTACCGCCATGGGAAACGGAATTTCGAACTGGTTTTCCTGGTGATGAACCCAGGCTATAATGACGCGAATTATCAGCGGATTCTTGACAATGCGAAGCTTCTGAATGTTCCGATCACAGTGTTCCGGTCAGAGATTTTTAACATCGTAGCGTCTGAAGAGAGCTCTCCGTGCTACCTCTGCGCACGGATGCGCCGGGGCTATCTGTGCAGTAAAGCAAAGGAGCTTGGCTGTAACAAAATTGCGCTCGGACATCATTATGACGATGTGATTGAGACCATTCTGATGGGAATGCTGTACGGCGGACAGATGCAGACGATGATGCCGAAGCTGCACAGCAATAATTTCGAAGGAATGGAGCTGATCCGTCCGATGTATCTGATTCGGGAGAAGGATATCATTCACTGGGCGGAGTATAATGA
>Ga0192280_1186_pt1 | contig 10599 bp, 9 predicted proteins | sample Koala_Koa24_M3_FD_131249 | JGI IMG/M metagenome (GOLD analysis project Ga0192280, IMG submission 131249) | Enriched cells from koala feces incubated with labeled cellulose particles, San Francisco Zoo, California, United States - Koala_Koa2-4_M3 ... | reverse complement strand
AAGCTGGTAATCATTGGTCCTTCTGGTTCCGGCAAATCGACTACGGTTCGATGCATGAATTTTCTTGAGACGCCGACCAGCGGTCATGTTTACATAGACGGGCAGGAGATTACCACGAGAAATAAGACGAAGATTGTGCGGGATTCGATGTCGATGGTTTTCCAGCAGTTCAATCTCTATCCGCATATGACGGTTCTGAAGAATCTTACGCTTGCGCCGATGAAGCTGCATCATAAGAGCAAGGCAGAAGCGGAGCAGCTGGCGTATCATTATCTGGATGTCGTTGGCCTGACGGAAAAGGCACATGTTTATCCGACCACGCTCTCCGGCGGGCAGCAGCAGCGAATCGCGATCGCGCGGGCTTTGTGTGCGCAGACCAAGATTATTCTGTTTGATGAGCCGACCTCGGCACTGGACCCAGAGACGATTCAGGAAGTGCTGGACGTTATGATTAAGCTGGCTCATGAGAAGATCACGATGGTTGTGGTGACCCACGAGATGGGATTTGCGAGGGAAGTGGCGGATCGCGTGGTATTTATGGCAGATGGGCAGATTCTCGAGGAGGGGACGCCGGAGCATTTCTTTGAGCACCCGGAGAATGAGCGGCTGAAGCAGTTCCTTGGGAAAATCATTCGAAAGTAAGATAGCAAACGTCAGGGAAGGGTCGGTCTTTTGAAGAACCGGTGCCTACGCCGAAAAGGCAGGACGATTTACTATAGTAACTGTTGACAGGAATCAATTATGAAAGAGCAGGAGGATTTATTATGAAGACAAGAAAACTGGCAGCACTTGGACTTGCGCTTACGATGTCTCTGTCCCTTTTTGGGAGCATGGCATGTGCGGAAGAAGAGACGGAAACAGAGACCGAGGCAGAACTGGTCATCACAGAGGACATTCAGGAGATTATTGACAGAGGCGTCCTGCGCGTCGGCGTGAAGAACGCGGTAGAAGGCTTTGGATATCAGGATACGCTGACCGGAGAGTATTCCGGTATGGAAATCGATATTGCGACCATGATAGCGGAAGAGCTGGGCGTAGATGTGGAATTTACGACTGTTACGGCAGCGACCAGAACAGAGCTGCTTGACTCGGGCGATATCGACTGCGTCATTGCTACCTTCACCATCACAGATGAGAGAAGAGAGAGTTGGGATTTCTCGACCCCGTACTATACCGATCATGTAACGGTTCTGGTAAAGGATTCCAGTGAAATCACGACCCTTGAGGACCTGGTAGACGCAACGGTTGGCGTTTCCTCCGGCTCGACCTCCGCACGGTCTCTGGTAGAGGCGATGATTGAGGCGGAAGTGATCAGCGGCGATGACTATGATGCGGATACCTTTGACGCGGCACTCTGGACGGAGGGTGTATCTTTCCGTCAGTATGATGATTATCCTGCAATTTCGACAGCTCTGGAAGCGGATGAAGTTGATGCATTCTGTGTAGACAAATCGATCCTGGCGATCTATAAGACCGAGGGACGTTCCTATATTGACGCAGAATTCGCACCGCAGGAGTATGGTGTGGCGACAACCAAGGATTCCGGCTTTTCCGCATATGTGGACATTCTGATCAACCGCTGGCTGGATGACGGCACGATTGACGGTCTGATCGAGGCGTATGCGCTCGACTGATTGAGAACCTTAGCTTTTCGGCGCATGAAAGCGTAGAGAGCAAGAATGCCTCGCGGGAAGGCTGACAGGCTTTTCTGCGAGGCATTGTGAAATGCGCAAATTGGAGAATCACCGAAGAAAGAGAACGGGACGGCATCGTTTTTCTGCTTGCAAAGGACAGGGATAAGATGACCGGAGCTCAGAAATAGAACTGGGAGGATAATCAATGTCAGGTATTTTTTCTGCGACAGCATGGCTGAAGGTCTGGACATACCGGGCGACCTTTCTGCATGGCCTGGCTACGACGGTGCAGACTGCTATTCTGGCGATTTTGCTGGCAATGGTGATTGGTATTGTGCTTGGACTATTTGCGACCGGGCACAATCCGGTGCTGAAAGGGATTGCACGTGTCTATGTAGAATTTGTTCAGAACACGCCAGTGATGCTGCAGCTGTGTTTTCTTTATTATGCACTCGCATTTTCTGGACACAGCATGGGGATCATCCGAACGGGTATTGTTTCGCTGGGCATTTACCATGGCGCCTATATGGCTGAGGTCATCCGCGCAGGTATTGAAGCGATTCCCAGGGGACAGTTTGAGGCGGCGCAGTCGCAGGGCTTTACCTATTTTGGAGAGATGTACTATATTATCCTTCCGCAGAGCATTAAAATTATCCTTCCGCCTATGGTGAACCAGGTGGTCAATCTGATCAAAAATACGTCCTGTCTGTACATTATAGGCGGCACAGACCTGATCTCACTGACCTACAGCTTCGTGACCGGCGCGACGACCGGAGGCGCGTATGGACCGGCGTATCTGGTGAGCGGTGTGTTGTTTTTTGTGATCTGTTTTCCGCTCTCAAAGCTCGCAAGTACCTGGGAGAGCAGACTGAAACAGCGTGATCAGAGAATCGCGGTCGCGGGACGCGGCAGTACGGAAAAGCCGCACATATAAGATGGTGCGGCCTGTATCCTCGATTTGCAGGCAAATCAAGGACAAATTCGGGAAAGGGGATGGAAAACGCATGAGTACTTTAAATGCCAGCCTTTCGATGCTGCAAAATCCGGCGATTCTGCAATATCTGATGAAGGGTGTCTTATTTACACTGATTATTTCGGTAGTTGCGGTCGTGCTTGGTATCCTGATCGGATCGGTACTGGCGCTGGTGCGCAACTATTGCAATTCCGGCAGAACGCGGGTCTTTCGAATCCTGGCTACCGTTTATATTGAGGTATTTCGAAATACGCCGCTGCTTCTGTGGATTTTTATCTGCCTGGTATTTTGCCCGACTCCATCTTTCCTGAATCGCAAGATGTTTGGCCTGAACTCGGCGGCGGACGTGAAGCTGCTCTTTAAGGGAGCGGTGGCGTTGATTCTGTTTACCTCTTCTGTCATTGCGGAGATCGTGCGCGGCGGTCTGAATTCCGTAGCACAGGGACAATTTGAGGCGGGGCATTCGCAGGGCTTCAATACGGTGCAGATCATGGTTTATATCATTCTGCCGCAGGCTTATCGGAATATCATTCCGACCCTGCTCTCGCAGGTCATTACGACGATCAAGGACTCCTCGTATCTGGCGAACGTGGCTGTCATTGAGCTTATGGCACGCACGAAGCAGATTATGAGTTCCGCCAACCGTTACAATGGCACTGGCGTAATCAATGTTTCTGACGTTTTTGTACTGTTCGGATTTGCCTGCGTGATCTATTTTGTGATAAACTTCACTTTGTCCTGTATCGTGCGGCATATGCAAAAGCGTATGAAAGAAGGCGCGAAACGCCCGGCGGATGTGGTAGCGGCCGAGTAGAGACGAGACTTTTATACCCAGGCCGGAAGCACAAAAGCAAATGCACGAGGATGCTTTTGCATAAAAACGGGAAAAAGCGTCCGGACGATGGAAAAAGAGGCAGGAGGAATGACGATGGAACAGTTTGTGATTACAATTTCACGTGAATTTGCTTCTCTTGGACGTACGGTGGCGCAGACTTTGTCTGAGAAGCTCGGCGTGGAATTCTGGGACCGGGATATTGTGGAGGCTGCTGCGAAGCGAACCGGCCATTCTGTTTCACTGGTCAGTGATGAGGAGGAGACGGCGAAAAGCTCTTTCTTTCTTCGGAAGAAGGACAGAATGAGTCTGACGACCTACAATATCAATGACGAAATCTTTGAAACAGAGAAAAATATTATTCTGGATGCAGCAAAGAAAAGCTCCTGTATCATTGTGGGACGCTGCAGCGATTATATCCTGCGGGATTTTCCCAACCATCTGAGCGTTTATATTTACGCACCTTATGAGGAACGCCTCAAAAACTGTGTGGAAACACTGATGATGGATGAAAAGACTGCCCGCCGGATGATACGGGAAGTCGATATGGCGCGCACCTATTATCAGCGAAAATACTGTCCGGATATTCGTTCTCCGCGGGACTGCTGTGATCTGATGATCGACAGCTCCCGGTTCGGCGTGGAAGGCACGGCGGAGCTGATCGCGCAGGCGTTAAAGGTTCTGCCGAAGTGATAAAAAGTCAAGATGTGAACAGACTCCTGAGAAATGAATCAGGGGTCTTTTTTATTCCTGCTTTGCTTAACACCTGGCGTGACAAAAATGGGCGATCTGAGAAAAAGCGTTGAATTTAGGTTAAAAATAGGGTATGATGAATCTTGTCTATAGAACGGATTCGAATATAAATATTGGAGGAGAAGCCATTGTGGTATGTGATGCAGGTACAGACGGGCACGGAGGAAAAAATTCGGACACAGTGTGATACACTGATTCCCAAGGACGTGCTGCAGCAGTGTTTTATCCCATATTATGAGGAACAGAGAAAACTCCATGGGAAATGGAATGTCCTGAAAAAGGTTTTGTTTCCAGGCTATATTTTTATGGTTACCGATGAACTGGACGAGCTGCGTTTCCGGCTGAAGCTTGTTCAGGGAATGACAAAGATTCTCGGAACAGGTGATGAGATTGTGCCGCTCACCGAAGAAGAGGTCGGCTTTATGCAGCGCTTTGGCGGCGAAAAGCAGGTGGTAGAGATTTCCAAAGGAATCCTTGAGGGAAATCAGGTGAAGATCCTTTCCGGTCCGCTGACAGGCAAGGAAGCGTTGATTACTAAGATTGATTATCACAAGCGGAGAGCCTATCTGGAGCTCGAGATGTTTGGCCGTATGCAGAGAATCTGCCTGGGGCTGGAGGTAAAGATGGAAAAAGTAGAGAAGACCGAGGAGGCAAAAAGCACGGAGAATGCGGGCGCCTCTGAATGATGCTTCAGCCAAACAGCACACATGCCTGGGCGTTTAGATAGATGCCCAGGCATGTACGGTTCTGCTGTGTATTGAGGCGGATGCATGGTTAATTCCGGCTCAGCTTCCGGTTCTGCCTCCAGTACTCGGCCAGAGAGAAGAGCATAAAACCGGTGCAAATGACGGTCAGCGCAGTGGAGAGCCATTCCGGTATTTCCCGCCAGAGCACATGAAGGATTACGGTGAAATCCAGCAGAAAGGTATTTACCTTTCCATGCCATTTCGCACTGTAAGGTTCACCGGTCTTTTTGATGACTTTCAGACCGGTGACGGCCATGATAAATTCTTTTATAAACATGAGGACAACCAGAATCGTCACGCGGCTGTGCTCCATCATAATACAGATCAGCAAGGAGACCTGAGTGAGCTTGTCTGCAATCGGATCCAGTACTTTTCCGAGCTTACTGACCATGTGAAACTTCCGGGCGACCCATCCGTCCAGAAGATCGGTCGCTCCGGACAGCAGAAGTCCCAGAAAAGCGAGCAGGTATTGCTGTTTTCCAATGTATAGCCAGACAATGACGGGGATCAATACGATGCGGAACAGTGACATGGCGTTTGGTATGGTGAAAATCCGGTCTTCATCGTAGATGGTTTGCTCTTTGGTCTGATTCATTTTTCATCCTTCCTTTTATACCTCTGCCCAGGTGCGGGAAACGGCATACAGCCTCAGTTCTGCGATAGCGGGCAGTGTGTTTGATTGGTTATTATACCACTTTTAAAAAATTCCACAACCTTTATTGCAAACTGTCACAAAAATTGTATCGACTTTTTTCAGAAATTATATTATACTGTCTGGGCGGTTATTGATCGCAGGAGTATGAGAAATAGATTCTGAGGTAAATAGATATGTCAATGAACTTTGTGAAAAAGCTTCTGATTCCGGCGGAAGTAAAAAAAGAATATCCGCTTCCGGAAAAAGTAGTAGAAGTAAAAAAACAGCGTGACGCCGAAATCCGCGACGTCATTATGGGGAAATCCGATAAGTTCCTGGTGATTATCGGTCCCTGTTCCGCGGATGCGCCTGAGCCGGTGCTGGATTATGTACATCGGCTTGCGAAGGTACAGGATAAGGTCGGTGACCGTCTCATCCTGATTCCGCGTATTTACACGAACAAGCCGCGCACGACCGGTGAGGGGTATAAGGGGATGATTCATCAGCCGGATCCGGAAAAACAGCCGGATGTATTTGCCGGACTGGTGGCGGTGCGCTCACTCCATACCAGAGTGATTGAGGAGACGGGGCTTACATCAGCGGATGAAATGCTTTATCCGGAGAATTACCGTTATCTGGACGATTTGCTCTCTTACGTAGCGATCGGCGCCCGTTCTGTTGAGGATCAGCATCACCGCATGACGGTCAGCGGCATGGATGTGCCGGCCGGGATGAAGAATCCCACCAGCGGCGATCTCTCTGTCCTGCTGAATTCCGTTGTGGCTGCCCAGGCTGCCCATACGTTTATTTATCGCGGCTGGGAGGTCAATACGACCGGGAATCCTCTGGCGCATGTAGTGCTGCGCGGCGCGACCAATAAGCATGGCGGGACGATTCCGAATTATCATTACGAAGATCTCAAGCTGCTGCATGGAATGTATGAGGAACGCGATCTGGCGAATCCTGCAGTTGTGATTGACACGAACCACTCCAATTCCGGGAAAAAATACCTCGAACAGATTCGTATTGTCGAGGAGGTGCTCCACAGCCGGAGTTACTCGCCGGAGCTGCGGACGATGATCAAAGGCTTTATGATTGAGAGTTATATTGAGGACGGCGCGCAGAAAATCGGTTCTGAGCCGCATATATATGGAAAATCAATTACCGATCCCTGCCTTGGCTGGGAAAAATCAGAAGCTCTGATTTATGAGATTTATAAAAAGTGCTGACAGGGTAAACAGGTGAAATTCATGGAAAAAAAGAACCGAAAATATTTTCCGATCTTTGTGGATCTCTCTGAAAAGAAAGTTGTGATTGTAGGAGCCGGTACCATTGCCAAGCGGCGGATTCGCGCTCTGGCGGATTTCACCGGCCGTCTGGTGGTGATTGCGCCGGAGGTTAATCCGGAACTGCGTGATCTGGAGGCTGCGGGGCGTATTCAGATCCTGCGCAAAAAGTTTGAAAAAGAGGACCTGACGGGTGCGGCGATGGTGATTGCGGCCACAAATGACCGCAGACTGAACCAGGCGATTTACACTGTATGTAAGGAGGCGGGGATTCCGGTTAATGTCTGTAACGATAAGACCAGGTGCGATTTTTATTTCCCGGTGCTCGCCTATGATGAGACCGTGGTGGCCGGGGTGAGCTCCGGCGGTCAGGATTCTGCACGCTCCCGGCGTGTCGCAGGGCTGATTCGCGAGATGCTTGACGGGGCACGGCAGGAAGCGGCGGCTGGCGGTGAGCCGATGGCATTCCGGCAGCCGGATTCCGGGGCGGCGCCGCAGCGAAAGGAAGGGGCAGCGGAAAGCGAGGGCGATCGTACATGTTAGTAAAAATCTATACGGACGGCGCCGCGCGCGGGAATCCGGACGGACCCGGCGGATATGGGACGGTCCTGCAGTATACGGATTCTGTCGGCAGACTGCATGAACGGGAGTATTCACAGGGATATAAAAAAACCACAAACAACCGCATGGAGCTGATGGCCGCGATTGTGGGACTGGAAGCACTGAATCGGCCATGCGAGGTGGAGTTGTACTCGGATTCGCAGTATCTGGTCAATGCGTTCAACCAGCACTGGCTCGATGGCTGGATTCGAAATAACTGGCTCCGGAAAGACCGCAAAAGCGGTAAAAGCGAGCCGGTCAAAAATATTGATCTCTGGAAACGCCTGCTGGCCGCGGCAAAGCCGCATCAGATCACCTGGAACTGGGTCAGAGGGCACAACGGACACCCGGAAAACGAGCGCTGCGATCAGCTGGCGACGAGCGCCGCGGACGGGGAAGACCTGGAAGAGGATACGGCTGGTGAGCAATGAGAATTCGCACAGTCTGCGGCCGATTTTCCTGTTGAAAAGCAAAAAACACTGTGATATCATTGGTCTCGGTGAAAAGATGAAAGGCGTTTGACGCGTAAGAGGTGTCATGTTCTGCCCGATTAAAAGGAAAAGGAGTACTTGGTTGTGAAAAAATATGGAGTAAATGAATTAAGACAGATGTTCCTGGATTTTTTTAAGAGCAAGGATCATCTGGTGATGAACAGTTTTTCGCTGGTACCGCATAACGACAACAGTCTTCTGCTGATCAACGCGGGCATGGCGCCGTTAAAGCCTTATTTTACAGGAGCGGAGATTCCGCCGAAAAAGAGAGTGGCAACCTGCCAGAAGTGCATCCGCACCGGCGACATTGAGAACGTCGGTAAGACCGCGCGTCACGGCACCTTTTTTGAAATGCTTGGCAACTTTTCCTTTGGCGATTATTTCAAAAAAGAGGCGATCGGCTGGTCCTGGGAATTTCTGACCGAGGTAGTGGGGCTCGACCCGGAGCGCCTGTACCCATCGGTTTATCTGGACGACGATGAGGCGTGGGATATCTGGCATGACCAGATTGGCATTCCGGCGGAAAAGATTTTCCGCTTTGGCAAGGAGGACAATTTCTGGGAGCACGGCGCAGGTCCCTGCGGCCCGTGTTCGGAGATTTATTATGACCGCGGAGAGAAGTACGGCTGTGGGAAACCGACCTGTACGGTCGGCTGTGACTGCGACCGTTACATGGAGGTCTGGAACAACGTCTTTACCCAATTTGAAAATGATGGAAATGGCAATTATGAGACGTTGAAGCAGAAGAATATCGACACCGGTATGGGTCTGGAGCGTCTGGCAGTCGTGGTACAGGAAGTGGATTCCATTTTTGATGTGGATACCATTCAGGAGCTTCGCGATAAGGTTTGCGAGGTTGCGAAGACAGTATATAAGACCGATGAAAAGAAAGATATCTCGATCCGCCTGATTGTCGACCATATCCGTTCCTCTACATTTATGATTTCGGATGGCATTATGCCGTCCAATGAAGGCCGCGGCTATGTGCTGCGCCGTCTGATCCGCCGCGCGGCGCGCCACGGACGGATGCTCGGCATCGAAGGCAGCTTCCTCTCGAAGCTTTCCGAGACAGTGATTGAGGGCTCAAAGGCTGGCTACCCGGAGCTGGATGAGAAAAGAGAGTTTATTTTCAAGGTGCTTTCCCAGGAAGAGGAAAAGTTCAGCCGCACGATTGACCAGGGTCTGAATATTCTGAACGATATGGAAGGAAAGCTTTCGGCAGAAGGGAAGAATACACTTGAAGGCAAGGATGCGTTTGTCCTCTATGATACCTATGGATTCCCGCTTGACCTGACGAAAGAGATTCTGGAAGAAAAAGGCTACACGATTGATGAGGATGGTTTCCAGGCCTGCATGCAGGAGCAGCGTCAGAAAGCCCGCGCAGCCCGCGCGACGACGAACTACATGGGCGCGGACGCGACCGTCTATGACCAGATTCCGGCGGCGGTGACCACGGAGTTTGTCGGCTATGACTGCCTGACCTGTGATTCGAAGATTACCGTGCTTACGACCGAGACAGAGCTCACTGAGGCGCTCACGGAAGGTGTGCGCGGTACGGTGATTACTGAGCAGACTCCGTTCTACGGCACTATGGGCGGCCAGGAAGGCGATAAGGGTGAGATTTCCTGTGCGGCCGGACGCTTCGTGGTGGAGGATACCATTCATCTGCTCGGCGGCAAATACGGCCATGTCGGCTATATGGCAGAGGGCATGATTAAGACTGGCGATGTGGTGACACTGACTGTGGATGAGGCCGGAAGAACCAATACCTGCCGGAACCACAGCGCGACCCATCTGCTGCAGAAGGCGTTAAAGACCGTACTTGGCTCTCATGTAGAACAGAAAGGCTCTCTCGTGACGCCGGATCGTCTGCGTTTTGACTTTGCGCATTTCCAGGCGATGACAGCAGAAGAGATTGCAAAGACCGAAGAGCTGGTGAACCGTGAGATCGCGGCAGCACTCCCGGTTGTGACCGATATTATGAGCATTGAGGACGCGAAGAAGACTGGCGCGATGGCTCTTTTTGGAGAAAAGTATGGCGATGAGGTGCGTGTGGTGTCGATGGGCGACTTCTCGAAGGAACTCTGCGGCGGAACCCATGTATCGAATACCTCTGTGATTACGACCTTCAAGATCGTCTCCGAGGCAGGCGTCGCGGCGGGTGTGCGCCGGATTGAGGCACTGACCGGCGAGGGCGTGTTCGCCTATTACAGGAAGCAGGAGCAGGAGCTGGCTGAGGCGGCGAAGCTTCTGAAAACCACCCCGGCCGGCGTCTATGAAAAGATTGTGGCGCTGCAGGCAGAGCTGAAAGCAGTAAACAGTGAAAATGAGTCCCTGAAGAGCAAGCTGGCGAAGGAAGCCGTGGGCGATGTGATGAATCAGGTTTGCGAGGTCAACGGCGTGAAGCTGCTCGCGACAAAGCTCGAGGGTGTGGACATGAACGGTCTGCGCGACCTGGGCGACCAGCTGCGTGAGAAACTCGGCGAAGGCGTGGTGCTTCTGGCTTCTGTGACGGACGGTAAGGTCAGCCTGATGGCGGCGGCGACGGACGGCGCGATGAAGAAAGGCGCTCATGCGGGCAATCTGATCAAAGGGATCGCCGCTCTGGTTGGCGGCGGCGGCGGCGGACGCCCGAATATGGCGCAGGCCG
>Ga0192280_1179_pt1 | contig 10811 bp, 7 predicted proteins | sample Koala_Koa24_M3_FD_131249 | JGI IMG/M metagenome (GOLD analysis project Ga0192280, IMG submission 131249) | Enriched cells from koala feces incubated with labeled cellulose particles, San Francisco Zoo, California, United States - Koala_Koa2-4_M3 ... | reverse complement strand
AAGCCACTGATGGGGGAATGGAAGGAAGAAGGTAATAGCTTAAGCGTAGAATCAACAGCAACATTTGCATATGGCTTCTTTGAGGAAAAGAGTAAAGATGCAGTGATGCTCCATGTGAAGCTGAATCTGAAAGACGGCAACGGAGCATTTGGGCTTCTGCTTAAGAGTACCGAAGGATTGTCGCCATCATGGGAACTTATTTTTGAACCGGCAAGGTCAAGAGTAAGTATTACACGTTATCCGGTAGCACTGGATCCATTCTGGCAGACACTGAATCCGAAAATTGACGATGCACCGATGGAAGTAGACGGACCAAGAACCATCGAGCGTCCTCTGAAGATTATAAATGGAAGCGAAATTGATGTGAAAGCTTTTATAGATGGATCTTTTGCAGAATGTTTTGTAAATGATGAACTTGCACTTTCCTATAGAATCTATGATCCTACAGGTGGTGTACCTTTCCATAAATTCGGAGTATTCGTTGAGGACGGAACGCTGGAAGTCACACAGATAGAATTAAACGAAGAAGTCAATTGAGACTCATACATGTCAACGCTGATGGCATAAAACTTACTTATCGAAAGTCGCCTGATCAGTAGAGGTGAATGCGTAATCACTAAAAATTAAGCAAACATACTCTTTTAGTTACATGGAGTAGGTTTGCTTTTTAAATGAAAAAATCATATAAAGCTTGGCTGGTGATCAGAAGGGAGAAAAGTATGTCAGTGTTGTTAGGAATAGATATAGGAACCTCCAGCAGTAAAGTGATGCTGCTGGAGGCAGGAAAAGGTATCCTGGGAGTGAAAACATTAGACTATGATGTTGACATGCCAAAGGAAAATTATGCGGAACAGGATCCCGATGAGTGGTGGAATGCAGTTGTATGGATCTTGAAAGAACTACATAAAGACTATCCAGATGCATTTTCCAGGATCGATGGAATCAGCTTATCCGGACAGATGCATGGATGTGTTGTGGTTGGTAAAGAAGGACAGCCTTTACGTCCAGGAATTATCTGGCTGGATCAGAGAAGCCAGAAACAGTTAGATGAAATATATGATAAATTTGGAATTGAACAAGTAAAGAAAATAATTCATAACCGTATATTCACGGGGTTCGCATTTCCCTCTTTATTATGGATCAGAGAAAATGAACCACAGGTGTTTGAAAAGATTGACAAGGTGCTGCTGCCAAAAGACTATATCCGGTATAAAATGACGGGTAGGTTCGGCACTGAGGCATCAGATGCTTCTTCAACGACGGGGGTGGATATTAAGAAACGTGACTGGGCATGGGAATTGATCGATCTGTTTAAAATGCCAAGGTACATTTTCCCAAAATGTCATGAATCCACAGAACTGGCGGGCTGTATAACGAACGAGTGTGCAAGAGCCACCGGTCTCAGGGAAGGGATTCCAGTAGCTTATGGATGTGGAGATCAGCAGGCTCACGTGATCGGTGCAGGGGTCATTGAGGAGGGGATCATTGTCTCTAATATAGGAACTGGGGGTGAGATGTCAGTATACTCGAAAGAGGATGTTTATGATCCCCGGATGCGTATTCATACATTTTGCCATGCTATTGACCATGCTTATACAATATACGGTGCACATCTGTGCAGCGGAATGTCGATGAAGTGGCTGAAGAATAACGTTCTGGAGATGGAAGGATTCAGCGGGATGACCAAGATGGCAGCAGAAATTACACCCGGATGTGAGGGATTGATCTATCTGCCATATCTGGCAGGCAGCCGTACACCGGAAATGGATGTGTCTGCGAAAGGAATGTTTTTCGGCATGCAGCTGAAGCATGATAAGAGACACTTTATACGTTCGGTGATGGAAGGAATTATCTATGATTTCAGGAGATCACAGGATATCTTTGAGGAAATTGGAATTCGAAGCCATAAGGTAGTTGCTTGCGGCGGAGGGGCGAAAAGTTCTGAGTGGCTTCAGATTCAGGCGGATATTCTGAATCGGGAAGTGCATGTATGTAAAGAGAAGGAACAGGCGTGTCTTGGGGCATGTATTATAGCAGGGGTCAGCATCGGGGCATTTCAAAGTGTGAAAGATGCCTGCAGGCAGTATGTGAGTATGGAAGAAAGAGTGTATAAACCGAACCAGAAGAATGTTGCGGTATATGAGAAAAACTATGACTTATATAAGCGGTTGTACAAAGAAAATAAATCGTTGTTTGTATAGTCAGTTTCAAAAAAGGAGGGAAAAATTATGGCAGATGTTGTGATCATGCCGAGATTATCGCTGAATGAAGAAACAAGTCTTTTATCTGAATGGTATGTTGAGGAGGGAGATGCTGTTAAGGAGGGGGATAAGCTTTTCAGTATTGAAACAGACAAGTCAACGCTAGATGTAGATTCCAAGTTCCAGGGGACTATTCTGAAAAAGTATTATGGTAATTTTGAGGTTGTAAATGTACTTTCACCAGTCTGTGTTGTAGGGCAGGAAGGAGAAGAACTGCCGGATATTGATATTCCGGAGCAGAGGTTTTTAGTGAATGGGGAAGTGAAAGAGGTGAAAGAGCCTTGCTTTCATCAAAAAGTAAAGGAAGAGATTTCCAGTGCAGTAAAAACTGCAGCAGAAGATACTGACAGTATAAAAGTGTTTACCCCGAGAGCAAAAAAACTGGCTCAGAAAAATGGTGTAACAGATACTTTACTTTTTGAAGCAAGCGGGGCAAATCACCGTATTATGGAGGAAGATATCATTCGTTATATGGAACCTGGGCAGGTGAAAGCGGAAGTTTCTTCCGAACCTATAACAGTCGGCCTCAGTAAGATCAGGAAGGTCATAGCACTTAACATGATGGGGTCTCTCAAATCAACAGCCCAACTGACAATAAATTCAGTATATAATGCGTCTGCCGTAATGGCACTGCGTAAAAAATTTAAGGCAGGGGCGGCAGGCATCAAGATGCAGGAGGTTACCATCGGAGATCTGGTATTGCTGGCGGCATCGAGAACACTGTCAGAGCTTACATATATGAATGCATTGTCGGTGAATGATGATAAAGTAATTGAATTTCGGACTGTAAACTTAGGATGTGCAGTAGATACTGAAAGGGGGCTGATGGTACCTACAATCTATAAGGCAGAGAAGAAAAGTCTCCTTGAAATATCAAAAGAGGTAAAAGAACTGGCTTCGGAATGCAGAAGTGGGGGAATTGCGCCGGATAAACTTAAGAACGGAACATTTACGGTCACAAACTTAGGTGCCTATGGCGTACGGCAGTTTACCCCGATCCTGAATCCGCCTCAGGTTGGAATTCTGGGCGTTGGAGCGATAGACTACATGGTGAAAAATTCAAAAGAGGGACTGTTATATTATCCTGCAGGAACGTTATCGCTGACATTTGACCACCGAATCATCGACGGAGGTCCGGCTGCCAGATTCTTAAAAAAACTATGTGAGAATCTGGAAAATATTGAAGAGTTCATTTGATGGGATGGAAGGAGTTGTTTCAATGGAACGGTATGATTTGATTGTGATTGGCGGAGGTCCGGCGGGATATAACAGTGCAGAATATGCATCGAAGAAAGGGATGAAGGTTCTGCTGATAGAGAAGGAAAAATTGGGTGGTACTTGTCTGAATGCAGGGTGTATCCCAACGAAAGCATTTTTATATGCAGCAAAGACTTTTGAGGATGTGAAGGGGGAAGGGATAAATTATGGTATCTCTTGCGGGAAACCGATGTTCTCGCACAGCCTGGTAATAGATAAAAAGAATGAAATGGTGCAAATTCTGGCAAAAGGTATAGAGAATCGATTAAAAAAGAATAAAATTAAAGTAGTAAATGGCACGGCATCCATACAAAGATCAGGAGATGGAGTGCGGGTACAGGCTGCAGGCGAAGCCTGTGAGGGAAAGTATCTGTTGATTGCGACTGGGTCATCTCCGAGTATTCCACCGATCAAAGGTGTTGACCAAGGCTTAGAGAGAGGATTTATCATTACCAGCAATGAAATCTTAGATATAAGAGAACTTCCCAGACGTCTGATGATCGTAGGAGCCGGCGTGATCGGGCTGGAGATGGCCGCATATTTTCAGGGAGCAGGGGCACAGGTAACAGTCGTAGAAACAATGGATAAGGTGTTGGGGCAGTGCGACCGGGAAGTGAGTGATCTGGTACAGAAAAATCTGGAGAAAAAAGGAGTCAGATTTTACTTATCTTCCAGTGTGACTGCTATGGAAAGCGGAACTGTTTATTTCATCAGGGACGGGGAAGAAAAATGTGTAGAATGTGATAAAGTCCTTATGGCAGTTGGGAGAAAAGCCAATCTCAATCTCTTGGGACTCCAGGAAATGGGGATTGAAACCGCAAAAGGTGTAATCACTGTGGATGACCGATGCAGAACGAATGTGGCAAATGTATTTGCAGCAGGGGACGTTGTGGGGAAAATATCGTTGGCGCATGTAGGGTACCGAGAGGGAGAAGTGGCAGTAAATACGATGTGTGGAGAAGATGATGAGATGGATTACAGTGCTGTCTGCAGTGTTGTATATACGAATCCTGAGGCGGCTTTTGTGGGATTATCTGAGGAAGAGGCAAGACAGCAGGGATACGAGATTACAGTGAAGAAAATATCGATTAATTTCAGTGGTCGTCATGTCATTGAACATGGATTGGACGATGGAATCTGTAAGATTGTGATTGACCAGAAAAAAGGAATTATGATTGGGGCAGCAGTGATGTCTGCATATGCATCTGAGTATATCTATGCAGCAGCACTAATGATACAGAATAAAATTCCGGTAGAAAGTATTAAGAAGACGATATTTCCGCACCCGACGGTGTGTGAGATTATACGGGAAGCGTTGATGGAATAACGTAGAAAACAGCAGGGAAGGAAGAGGAAAATGGCAAAGCAGTTATTTATTGATCCAAAGGAAAGAAGAAGTCCGGGGACAGCATCTTTTCAAGATATTCCACTGAATACATATCAAAAGAAAATGAAGGATGTTAGAGAAGAGTTTACAGAGGAACAGTTAAAAAATATATTATTTGATATGCAGTCGATCCGTGAGTTTGAGACGATGATGCAGGATCTTCGTCTGACGGGAAAATACTGTGAACAGGAATATGATTATTCAGGGCCGGCACATTTATGTATTGGACAGGAATCGGCAGCGGTAGGGCAGGCATTTTATCTGGAACCGGAAGATTTTATTTTTGGAACTCATAGAAGCCATGGAGAGCTGATTGCAAAAGGATTTTCCACGCTGAGAAAAATAAGTGATGACAGATTATTGGAGATTATGAGAAGTTCTAATGGAGGTGCGCAACTGGAAGTTGTAGAAAAAGAGTTCCGGGGATCTGTCAGGGAACTAGCCACACGCTTTTACCTGTATGGAATTATGGCAGAAATATTTGGCAGAGAGAATGGATTTGCCAGAGGACTTGGGAATTCCATGCATGCATTTTTCATACCATTTGGTGTATATCCTAATAATGCAATTGTAGGAGGTTCAGCACCTGTGGGAGCAGGAGCTGCTCTTTATAAAAAAGTGGCAGGAGATAGGGGAATTATTGTTGCGAATGCAGGAGATGGAGCCCTTGGATGTGGTCCGGTGTGGGAAGCAATGAATTTTGCTTCGATGGATCAGTTCAAAAAATTATGGGAAGAAAAAGGCGGGCTCCCAATTCTTTTTAATTTTAATAATAACGGTTATGGAATGGGTGGACAGACGAGTGGTGAAACCATGGGGTATGATGTCCTGGCACGGGTTGGCGCCGGGATCAATCCTGAGCAGATGCATGCGGAAAGAGTGGATGGTTTTAATGTCTTTGCGGTCATAGACGCAGTCGGGAGAAAGAAAAAACTTCTGGAAGACGGCAAAGGCCCGGCGCTTCTGGATGTAATTACATACCGGTTCTGCGGCCATTCTACATCCGATGCGAACCCGAACCGGACAAAAGAAGAAATACAGGCATGGGAAGAACAAGATGCATTGCTGGATTATAAAAGACAGCTGATAGAATGTAAAGTGATGACAAAGGAAGAGATCAAAGGGGTGGAAGAGGAAGTGAGGGAACTGATCTTCCAGACATTTAAACTGGCGATAGATGAGTCGGTCTCTCCCAGAATGAACTTGAAAGAGCATCCGGATGCAATTGAAAAATATATGTTCTCAAATGAACACAGGCTCAGAATGAAAGAGAAGAAACCAAAAGTATACGCCCCAAAGGAAGAAAACCCTAGATGGAAACAGATTCAGAAGAAAAGCCGCAGCGGAATAAAACAGGGGAAAGAACTGCCTTCGGCTGCTGTTGTGCAGATACGGGATGCGATTTTTGAAGCTATTCTGGATAAGTTTTATGAGGATCCGACGTTAATTTCATTTGGTGAAGATCTGAGGGATTGGGGAAGTGCATATGGGGCTTATAAAAGTCTGGAACAATCAGTTCCGTATTCACGTTTGTTTAATTCGGGTATTTCTGAGGCGGCCATTGTCGGAGCGGCAGTCGGATATGCAATGCTGGGAGGCCGTGCCATTCCGGAATTGATGTATTGTGATTTTATCGGCAGAGCAGGTGATGAGGTTTTAAATCAATTGGCAAAATGGCAGTCTATGACTGCCGGCCAGTTAAAGATGCCGGTTGTGCTTCGAATGGGAGTAGGCTCAAAGTATGGGGCACAGCATTCCCAGGAATGGTCAAGTTTGTGTGCCCACGTACCGGGACTGAAGGTTGTATATCCAGTAACACCTTTCGATGCAAAAGGGCTTCTGAATGCGGCGTTATCTGGTTCAGATCCGGTGATATACCTGGAAAGCCAGTCATTGTATGGTATTGGTGAACTTTTCCATGAAGAAGGAGTACCGACGGACTATTATGAAGTTCCAATTGGAGAACCGGATATTAAACGTACAGGTTCTGACTTGACAATATTGACGATTGGGGTGACTTTATACCGTGCGCTAGAGGCAGCTGAACGATTTGAGAAAGAATTTGACATCAGTGTTGAGGTAATAGATGCCCGGAGCATTGTTCCGTTTCATTATGAGAAGGTGATAGAGTCAGTCAAAAAGACAGGTAAAATCATGGTTGCAAGTGATGCATGCCAGAGGGGCTCCATGATTAATGATATGGCACAGAACATTACTATGGCAGCATTCGACTCACTGGATGCACCGGTAGTTGTGTTGGGAGCACGTAACTGGATTACTCCAGTTTATGAATTGGAAAAGGAATATTTTCCACAGGCAGAATGGTTTATAGATGCATATCACCAGAGGATAAAACCATTGGATGGCTATATACCAATGCATACATTTAATGTAAATGAAGATTTACGGCGCGGGAAATATGGAGTATAAGAGGATATGCACTTGTGTGAAGATATCATATGACTCTGAAGGTTATACTTAACAAGGGAATGTGCTTTGACACATTCTCTTTTCGTCTGGAAAAAATTCTCTTGAAAAATGCTTGACTCATACCTTACGGGAGACTGTAGGATAGTTCTTGTAAGGAGGAGAGAAGAGATGAAATCATGTATTGAAGTGTCAGGTCTGACAAAAAGATTTGGAAAAAAGACGGCTGTAAATCATTTATCATTTCAGGTAAACCGTCAGGAAGTATTCGGACTTCTTGGCGCGAACGGCGCAGGGAAAAGTACAGCCATAGAGACAATGCTGGGTCTTAAGAAAGCGGATGGCGGCAAGGTTGAGATATTAGGAATGGATCCGGTAAAAGAGAGAAAGAGCATATTTGAACGGGTGGGAGTTCAGCTTCAGTCTTCTAATTACCAGAATAATATCCGTGTGAGGGAAATCTGTGAGGAAATCTCAGCACTGTACACAAATCCCGCAGATTATCGCGAATTACTGCGTAAGTTTAAACTGGAAAAAATGGAGAAACAGCCAGTAGAGAAGCTGTCCGGAGGGGAACACCAGAAATTGTCGGTAGTTCTGGCACTGATACCAAGGCCGGAACTGGTATTTTTGGACGAGCTTACGACAGGGCTTGATGCAGCAGCCAGAAGAGAGGTCTGGCAGACATTGAAGAAACTGAAAGAAGAGGGAATGACGATATTTCTGACCACGCATTATATGGAGGAGGCAGAGACTTTATGTGACCGTATATTTCTGATCAAGAATGGGAAAAAGGTGACAGAAGGTACCGTAAAGGAGATCATTGACGCGAGTCCCTATGACAGCCTGGAGGAGGCTTACCTGTGGTATATGGGAGAGGAGGATGTGCTGTGAGACAATTTTGGACATTGTATAAAAATGAACAGAAACTGGGACTTCGGTGTCCGGATATGCTGATTTTCGGGGTTGCGATGCCGGTGGGAGTACTCTTTTTGATTGCCGTAATCGCAGGGGATAAAATGGCCGGCGGGAGCAGTTATACGTTTCTGCAGAGTGCATTTGCGTCACTGACGGCGGTTGGAATCTGTGCCAGTGCATTTATGGGAATCCCTCTGACCATTGCAGATTACAGGGATAAAAAGATATTGAAGCATTTCTTTGTAACGCCGTGCAGTCCCATGCTGATCCTGGGAGTGATTGTGGCCTGTGGAGTTACGACAGCAATTCTTTCCGGGATTGCGGTGTCAATGATCTCTGTGTTTGTGTTTGGATACAGGATGAAAGGGAATTTCCTTTTGTTTATTGGTGCTTATCTGCTGGTAATGACGGCAATGTACAGTATAGGGATGCTTCTCGCCGGGCTGTGCAGGACGGTAAAAATGACAAATGTCGTGACCACAGCGGTATATTTTCCGATGCTGTTTTTATCCGGTGCGACAATTCCGTTTGAACTATTTCCAAAAGGACTTCAAACTGTGGCATCTGTGATGCCGCTGACACAGGGGATCAAGCTGATGAAGCAGATTTCCATGGGGAGTCCGGTTGAAAATGTCACAGGAATTATAATACTGATGCTGACGATTACAGTAGTCTGTGTCATATTGGCAAAAGTCATGTTCCGATGGGAATAGTGATATGATACCTTGCGGCAAATCTGCTGCAAGGTTAAAATGGAGAAATAAAGCAGCAGTAATTAAAGAGCAGGGAGGGCATCATGCTGAAAGAGAATAATTGTGAAAAAGTACAGGATAAGCTGTACAGAATTGGGATGTTCGCAGGTATGAACCATGTGACAGTAAAGGCGCTCAGACACTATGATGATCTTGGGCTTTTAAAGCCTGTCCATGTAGATGAGGAGAGCGGATACCGTTACTATACTGCAGGGCAGCTTCCCGTGATCCATCAGATTCTTGTTCTCCGTAATATGGGATTTTCCCTTGAGGAAATCAAAGAGATACAGGAAGGTTATCCTGAGAGGGAAATGCTTATCAGGAGAAAGAAGAAGCTTCTTGCAGAAATCGCTGAAAAGACAGCAAAACTTGCCCAGGTAGAAAGCTATTTGTCATCTGATAAAATAGATACCAATTACCATGTGCTTGTAAAGTCACTTCCGGAGGTGACTGTTGCTTCCATGAGAACGCGTATACCGGATTATGATGCTTTGTTTGATGTAGTTCCGGCGATGGGGCAGGAGATGGAAAGACTGGGGTGCGTCTGTGCGGAACCGGAATATTGTTTCTCTATCTATCATGACGGGGAATACAGGGAAGAAGATATTGATGTTGAGATCTGTGAAGCCGTTGTTGAAAAAAGAGAAGATTCTGAGATGGTCTGCTTCAAAGTGATCGATGCGGTCGACACGGCAGCCTGCATTCTGCACAAGGGGCCATATGAGGGATTTCCTCAGGCGTATGCCGCGATTTTGCGGTTTGTTGAGGAAAATGGATATGAGCTGTGTGGATATCCCCGGGAATCTTATATTGATGGAGCGTGGAATAAAGATACTGCCGAAGAGTGGCTGTCTGAGATACAGTTTCCAATCAGGAAGGCTGAAGAATAAAATGAAGCTGCGGGATTGCCGCAGCTTCATTTGCGTTCACTGTTTCCAAAATTTTTCGAGATACATGCTGGCTTTCTCATGAGTGATGGAAAACATCTGCTCGATCCGGAGAAGAGTATCATCTTTTTTAACACCAAGATCCTGGCACGTTTTTATTAATGCTTTAATTCCCTGTTCCAAGCCCTGTTCTAAGCCTTGTTCCATGCCCCGTTCCAGGCCGCATGCCATGCCCTCTTTTAAGCCTTCATCCCAGCCGGCCTGCTTACTCATGCGCAGAAAATAATTGTGGTCACGGATCGCTTTCTCCCGTGCTTCATATTCCAGCCTTTTTTCCTCATCTGCGCTGATTTCTTCCAGATTTTTATATGCTTTTTGTATATACGGATTTTTTGTCGATGCCATCTCTAATTCCTCCTTTGTCTCAGCATTGATAAAGTACATCCAGTCTAACAGTTCTGTCTCAGGATAGTCATGTTTTGCAAGTTTAGGCAGTTCTAAGGTGTGAATTTCGAATTTATCACTGTATATCTGATGCCGGTCGTCCTCCCAAAGATGAAATCTGGAATAACATTCTTCGGAGTCAAATATTTCAAAGTCGAGAATCCCGATATGGATGCATTTGTCTAACACCGCATAATCATCGCCCTCAGCAATCTGTTCAATAAACATTTTACTTAGGTAAAACATCGTGCGTTCTGCCCAATATGCAGAAGGTGAAATCTGAATTTCAATGTCAATCTGGGTTTTGTTATCCAGCAGAACCCGGACATCAAGAACGCCCAGTTTCTCATCCTTCGTCTTTTTTCTTAGATGAGTGGGTAATAGTTTTGTTTCAGAAATATTCTCAAAAGGGATTCCTGTGACTGCCGAGATGAAAGCCTTGCGGACGGTTGCATCTGCCATTAGTTCCTTGAAGCAG
>Ga0192280_1171_pt1 | contig 11056 bp, 9 predicted proteins | sample Koala_Koa24_M3_FD_131249 | JGI IMG/M metagenome (GOLD analysis project Ga0192280, IMG submission 131249) | Enriched cells from koala feces incubated with labeled cellulose particles, San Francisco Zoo, California, United States - Koala_Koa2-4_M3 ... | reverse complement strand
CCTACGGGTATGATGCTGTTATTCGCTCGCAGATACACACACTGCTTATCGGCATAATCCGCTGCTGGCTGTCACAGGGACTTGCCATAGACAGCAATGTATTGGCGCACAAGGATCATTTCACCATTGACACGGTGACGAAATATATAGACCGTGCCTCCCCCGATGAGCTGCGTGTGGAAAATATCGCCGCACAGTGCGGACTAAGCTACTCTTGCTTTGCCAAAAAGTTCCGTGAGCTTTACGGAATGAGCTGCAAGGAATATATCGAACAAATGCGCATATATAAGGCGGAGGAGTTGCTGATGTTCACTGATTTTGACCTGAATTACATAAGTCAGGAAACAGGCTTCTCCGATTGCAGCCACATGATAAAAAGCTTTCGCAAATATCGCGGCTGTACCCCAAATTCTTTCCGGCACAAGCCCAACAACGCAATTGGTGCAACATAAGCAAAGGACGGTGCTGTCGGTAATCAGCACCGTCCCTTTTATGCATTTAGGAGAAAATATATGTCATGTTATGTCAGTATACCACAAAGATATGCAGCGACACCGTACTATGCAGCTGCACTATGGATCAGCGGGCTTAGCAGCCGCAGCAGCTTCTTATGAAAGAAAGAATTGCGGAAAAATCACAACCGCCGAAATTGAAATTACACATTGGTTTTTTACCTCCTTCTCTTATTTCCCACAGTCTGCAGTACCTGTGGGATTATCTTAATTATACATCAAAGCATACAAAAAATCAAGCTGTAAGTTGTGGAAAATAACAAGGAAAAAGCATACTGCCTTGGTAAAAGCAGTATGCCTAATTTACTGTATAAACGCGGATTTATCTTATTTCCGACTCGGAAATAAACGAAACATTACTGTCTGAGCCGTTAAGAACCGGCTTTCCGCATTCCTCCGCAAAGCCTGCCGCCATTGACTTAACGTGCGCCTCGGTTTTGCGTGCAACAGTGGGGTCGTTGACATACAATGGTTCATGAAAAGTGTACGAAGAAAATTCCATATGGTCAATACCGCTTTCAACGGAATTGATTCTTAAAGTCATACTAACCCTCCTATCAATTTACATTAAACGCAGCCCTGTGCCTTCATAGCTTCAGCAACCTTGAGGAAGCCCGCAATATTTGCGCCTACCATATAGTTGCCTGCCATTCCGTACTCCTTGGAAGCCTCATCGCAGGACTTGAAGATAGATGCCATAATGCCCTGGAGCTTAGCGTCAACCTCTTCAAATGTCCAAGAAAGTCTTTCGGAATTCTGGCTCATTTCAAGACCGGAAACAGCAACACCACCTGCATTTGCAGCCTTAGCGGGACCGTAAAGGACTCCGTTTGCAAGATATGTGTTGATAGCTTCGGGAGTAGAAGGCATGTTAGCACCCTCAGATACGCACCAGCAGCCGTTCTTTACAAGGATTGCAGCGCTTTCGCCGTCAATCTCATTCTGAGTAGCACAAGGAAGAGCAATGTCGCACTTGATGGTCCAAATACCCTTGCAGCCCTCGGTATAAGTAGCATTGGGATGAGTGGAAACATACTCCTTAATTCTCTTTCTCTCAACCTTTTTAAGCTGCTTTACGCAAGCAAGGTCAATTCCGTCGGGATCATAGATGTAGCCGTTGGAATCGGAGAGAGCAACAACCTTAGCACCCATCTGGGTAGCCTTTTCGGTTGCATAGATAGCAACGTTGCCCGAACCGGAAATAACAACAGTCTTACCCTCGAAGGACTTGCCGTTGGCAGCGAGCATTTCCTTAGTGAAATAGCAAAGACCGTAGCCTGTAGCCTCTGTTCTTGCAAGAGATCCGCCGTAGGTAAGGCCCTTACCGGTGAGAACTCCCGTGAACTCGTTTCTGATTCTCTTGTACTGACCGAACATATAGCCGATCTCGCGTCCGCCTGTACCGATATCGCCTGCGGGAACGTCAGTGTCGGGGCCGATGTGCTTGCAAAGCTCTGTTATAAAGCTCTGGCAGAAACGCATAACCTCTCCGTCGCTCTTGCCCTTGGGGTCAAAGTCTGAACCGCCCTTGCCGCCGCCCATAGGGAGAGTGGTAAGACTGTTCTTGAATACCTGCTCAAAGCCCAAGAACTTGATAATTCCGATGTATACGGACGGGTGAAGTCTGATACCGCCCTTGTAAGGACCGATTGCAGAGTTGAACTGTACTCTGTAGCCTCTGTTTACCTGAACCTTGCCGTTGTCATCAACCCAAGGCACGCGGAAAATAATCTGTCTTTCAGGCTCAACAAGTCTGTCAAGAACGCCTGCTTCAACCAAATCGGGTCTTCTTTCGATAACAGGCTCAAGCGTTTCGATAACCTCGGTAACAGCCTGAATGAACTCGGGTTCACCGCTGTTGCGCTTTTTAACTGTTTCCATAAGGTTTACAAGATAAGTGTTTGTTAATGCCATTGTTAATCAGCCTCCTAAAAATTTTACCGATATGTTTTCCGAAAATCGGTGACAGAAGTATTGTATCACAATTGCACAAAAAATGCAAGAGGTTTGAAAAAAAATTTTCAAAAAATATATATGTATATTGGATTACCTAAGTTATGATATTTTGTTATTGCAAAAATGCTTATCAAAAATGCGGCTTTTCGCCAAAAGTACAAGGGGACGGACAGGCAGTTTATTTGCACCTTGACAAAAAAAGACTTTATTATATGGAATAAATTGTCAGTGCATTACCCGCCTTTTCACGGCGCATTAATTCATATCCCGACCTGCCGCAGAAAAATGGGAGTATCCTATTTAATTCTTGCATAAACCCACTGTAAACACGGGCAACAAATAAATATTGAAATCCGTTACGGATTGTAGTATAATAGTGGTGGGGGGGAAGAAAAATGCGTTTAACCTTTGCTATTTGTGACGATGACGGAGAACAGACGAAGGGTCTGCGCCGTATGCTTGCGGATTGGAGTGCCGATAAGCCGTTTTCCCTCCAAATAACCGAATATGAAGATGCGGAGGAGTTTTCCTTTGATTATCCCGAAAATCCCTGCGATTTACTGCTGCTTGATATTGAAATGAAAGGCATCAACGGCATGGAGCTTGCAAAAAAGCTGCGTGACAGAGGAGATATGCTGCCGATAATTTTCATCACGGGCTACAGCGAATATATGTCCGAGGGATATGATGTGGAGGCTCTGCACTACCTCCTAAAGCCCATCTCGCCGCAAAAACTGTATGGCGTTCTTGACAAATACATTGAAAGATATTCCTCCCACTCACGGGAAATCCTCGTTACCTGCGGCGGCAGGGCTTTACATATTCCCACGGACAGTATTATCTACATTGAAGCCTTTGGGCGAAAAACCCAGCTGCACCTTGCCGATAAGGGCACACTTGACTGCGACATGAATCTGGGCAGCTTTGAGAACGTGACGGGACTTATACACTGTCACCGTTCATACCTTGTAAATCTTAGGTTTGTAAGGAGCATAGGAAAAAATACCGCCGTTTTGGACAACGGAGAAGAGCTGCCCGTTTCAAGGCGGCTGTTCAGCGATGTGAACCGACAGCTTATTGACTTTTACACGGGAGGATAAATTTCGTGAGGGCTATAATGATTATCCTTATAACGATAGCAGCTGCCGCCCTTGCAGCGGTGCTGTTTTTATTTGTAAGGTGCAAAATGTACGACCTTATTGACCGCCGAATTGAGCGTTTCCAAAGCGAGCTTATCGAAAATCAGATCCGCGAAACAGAGAATATGTACAAACAGGTACGAGGGTGGCGGCATGATTACCGCAACCATATTCAGGATACGAAAATACAGCTTTCGCAGAGAAATTACGATGGGCTTGACGACTATCTTTCTCAGCTGGCGGACGATCTTAATACCGTTGATACCGTTATAAAAACCGGAAACGTCATGGCGGATGCGATACTTAATTCAAAGCTTTCCACCGCCCAAGGGTTTAATATTTCCCTGAATGTCAAGGCAAATATTCCCGAAAAGCTTGTACTCTCCGATGTGGAGCTTTGCGCTGTCATGGGAAATCTTTTGGATAACACTATTGAAGCCTGCGGTACACTTCCGGAGGAAAAGCGATTTATACGAATTTACATAGGACAGCTTAAGGGGCAATTTTACCTTTCAATTCAAAATTCGGCGGGAAAAGTAAATAAGCGCGGAAGCAGCTATCTCTCAACAAAAAGCGGTGAGCATGGCTACGGACTTTTTCGCATTGACCGCATATCGAAAAAATACGGAGGATATATAAATCGTCAGAACGAGGACGGCATTTTTGCAACAGAGCTTATGTTGCCACTTCCGCAATAAACAGCCGAGGCTGCGGCACCGAATATTCGATTACGGTGTCACAGCCTCGTTTGTGTAAGGGTACCCCCTACACTTTATTTTAATTCGACAATGGTTACTCCGTCCTCGCCCTCGCCGTACGCACCGCTGCGGAACGAATGTACAAGAGGGTGATTTCTTAAGTGCTGCCGTATTCCGTCCCTCAAAAGTCCCGTTCCTTTTCCGTGGATAATGGTGACAAACCCCACATGGCAAACGGCTGCATTATCGAGAAAGCTGTCCGTTTCGGCAATTCCGCTTAAAACATCATAGCCGCGTATATCAAGCTCCATGCTCGCCTTGCGATTTACCTTTCCCGCAAAGCTTCTGCTTGTTGTTGACATAGGCTTCTTAGCTGCTTGCTGCTTTTTGTCCTCCTGCAAAAGGCGCAAGCGGGAAATATTGGTCTTTGTACGCATATTTCCGACCTGAATGAAAACATTACCCGACCCATCGGGATTTCCTGCAAGAATGCCCTTTTTACCGAGGTCAACGACCATAACGCTGTCCCCTCTCTTGTAGGGACGGGGCGGTACATATTCATCGCTCTTTCTCTCGGTTACGGGGTTTGCCTCGTTATACATACGATTAAGCACGGATTTACTCTGGAATTTTGCCGATACGGCACGACTGCTGAAATCCGCCTTATCCTTTTCCTTACGCAGCTGCGTCAGCTCATCAATCAGCTTGTCAGATTCGGCACGGCAGCTTTCCACAATCCGCATTGCCTGAACACGAGCCTTTTCAAGCTCATCCTCTTTCCTCGCCTCAAGCTCCGATTTTTCCTTTTCAAGAGTTTCATTCAGCGACTGCTGCTGCTTTTTCAATTGGGCAAGCTCCGTATTCTGCCTGTCCAACGCTCGCCTTGACGCTTCAAGCTGTGCTATAACATTCTCAAAACGCCTGTTATCATCGGAAACCAACGCCTTTGCCTCGGATATAATGCTCTTTGGCAGACCAAGCCTTGCGGATATGGAAAATGCGTTAGATTTTCCCGGCGATCCAACTATCAGCCTATATGTGGGCTGCATGGTTTTTTCGTCAAATTCACAGGAGGCATTTTCCGCATCCTCGGTTTCAAGGGCAAATATTTTCAACTCCTGATAGTGAGTTGTAACTATTACCCTGCTGTTCCTTGACATCATTTCCTTTATTATGGCAATGGCAAGAGCAGCACCCTCCACGGGGTCTGTACCCGATCCTAATTCATCTATCAGTATCAGTGAGTGTTCGTCCGATTGTGAAAGTATCTGCGCCACATTGCTCATATGAGAGGAGAATGTGGACAAATTCATCTCAATGCTCTGCATATCGCCTATATCCACAAGAATTTTGTCGAAAACCGAGAGCCGTGTACCGTCTGATGCGGGAACCATCATTCCGCACATAGCCATCGCCGACAGAAGTCCGCAGGTTTTCAGCAAAACGGTTTTTCCTCCCGTATTTGGACCCGTTACAATCAGCGTGCCGTACTCCTCACCGAGAGTAACGTCCACAGGCACTACCCTTTCCGGAGAAATAAGAGGGTGTCTTGCCTTTTTCAGCACAATAACTCCATCATCGGACATTATGGGTATACAGCCTTTCATCCTTGCACCAAGGTTTGCCTTGGCAAAATAAAGGCACAGCTCCGCACAGACGTCATATCCCGAAATAATCGCTTCACCGCATGATGCCACATCGGAGGAAAGCTCGGCTATTATCCGCTCTATCTCCTCCTGCTCCATACCCTGCAGCACACGAATATCGTTATTTGCCTCCACAACAGCCTCAGGCTCAATGAAGAGAGTTGAACCCGTTGCAGAGGATGCGTGGACTATTCCCCTGACGCTGCTCTTATGCTCCGCCTTTACGGGAATAACATATCTTCCGTCACGCATTGTAACGATATTCTCCCGGAGGGATTTCTGCATCTCCGCAGACCTTATCATTTTATCCAGACTTTCCCTTATTTTCATTCCCGCACGGGCGATTTTACGCCTTATAGAGCCAAGCTCCGCACTGGCTGTATCGGCAATTTCATCCTCGGAAAGAATTGCATCGGAAATCTTCTTTTCAAGCCATTTGTTGGGCAAAAGCGCGGAAAACAGGAAATCAAGCAGGATTTCCTCCTCACCGCAGGATGAGCGGTATTCATCCAAAGCGCTTATCTGCCTTAGCATCAAATTTATATCCAAAAGCTCTCTTAGTGACAGGCTTGCGCCCGACTGAGCCCGCTTTACCGAACCCCTTATGTCCTTGAAATTGTAAAAGGAGGGAGTACCCTGCTTCACGGAAAGCCTGAATGCCTGATCCGTTTTGGCAAGCTCCCTCTTAACCTCGTCAAGCTCACTTAACGGAGAAAGCTCGGAAATCATCCGTTTGGTTTCCGCATTTTCAGCCATGTCCGAAAGCATAGCCAGAACCTTGTGAAGCTCAAGCACCTCACAGTACCTATTCATCTTCATAAAAATATATACCTCGCGTATGGTCAATTCCCATTGTTGTATTGTAAAAATCCAGCGTTTTAAAGCGATGATCAAAATGCCGAATAAGATAGTTTTCGCTTATGTAGCAAAGGACGTTCAGCGCCTTATCAGCCACACGGAAATTAAAAAGCCTGTCCATTTGAGCAAGGCAGGCAAATTGCAGAGCCTCTAACTGACCCGATGAAATCTCTATTACATCGGCGCAGGGCGCACCTCCGCGACGTTTAAGGTGTTCTCTGCAAAACACCTTTCCCTGCGGTATATCAAAATAGAGCCGCACTCCCTCGTAACGATAGCAGTCGGCACAGCCTATAAGCTCCGGCAGCAGACCGATTTCCGAGGCCATTCGCATTTCAAACACGAATTTCAGAAAATCACAGCTGCGCTGACCGTTGGCGAGAAAATGGAGAGTATTCATGTAAAGCCTGTATATATTCCTTGCCGTCTGCCCCTGTGTTGCGCTGTACCGTATTACATCGGCAAAATAGGACGCCAGCGCCAGCTTTTCAACGCTTGTCCTTATATCGTAAAACAGGCATATTATTTCGCTGCTGTCAAGATAATATCTGCCGTTTCTCTCGCTGATGCAATATTTAGCCGCGGAAAAAAGCTGAACCGCTCCGCCGTTTTTGGCGGTGTATTTCTTTGCTCCCCTTGCGGATACCTCTATCAGACCATAGTCGGGAGTAAGAATGGTGACAAACACATCGCTGTCCCCAACCTCACGTCTGGAAATAACCGTACCATCCGTGGTTATCAGCAAAGCAGACCGCCCCTTTCCGCATAACTATATTATTTGCCATCGTTTGAAAGACCAAAGTTTCTTATAAGTCCCTCCCTGTTGCGCCAGTCCTCCTTGACCTTTACCCACAGCTTCAAATTAACCTTTATACGGAAAAAGCTCTCTAATTCCTCTCGTGCCAGCCTGCCTGCGTTTTTGAGCATAGAGCCGCCCTTTCCTATAATCATTCCCTTATGGGAATCCTTTTCACAGTATATGACCGCATCTATATTCAGTATATCCTCTCCCGCCGTTGTAACGCTTTCGTTCAAGGATTCTATTCCCACAGCAACACCGTGGGGCACCTCATCGTACATAAGCAAAAGCAGCTTTTCACGGATAATTTCAGCCATAATAACCCTCTCCGGCTGATCCGTAACGGAATCATCGGGGAAATAATGAGGTCCGTCCTGTGCAAATGCCGTAACCTCGCCCATAAGCTCCTCTATTCCCTCATGCCGAGGTATGCTTGTGGGAACAACCGCCGCAAAATCATAAAGCTGCGAAAATTCGGCTATTCTCTCCGCTACAACGCTCTTATCCTTTACAAGGTCGGTTTTGCTCAGCACAAGTATAACGTTTTCTCCCGAATCGGAAAACGCCCTTATCATCATCATATCACCCTCGTTAATCTTCTTTGTGCAGTCGAAAACATAGATAATGCAGTCTATACCGGTAATGCTGTCCCTGACAGTTTTGTTCATATGCTCCCCAAGCTTGTTTTTCGCCTTTTGTATACCTGGGGTATCCATGAACACATACTGTATATCGCCCTTTGTAAGTATACCGGTTATTTTCGTGCGCGTTGTCTGCGGCTTATCGCTTACCATAGCTATTTTTTCTCCCACAAGCTCATTAAGCAGCGAGGATTTACCCGCATTTGCTCTTCCCGCAATTGTAACGAACACTGTTTTCGATGGCATAATCCATCCTCCATAATATAAAGCTTATGTATTTTCCACAAAGGTGGAATCCCTTGAAATGCCAAGCTCGCTGAGTATAGCCTCTTCCTTTTCCCTCATATTTTCCGTGTCCAGCGGCGAGGTTTCGTGATCATACCCCAACAAATGAAGCATTGAATGTACCGTAAGAAAGCCTACCTCTCTTTCAAGAGAATGACCGTACATTTTTGCCTGCTTAACGGCGGTTTCCATGGAAATAACCACGTCGCCCAACAGCTTCGCACCCGTTTCGCAGTTTACGTCATAATGTCCGTCCTGACCCAAGGGAAATGACAGCACATCCGTTGCCCTGTCCTTATTTCTGTACAGCTTATTAAGGCGGTGTATTTCGCTGTTATCCACAAACAGAACGCTTACCTCCGCATCACTGCCGAATCCCTCATAAGCAAGGACGGCGGCACAGCACTTGCGCACAAGCAGCCGCATACCTACGGGAATTTTCACCTTTCTCTGACTGTTTTTTATATATACCTTCAGCTTTGACATAACAGTCACCTCTTTCTATCGTTATAAGCCTTTTCATATGCCTTGATAATATCCTGTACCAGCTTGTGACGAACCACATCCTTTTCGGAAAAACGCACCGTTGCAATATCTTCTACATTTTTCAGCACGTTTATGGCGTCTACAAGTCCGGATTTTTTCGGATCAGGGAGATCTATTTGAGTAACGTCACCCGTTATAACCATTTTACTGTTAAAGCCAAGACGAGTGAGAAACATTTTTATCTGCTCGCGGGTGGTATTTTGGGCTTCGTCCAATATAATAAAGGAGTCGTCCAATGTACGCCCTCTCATATAGGCAAGAGGCGCTACCTCTATAGTACCCTTCTCCATATGCTTGGAAAAGGTTTCCGCACCCATCATGTCAAAAAGAGCGTCATACAGGGGACGAAGATAGGGATCTACCTTATTCTGCATATCGCCCGGCAAAAAGCCCAGCTTCTCTCCCGCCTCAACGGCGGGACGGGTAAGTATGATCCTGCTTGTTTCGTGTGCCTTGAACGCCTTTACCGCCATTGCAACGGCAAGATAGGTTTTTCCCGTGCCCGCAGGCCCAACGCCCATAACAATGGTGTTTTTGGATATACAGTCGATATACCTTTTCTGACCCAAGGTTTTCGGCTTAACAATTTTACCGCTCTGAGTGACGCATATACCGTCGTCCGTAAGCTTTACCGCCTGCTCGGCAGTGCCCTCGTCAACCATAGACCCCACATAGCTCATGCTTTGACGGTCGATATGCTCTCCCCTGCCAATCATGGACAGCAGCGTATTTATCACCGCCGATGCGCGATCCACATCCGCTTGTGATCCGCTGATACGTATATCGTTACCTCTGCTTAGTATAGCAACCTCATAACGATGCTGCAAAAAATTAAGATTTTCATCAAATCTGCCGAACAGCTCCATAATGCTATCCATATTTCCCACTTCAATAACAGCTTCCGCCAAAGACAATCCTCCCATTCCTTTTTGTTATGATGCCCTCACCTCGGCAATATAACCGATATCTGTCCGCATCAATTTTATGGCATAATTTCTGCCTTCAAACAGTTTTATTATATACTCTTTATCCCAAGTTGTCAAGTATCCCAAGCTACATTTTACAATGTGTAAACCAAATTTACTTAAGCTTAGATCATTTCCTCAAGCGCCGATATTATCCTGAAACCGTCGGTTTTTATCCGAGCCTTATCCTCATCGGAGTAATCGCCGCGGTACATTTCATTGTTTACGCCCTGTGCAAGTCTTGTAATCTCCTCCGAACACTCCGGCAAAAGCGCCGATATTATTTCAGCCGCTTCAAAAGAGGTTGCGCTTTCGGGTATCTCCTGTCCCAACAATCTTGCACCTTTCAGCACAAGCCTGTACACGGGCAGACAGTCCGTATTTTCCGAGCGTTTGTATTTTCTGCATTCCCTTTTCCATTTTGATATACTTCTTCCCCTGCCGTATGCCCTCTCCCCTTTAGGAGATGACAATTCCGTCAAAGAAACGTATTCATAGGTATCCTCATACCCCATAATGGTTTTATCATTGCGCTTTGTCTTGATATGAACAAGGGATCTGAGCCACTCCGTCAGTCTTTGTATAAGCCTTTGAATAAAGTCGTCTATAGCTCTATGGTATTTCAGAAATATGAAAATAACAGCCGCCGCTATTACCAGTCCAAAAACAAGGTCAATTACTCCGTTGGCTGAATAGGACTGCTCCCTCTCCGCATAATTTTCCGAATAATCGCTGCGGTAGCTGCCGCCGTTTACACGGTTAATCATTTCTATGATCCACAATATAACCGTAACAATACATTTCACAGCGGTTTTAATTATAAATGACAGCGCGGCGGCTATCTTTTTTCGGAAGATAAAGAGTACAAGACCCACAGCTGCTATCACTGCCACCAAAAAAGCGTTATAACCCCTTATCTTATCGGGCATACTGTTTTCCGAATGGTGTCTTCTGCGCATAAGCTGTCCTATATGATCCTGATTTTGTGCAAAGGCAAAGACCGTTACCTGT
>Ga0192280_1169_pt1 | contig 11120 bp, 8 predicted proteins | sample Koala_Koa24_M3_FD_131249 | JGI IMG/M metagenome (GOLD analysis project Ga0192280, IMG submission 131249) | Enriched cells from koala feces incubated with labeled cellulose particles, San Francisco Zoo, California, United States - Koala_Koa2-4_M3 ... | reverse complement strand
GACGTTTTGCTTGGAATGATCATTGTGCTGATGTCAAAATCCGGCGGTTCAGCCGCGTATGGGAAGTGGGCGAGCAGCAAGATTAAGAACAAGAAACAGTCTCTTCTGGCAACGGCAGTTCTGGGAGTGCTGATCTTTGTAGATGATTACTTTAACTGCCTGACGGTTGGATCGGTTATGCGTCCGGTCACGGATAAATATCAGGTATCGAGAGCGAAACTTGCGTACATTATCGATGCGACGGCTGCGCCGGTCTGTATTATCGCACCGATCTCCAGCTGGGCGGCTGCGGTGAATTCCTATGTGCCAAAGAACGCAGGCATTACGGGATTTCAGTTATTTTTAAGGACCATTCCTTATAATCTGTATGCGCTTCTCACGCTGTTCATGGTATTTTTCATCATTGTAAGAAAAGTAGACTTCGGCACAATGAAAAAACATGAATACAACGCAGAACACGGGGATCTGTTTACAAGCGGAAAAGAAGAATTTGATGATATTAAACCTGAAGAATCTTCTGCAAAGGGAGCGGTCATTGACCTGATACTTCCGATTGCTGTTTTAATTGTCAGTGCGATCGGTGGAATGATTTATACCGGTTTTCTTGGAGGCGCGGGCAACGTAATCGATGCATTTGCAGGATGCGATGCGGAGACAAGCCTGATATTTGCGACGATGGTCACTGTATTTTTTATGCTTGTTTTATATCTTCCAAGAAAAGTGATTACATTTAAAGGTTTTATGGGAAGTTTTGTAGAGGGATTTAAACTGATGATCCCGGCGGTTGCAATCCTGATTTTCGCATGGACACTGAAAGGGATGGGAGATGCACTCTGTATCGGTGATTTCGTCGGAGACATCGTCGGAAACAATGCATCTGCAAGTATTTTCGTACCTGCGATTATGTTTGTCGTAGCTATTTTCCTGGCATTTTCAACCGGTACATCCTGGGGAACATTTGCAATTCTGGTTCCGATTGTTGTTGCGATGTTTGAGAGTTCAGACAATCTGGAGATGATGATCATTGCTGTATCTGCGGTGCTCGCAGGAGCTGTCTGCGGAGACCATGTGTCACCGATTTCGGATACGACAGTCATGTCATCGGCCGGTGCCCAGTGTAACCACATCAATCATGTCACGACACAGATGCAGTATGCGGCCGTTGTCGCAGTCATCTGTTTTGCGGGGTATCTGCTGGCAGGAATTGTGAAGAACTGGATGATTACTCTGGCTGTCAGCCTCGTGGTACTGATCGTTGTGCTGAGTATCATTAAGAAAAAATCAGACGGCCAGCCTGTTTATGAGGAGAAAAAAGATGCCTAGTATCGATGTTCCTTATATTAACCAGAGTGTGAAATATCCGACCGGATGTGAGAGTGTCAGCACGGTAATGCTGCTTCATTATCTCGGATATGACATCACAGTGGATGAGTTTATTGAGAAGAAGCTTGAGAAAAAAGGATTCAAAGAAAAAGACGGCAGGCTGTACGGGCCTGATCCGTATCAGTATTTTGTGGGAAGTCCTTATGATCCGGACTCCTACGGATGTTATGCGCCGGTCATCTGTAAAGCGCTTGAGAAAACGATTGGCAAAGAATATGATGTGGTCGACGAAACGGGAGCAGAACTTTCCGAACTGACGGAGAAATATATAGACCAGGATATGCCGGTCATTCTGTGGGCCTGTATCAATATGCGGGAGCCGGTGGACGGTCCGTACTGGCAGCTTTACGGAACGGGGAAAGAGTTCAAGTGGATATCGAATGAGCACTGCATGCTTCTTGTGGGATATGATGAGGATCACTATTATTTTAATGATCCCTATGAGAATAACGGAGTTACGGCCTATCCGAAAGAGGTTGTGGCTGACCGGTACTATGCCCAGCATTCGCAGGCAGTCGGTGTAAAGAAAAAATAAAATAAAGGAAGCAGCCTTGAGGGACGGGGAAGTGTTAGTCTTTTGAGGCTGCTTTTCTTCTTGAACGTGAAAGGACGGGGAATGAGACAGGTTAGAATCATCAGTTTTACAGCAGAAGGGACACAAAAAGGACAGGAACTATTGAAAAGACTGGCGTGTGAAGAGACAGAATGCATATGCTTTGCGCCGGAGAAATATATGGAGCCTGGGATAAAAAGTCTGCCGGGAGAGTTCAAGGAGTGGATTGGCAGAGACTGGGGAACGGCGGACTATCTGTTCATTGGGGCAGCGGGCATTGCGGTCCGGCTCATCGCACCCTGGGTCAGGGACAAATTCAGTGACCCGGCGGTTGTGTGCATGGATGAAAAGGGACAATACGTGATTCCTCTGCTTTCCGGGCATGTGGGAGGTGCCGTGGAACTGTCAAAGCAGATTGCAGAGATTACGGGGGGAGTGCCTGTCATTACGACAGCCACGGATTTAAATGAAATATTTGCCGTAGATGTATTTGCGAAGAAGAATCAGCTGATTATAAAGAACAGAGAACTTGCGAAGAAAGTATCCGCATACCTTCTGGATGGAGGAAAAGCAGGTTTCTACAGCGAATATCCCGTGTCAGGGAGCTGGCCTGCACAGCTGTGCAGATGTAACAGCAGGGAGGAACTTCCCGGGTATGACCTGTCACTGGCGGTGACAGGAGAAGTGGATCTGTCAAAGCACAGCCGGATCCTCTGTCTGAAACCCAGAACGCTTGCAGTTGGAATCGGGTGCAGACGGGGAACCGGGAAGGAAAAAATCAGGGCCGGGCTTTTTGAGATTCTGGAACGTATCGGAAGTGATGTTTCAGATGTCGCCTGTATCGCAAGTATAGACTTGAAGAAGGAGGAGACCGGGCTGATCAGACTTGCGGAGGAACTGCGGGTTCCGTTTCTCACATATCCTGCCGGGAGGCTGAAGGAGACCGGAAAGGTCAGTTGTCCTTCTGCGTTTGTAGAGCAGACGACGGGGGTAGACAATGTCTGTGAGAGAGCTGCGTTGCTGGCAGGGAATGGGGGAAAAATTGTGACAGAGAAGACAATTGTGGACAAAGTTACGTATGCTGTTGTAAAAAAGAAGCTGGAGATGAGATTTTAATATGGAACATATTTTATTATTTGCAGGAACAACCGAGGGAAGAATGCTGGCATCTGAGATGATAAAACACAATTATCCGGCGAAGCTTTCTGTGTGCACCGCAACCGAGTATGGCAGAGAATGCGTGGTACAGAACATGGCATCTGGTGCCGCAGAGGTGATCGCGGGAAGGATGGACCAAGGCGAGATGGCAGAGTTTATGAGGCGGAAAAAGACGGCGCTTGTGATTGACGCGACGCATCCATTTGCGAGAGATGTCACTAAAAATATACAAGGTGCCGCACAGGAGGCAGGGGTGGAATACCGGCGGCTTCTGAGAGAGAAAAATGACCGGGGCGAAGGCATTATATTGAGGGAATCTGTACAGGAGGCAGCAGAGTATCTGAAGGGTACAAACGGGAAGATCTTCCTTGCCACCGGCAGCAAGGAACTTGAGTGTTATACGTCCATTCCCGGTTATAAAGAACGGTGTTACGCAAGAGTGTTGTCCACCCGGGAGGCTGTGATGAAAAGCATTGATCTCGGCTTTGAGGGGGCGCATCTTTTTGCCATGCAGGGACCGTTTTCAAAAGAGATGAATCTGGCAGTGCTACGCCAGATTGGGGCAGCATATTTTGTGACCAAAGAATCCGGGACCGAAGGTGGATACATGGAAAAACTCTGGGCAGCCAGGGAAGCCGGGGCTTTGCTTGTCGTAGTAAAACGGCCGGAAGAAACCGGAGAAAGTCTACTGGAAATGCTGTCATATCTGGAAAGGAGATACCGATGCTGATCGTAGTTACGGGCGGAAGCCCAAGCGGAAAATCAAAGACCGCAGAGCGGATGGCTGAAAAGCTTTGTCCCTCTGAGAAAATCTATCTTGCGACAATGTTTGCAGGTGACGGGGAATGCAGAGACCGTATTGAGCGTCACCGGAAACGCCGGGAAGGAAAAAAATACCGGACCATAGAAAGAGGGACAAATCTCCAGGGATTGAATCTGAACCAGAAAACGACCGTACTTCTGGATGATCTCTCGAACCTTGTGGCGAATGAAATGTATGATCCGCTGGGGGTAAAAGAGGGCGTGGCTTTATATGCCGTGGAAGGGATCCTCCATGTGAGGTGTCAGTCAAAGCATCTCGTGGTCGTTGCCAATGACGTATTCTCCGAGAGGGTAAAATATGAGGAATCGGCACACTATCTTAAGATTCTGGGAGAAGTGCAGAAACAACTTGCCAAAGAGGCAGACATTTTTATAGAGACGGTTTATGGAATTGATATTTGCCATAAAGGGATCAGACAGTATGAGGAGGTGTTACAGTGAAAGGATTGATTCATATTTACTGCGGGGATGGCAAGGGGAAGACGACTGCGGCGACAGGGCTTGCTGTGAGGGCCGCAGGAACAGGGATGCAGGTATTATTTGCCAGATTTTTAAAAAATGAAACTTCCGGCGAACTTAATATTCTGGATGGGATACCGCAGATCGAAGTCATACACATGGAGAAATCTTACGGATTCTATCAAAGCCTGAGTGACCGGGAGAAAGAAGAGATGACGGCGATGTACAGGAGACTTTGGGATGAGGTGGAGCAGAGAGCCGGAAGCGGGCAGTATGGCATGCTTGTCCTGGATGAGCTTATGGCAGCATATAATTACGGAATCCTGTTAAATGACAGGGTGCACCGGTTCCTGGAGACGAAACCGGAGAAGCTTGAAATTGTGATGACGGGAAGAAATCCGTCAGAAGAGCTGATGGAATACGCAGATTATATCTCTGAGATAAAAAAAATCAAACATCCCTTCGTAATAAAGGCGAGTATAATCGCCAAAAGCGGCGGTACCAGCGACCATGCGGTACCAATAAATATTGAACTGTCCATATGCAACGTGCCCTCTCTTCTCTCTTTTTTCTTCTGTTTCTCTGCCGCGTTACTTCCCCGGCATCCCTTTTCACCGACATTTCGACATAAAAAGGTATATTTATTCATTATTTTAATTCACTTTTGCATACTTGTCAATGTTCCTCAGTTCCATTGTAAAACTTTACGTTTCCGCCTGTATAACTTCCTCCCCTTTATGTTCCAAGCACCGCATGGATTTCTTTCTTCAATACTGCCGCGCTCAGCGGTTTTGCCAGATGTCCATTCATGCCGGCTTCTCTGGCTCTTAGAATGTCCTCTGCGAAAGCATCCGCCGTCATGGCCAGTATCGGAATACTTTGTGCATCTTTCCGTGGTAATTTTCTGATCTTTTGAGCTGCCTCATACCCACTCATCACAGGCATCTGGATATCCATCAGAATCAGGTCATAATATCCCGGCGCAGACTGCGAAAACATTTCTACTCCGGAAGCCCCATGCACGGCGCAGTCTACCACCGCTCCGCTGGAAGCAAGAAGTTCCTGCGCAATCTCCCTGTTTAATTCATTATCTTCCACCAGAAGAAAATGCCTGCCCGCAAATTCGCTGATATTGGTCCTGTTCTGGCCGCTGTCTCGTACTTTTTCATGCAAGACATACTGTCTGAGCGCCCGGCAGAGCGTAGAGACAAACAAAGGCTTGGAGACAAATCCATTGACCCCCGCCGCCATAGCCTCTGTCTCAATGTCGCTCCAGTCATAGGCAGAGACAATCAGAATCGGCGTCTTACTTCCCACCTTGCTGCGGATATTGCGAGCTGTCGCAGGTCCATCCATATAGGGCATTTTCCAGTCCAGAAACACAGCATCATAGTCCTCCCCGAGATCATGCGCCCTGCCAATTCTCTCAAGCGACTCTGTCCCTGTATTTACATAATCTACCTGGATTCCAATATTCAGCATTGTCTGTGCCATATGTTCGCACATAATATTATCATCATCTACCAGCATCACTTTCAGGTCAGAATAATTGCATGGCACTGACGGACAGTCCTCAATCTGCATAGGGAGCGTCACTGTAAAAGTTGTCCCCTCTCCCAGCCTGCTCTGTACTTCAATCTCCCCTTTCAGCAAATCCACCAGCTTCCTGGTAATCGCCATGCCAAGACCGCTTCCTTCCGTTTTATCTACCCTGCTGTCCTTTTCCCTCGAGAACGGTTCAAAAAGATGTTCCACAAATTCCGGCTTCATCCCCATCCCCGTATCTTTCACTACAAACCTGAACACCGCTGTCTTATCGCTGCTTCCATTTAACTCTTCCACACTTACATCAATACTGCCGCACTCCGGAGTGAATTTCGATGCATTCGATAAGATATTAATCAGAATCTGGCGCATTCTGAGCGAATCCGAATAGAGATATTCATGCTGAATATTCTGCAGACGGATCGAAAATTTCTGATCCTTCGCCTTGATCACCGGCTGCATGATAGCTACAATATTTTCCAGGAATTCCGAGAGCAGCATGGAATCTTTATTGATTGTCATATTACCGCTCTCAATCCGGCTCATATCCAGCACATCATTGATCAGCCCCAGAAGATGCTGGCTGGACAACGAGATCTTTTTTAAGCAATCCTGAAGTTTCACCGGATCATCCAGGTGATCACCGGCGATATCCGTCATCCCGATAATGGCATTCATCGGTGTCCGTATATCATGGGACATATGTGACAGAAAATCTGTTTTGGCCCGGCTTGCATGTTCCGCCAGTTCCAGCGCCTTTTTCAGCTGGCGTGACTGTTCCTCCAGCTGTTTCTGCATCTGCCGGAGTTCTGTTTCATTCGTAATATCTATGTAAAGTGCCATGTAGACTGGCTGTCCGTCCCTCCAGTCAATACAGGTCGCGTTCACTTGCAGCCACGCATCATCACCATATTGATTCTTCATCCGCACGGTAAAATGCACCGTCTCCCCTGCCAGTATTTTCTCCTTCTGTGCTGTGATGACTTCTTTGTTTCTTCTGATATTGTCCGCAAACAGAGGATCCTCCATGTTCTTCCAGCACCCTTCCCCAAAAAAGCCGACAAAACGGTCGCTTGCATCCAGCAGAGTAAACTGAAACTCTTGGTCGACCAGATATTTCCCCACAAATCCGGGAAGATTATCATAAGTAATCGACTGTTCTTTCTGAATCTGCATAATATCACTGATATCTGTCATCGCAGTATAAGACATCTGATACCCGTCTATATATTCATCGACAAACACTGCCATAATCTGAACCCACTTGAAGCTTCCGCCCTTCCTTGGCATACGGGCGACCATAGTGTATCCGTTCTCTCCGTTTTGTACTGCCTTCTCTACTGCACTTCCAAGAATCTTCCACTCTTCCGGATAACTTTTATAGTAGAGATCTGGTCTGTTCTGAAACAATTCCTCATACTCCTCTTTTTCATACCCTATCAGATCATAATAAAAATCATTTGCCCACACCAGGGTGAAATGTTCATTCAGCAGATGTTTACTGACACTAACATGCAGCATATTCATCAGTGTCGTATATTCGTAGTCTTTCTGAGAATTCTCCATACAATTACTCCTTCCATCATCGGCAGCTTTATCTTATTCCTTTTAGCTTTTAGATTCTTCTTTTATTATAGCTTATGTGAATGTCCTGTACAAGCAGCGTTTATTTTCTTTGTTTCTCATGCTATAATAAACAAAAATCATTACATGAATCAGGAGGATTCTATGAAGAGTGAAATTTCATTATATGAATACCTTTACCAGCTGCTGCTCTCTCAGTTTCACTGCGGTATTCTCCGATATGGACAGAGCCTTCCCTCGCAGACAGAACTCTGCCGCAAGTATAATGTCGGCATCACTACTGTCCGCAGAGTCGTACATATGCTGGAAAAAGATGGTTATATTAAAACCGGCAAACGCCGGCGTTCCGTTGTCACCTATCAGGTAGACACAGAGACTTATATCCATTCCCTTTTGCAGAAGAAGCAGATGGTTCTTGACGTCTTTGATGGTTTTAAACTGATCCTGCCAGTGCTCCAGCTTGAAGGAGCCAGACAGTATTCGGATTTGGAAACACTGGAGAAACTGGTGTCCGGTATCCACAGTTCCATGGAAGAGCATGAACTGTATACCCGGGCATCCCACTTTTTTATGGAACTTTTAAGTCCGTTTGACAATCAGGTGATGTACGACCTTCATACAGACTCGGTAAATTTTACTTATCTCCCGTACCTCCCAGTCTCAGAACTTGACATCACCTGCAGCATCACCCCGGAATTGATCCAAAACAGCCTTATGTCCATACTGGATTCGCTGCGCATGAAAGACTATAAGACATTAGAACTCCGGCTGAACGAAATCTATGATTACGGCCGTGATCACGCCAAAGATTATATGAATGCCATAGAATCCTGCTGTACCTGTTCAGAACCCGAAGCTCCTGTGCCAGACTATCTCCCCAAAAACCGGGCCTTCCTTTATACGGTGATCGCCCGTCTGCTTTACCGCCGCATTCAAAATGGTGAATTTGATCACTGCAAATATATTCCTTCCATTCCTGATCTGATGAAAGAGTATTCCATCTCACAGGTCACTGCGTTCCATGCAGTAGACCTTTTGAATGATATCGGTGTCGTTCAGACGATTGACAAAAAGGGAACTGTCATCGCTGCGCCCCAGTCAGAACCATCACCGCTCCGTATAGATCAGACCGCCATCCGCCAGAATCTGTCTCTCTTTCTCGATTCGCTGCAGATTCTGATGCTCTGTTCCAGACCGCTTGCCTCTGCCGTTTTGTCAGAACTGAAGGACCAGGACATCCGCGAGGTACTCAGCGTCTGGGAGCAGATGGATCTTTCCTCCTCCGGGAGCATCGTCCGAACGGTTCTTAAATTTTTGAAAGATTATGCGCCGCAAAAATGTCTCTGTACTTTATTTGAACAGATGGATTACCTGCTGATCTGGGGACATTACCTGCAAAGAGACCTTTCCCGGATCAGAGAGATCGATGACAGAATCCCACAGTGTTTTCCGCTTTTGTGTGATGCCCTGTCGTCCCAAAATATCTCTTTATTTTCAGATTATGTCCGCAGTATCTTCACATCCGCATACGAAATGTCGCGAAAACTGATGTTATCTTAAGAACATGAAAAATGCTGCCCTCTCCGGCAGCATTTTTCATTCTGATCCTTATACACCTTATCCTGGCTGATTTACAGCCTTTAAAAACTTTTCTCCGTATTTTTGATACTTTGCCTCTCCAACACCAGAGACTTCCAGCATCGCCTCCTTTGTCTCCGGCTTTAAAACGCACATCTGTATGAGTGTCTTATCAGAAAATACGATATAAGGAGGCACCTTCTCCTTTTTCGCAATTTCCATGCGAAGTGCCCGGAGCTGTTCAAACAGTTCTTCTTCTGTTTCATTCAGAACTGCACCGGCAGCCTTGTTCTTCTTTGCTTTCTTTTCTTTCTTCAGCTTCGTTTCTTCCCGCTCTTTTGCCACTTTCATCATCAATGGTTCATCCCGGGAAAGGATCTCCTCCGACTGCCCGGAAAGTTTCAAAACCGGGTATTCATCGTTCGTTAAAATCAGGTACTCCCTGAGCGTCAGATAATTCATAATCTGCCGTAGACGATGAATGGGAGTCTCTTTCAGACTTCCATAAAATTCATTCTCCTCCATCCGGCACCTCTGGATTCTTGCGTTGCTGCTTCCGTGTACGGTATCGACAATCATCACGATCCCATATCTCTGGTGGCTTGTCTTCACACATCCGATCAGTTTTTTCGCCGCATCTGTAATGTCGGTCTCTTCAAACTGGGTCAGACAGTTGGAACAGTTTCCACAGTAATTTGACGATCTTTCCCCAAAATAATTCAGAATGTACTCCCGGAGACATTCATTTGTAAAACAATAAAATGTCATCTTCCTGAGACGTTCCCGCTCTCTCTCCTTTACAGCCTCCAGCGTACCTGCATCCATCTCTTCCGCTGCTTCCTGCTGCCGGTCGATAAAAAACTGGTTCGTCACCACATCCTGTCCCCCATAGAGCAGAATGCATTCGGAGGGCAGCCCGTCACGCCCGGCCCTTCCGGCTTCCTGATAATAGCTTTCTATATTCTTTGGCATATTGTAGTGTATGACGTAACGCACGTTCGATTTATCAATTCCCATCCCGAAAGCATTTGTGGCCACCATCACCATCCGCTGATCGTAGATGAATTCATCCTGATTGCGTTTCCGCTCCGCGTCACCAAGCCCTGCATGGTACCTTGTAACGCTGATCCCATCCTTCTTTAGACGTTCTGCCACCTCCTCCACAAGTTTTCTTGTCAGACAATAGATAATCCCACAATCTCCGATGTGCTCTTTTACATAATTGTACGTCACCTGATAGCGGTCTTTTGGATGCTGCACAGAGAATTTCAGATTCTTCCGGTCAAACCCTGTCGTGATAACCGTTGGATCTGAAAGCTTCAGAAGACTGATCACATCATCTCTGACAGTCTTTGTCGCAGTCGCTGTAAAGGCACTGATCACCGGACGCTTTGGCAGCCTTTCCACAAAATCAATGACTTTCAGATAGCTTGGCCTGAAATCCTGTCCCCACTGGGAAATGCAGTGTGCTTCATCCACGCTGACCATCGATACTTCCACCTGCATGACTGCCTGCAGAAATGACTCTGTAAGCAGCCGTTCGGGCGCAACATAGATAATCTTATAGCGGAGCTCTTTCATGTATTCCAGCGCCTTAAAATACTGCCCCTGCGTCAGTGAGCTGTTCAGAAACGCTGCATGTACCCCTGCCTCATTCAGCGCAGACACCTGATCCTTCATCAGAGAGATCAGCGGCGAGATTACAAGCGTAATCCCGGGAAGCATCAATGCAGGGATCTGATAACACATGGATTTTCCTGCACCCGTGGGCATAATCCCAAAGGTGTCCCTCCCCTCTAGAATACTCTGAATCAAAGTTTCCTGTCCGTCCCTGAATTCACTGTAGCCAAAATATTTTTTTAGAACTTCTTCTTTTGTCATTCCTGTCCTTCCTTTTTGTTCATTTATCCTGCTACCCATGATCATTCTTCATCCGTAACATATTTGTATCTCTCCCGGAACTTATCGAACAGCTCCCGTTTTACTGCATGCTTCAGTGTACTTTTCTTTGCAACCAGTTCCACCGGCACATGCTCAT
>Ga0192280_1166_pt1 | contig 11246 bp, 10 predicted proteins | sample Koala_Koa24_M3_FD_131249 | JGI IMG/M metagenome (GOLD analysis project Ga0192280, IMG submission 131249) | Enriched cells from koala feces incubated with labeled cellulose particles, San Francisco Zoo, California, United States - Koala_Koa2-4_M3 ... | reverse complement strand
CAATACAGCAATGTTTGAATTTGCTTTTACCGCAAAGCAAATCAGATGCGGATGATCTCCAAAAGCCTTATCAAAAGCATACCAATGACGCTCCAAAGTGGCTTTAGAATAGACATAAAGCGGCGTACCAAATTGCTGTGCTAACTGACTTACAGGCAATGCTTCAGCAAAAAGTTTATTGTTCTGATATTGAAAGAAATCCATTTAGAAATCCTATTTTTGTTGGGTTTGTTGGGTATTCTGTTGTGGGTAATATAAAGGTCCTTTCACGCCACAGCCTGTTATAAAGGTTACTAGCACTAAAAGTGCGGTTAAAAAAGTGAGTTTTTTCATCATGATTTTCCGTGTTAAGTATTTTAGTTATTTTACACTATTTTGTTTGAATAAATGGTAGTATCTATTATTTTTTAAGCAATTTATTTAATCGTCTTTTTTGCTTGACAGGAAGGTGAATAAACTGATTACTAGAAAAATATTTCTCTTTTAGTAATTGGATCGAGAGAGTTTTTTATTCTCTAGATATTCTAATCTCTCTGCTCGTTTTGCTTTAATTTTATCTAGGCTAATTTCTTCAAATAAATCATTATCCATCCCATTTTGCCATAGCTCAGTAAGATATTGTTCTTGAGTTTTGGTTAATTTCATACCCCCTCCTATCTGATGTTCGTAAAAGTAAAAAATGACTCACCATTTTTCCTATTTCAAGAGATAAGTATGCCTTAAAATAACCCCTCATTCAAAACTAAATTTGTGATCTGCATTCCAAAATTTGATGATTATTCTTATTTAATCGTGACTTTGGTAGAAATTCCCCCTATCCTTAATCACAGAAAATATCTATAATTCATCTTTAAAATAATAGATCTATTAAGAGAACAAAAATGAACCTAGCTGAATTTCATCAAAATATTGAACAAGTGTGGGATCACATTGAAGAACAATGTGATGAGCAAGATGTGGACGTAGATTTTGAACGTCAAGGATCGGTGTTTACCATGACTTTTGGCAACCATACACAAATTGTCATTAATAAACAAGAATCCATGTTAGAACTCTGGCTGGCTAGCCGTTTAGGTGGTTTACATTTTGCGTGGAAAGATAACGACTGGATTAACCACGATGGTAAACGCTTTTACGATTGTTTAAGTGAAGCCTGTGCGGCTCACGGTGAAGAAGCGACATTTGGCTAATGGAATCGCTGTCTTCCTTTGATTTGAACGACAATAGTACGGTGCCAAAAAAACACGATTTTTCCACCGCACTTGCTGATCCTTTACAAGTATTAAAGAATGTATTCGGCTATCAATCTTTCCGCAAAGGACAACAAGAAGTCATTCAATCCGCATTACATGGACAAGATAGCCTTGTCGTGATGGCGACAGGGAACGGGAAATCCCTGTGTTATCAAATTCCAGCCTTGTGTTTTTCAGGTCTCACCCTAGTTATTTCGCCATTAATTTCTTTGATGAAAGATCAAGTCGATCAACTGTTAGCCAACGGCATCGCTGCGGATTATCTCAATTCCACACAAACCTTTGAACAGCAGCAACAGGTGCAAAATAAAGCCATTTCTGGTCAACTCAAATTACTTTATCTTTCCCCTGAGAAGGTGATGACGAATCACTTTTTCTCTTTTATTTCCCATTGTTTAGTCAGCTTTATTGCTATTGATGAAGCCCATTGTATCTCCCAATGGGGGCATGATTTCCGTCCTGAATATGCTCAACTCGGCGGATTAAAGGCTACTTTTCCAAATGTGCCAATTATGGCATTAACCGCCACAGCAGATAACACCACCAGACAGGATATTTGGCAAAATCTTCGTTTAAATCAACCGCACTTATATGTAGGCAGTTTTGATCGCCCGAATATTCGTTACACCTTAGTGGAAAAATTCAAGCCAATGGAACAGCTCTGTAATTTCGTGGCGGCACAAAAGGGCAAAAGTGGCATTGTATATTGCAACAGTCGTAATAAATCGGAAAAAGTCGCTGAAGCCTTAAAAAAACGTGGAGTATCCGCAGATTTCTATCATGCAGGCATGGATTTTGCCGAACGTGAACGTGTGCAACGAGCCTTTCAGCGAGATAATATTCAAGTGGTGGTTGCCACCATTGCTTTTGGTATGGGAATTAATAAATCTAACGTGCGATTTGTTGCTCACTTTGATTTATCTCGCAGTATCGAAGCCTATTATCAAGAAACGGGGCGAGCAGGGCGTGATGATTTACCTGCCGAAGCGGTATTATTTTATGAACCCGCCGATTACGGCTGGTTACACAAAATGCTACTGGAAGAACCTGAATCGCCACAACGAGAGATTAAACAACACAAACTAGAAGCCATCGGTGAATTTGCCGAAAGCCAAACTTGTCGCCGTTTAGTATTACTCAATTATTTCGGCGAAAATCGTCAAAAACCTTGCAATAACTGTGATATTTGCTTAGATCCACCGAAAAAGTATGATGGCTTAATGGATGCACAAAAAATCCTTTCTACTATTTATCGCACGGGTCAACGCTTTGGTATGCAATACGTGATAGGCGTTATGCGCGGCATGAATAATCAACGTATTCGTGATTACCAACATGATAAACTAAGCGTCTATGGCATTGGCAAAGACAAAAGCAAAGAATATTGGCAATCAGTGATTCGCCAATTAATTCATCTCGGTTTTATTCATCAAGTCATGAATGACGTTGGCGTACAATTACAACTCACCGAAAGTGCCAGACCCATTTTACGTGGTGAAATCCCTTTAGAGCTGGCAACGCCACGCTTATCCGCTATTGCAACGGTTTCTGCCCCACAACGTAGTGCAGTGACCAATTACGATAAAGATTTATTTGCTCGCTTACGTTTTCTACGCAAACAAATTGCCGACCGAGAAAATATTCCGCCATATATTGTATTTAGTGATGCGACCTTACAAGAAATGTCCCTCTACCTACCAACCAACAAAGTGGAAATGCTACAAATTAATGGCGTAGGGGCAATTAAATGGGAACGATTCGCTCAACCGTTTATGGCGATTATTCAAGAGCATAAGGCAATATTAGAAAAAAGCTAGTATAAAAAACCGCACTTTACCAAAAGTGCGGTTCAAACTTCCTAAGCTTTCAGCTTAAATTAAGCTAAATATTTTTCTAAATCTTCGCTACCACCGATGTACTGACCACCAATAAAGACTTGTGGAACAGATGTTTTGCCTGTAATAGCACGTACAGAGATAGTTGAAGCATCACGACCTAATACGATTTCTTCAAAGGTATAGCCTTTCACTTTTAATAACCCTTTGGCTTTCGCACAGAATGGACAACCTGGTTTAGTGATGATAGAAACTGATGGTTTAGCTTCCCATTTTGGATTTAAATATTTGATCATGGTATCGGCATCAGAAACTTTGAACGGGTCGCCCGGCTCTTGTGGTTCAATGAACATTTTTTCTACTACGCCATTGCGTACTAATGCAGAATAACGCCATGAACGTTTGCCAAAACCTAAATCTTCCTTACCAACAAGCATACCCATACCTTCGGTAAATTCACCGTTACCATCTGGAATAACGGTAATATTTTCTGATTCTTGATCTGCTTTCCAGGCGTTCATCACGAATGTATCATTGACAGACATACAGATAATGTCGTCAACACCCAATGCTTGAAATTCACAGGCTAATTCGTTGTAACGTGGTAAGTGTGTTGATGAACAAGTTGGGGTAAATGCACCCGGTAATGAAAATAATACAACAGTTTTGTTGTCGAATAATTCAGCTGATGTTACATCAACCCATGCATCACCTTGGCGAGTATGGAATGTAACTTGAGGAACTTTTTTTCCTTCCATATTTGACATAATTTTCTCCAATTTAAGTGGTTAGTTGTTTTTACTGAGTGGATTATAGGTAATTTTGTGGTATAGTTACAATCAATTAATTCTATCCTTTTAATTGTTTATACCTATAAGGAACTTTTTTATGAATATTCGTGATTTAGAATATTTGGTCGCACTTGCCGAATATAAACATTTTCGCCGTGCAGCGGATGCTTGCCATGTAAGTCAACCGACATTAAGCGGACAAATTCGCAAATTAGAAGACGAACTCGGTATTATTTTATTAGAACGTACCAGTCGCAAAGTGTTGTTTACACAATCTGGTTTGTTGTTAGTAGATCAAGCGAAAACGGTGTTACGTGAAGTTAAATTACTCAAAGAAATGGCAAGCAATCAGGGGAAAGATATGACGGGACCGTTGCATATTGGGGTAATTCCGACCGTCGGTCCATACTTACTCCCGCATATTATGCCCCTGTTAACGCAAAAATTCCCTGAATTAGAGTTATTTTTATATGAACAACAAACAGCACATTTAATTGATCAATTAGAAACTGGACATTTAGACTGTGCCATTGTGGCATCAGTGGAAGAAACCCAATCTTTTATTGAAGTGCCACTTTTTTATGAAAAAATGCTGATTGCGGTATCGGAAAAACATCCTTGGGCTAATGAACCACAAATTCCCCTTTCCGCATTGAAAAATAAAGAAATTTTAATGTTAGATGATGGACATTGTTTGAGAGAACAAGCGCTTGGATATTGTTTTTCTGCGGGGGCAAAAGAAAATTCCCATTTTCAAGCCACGAGCTTAGAAACCTTACGTAATATGGTCGCCGCCAATGCCGGTATAACGTTAATGCCCGAATTAGCAGTATATAATGAAGGTAATCGTCAAGGGGTGAAATATATTCCTTGTGTAGATCTCGAACCGAAACGTTCTATTATGTTAATTTATCGCCCCGGCTCGCCATTACGCCAACGTTATGAACGTATTGCACAGGCTATTGCCGGTGCGGTTAAACCGATTTTAGAAGATAAATAATATGGCTGGAATTCGTGCTTTACAAAAAGAAAAAACACGCCAAGCATTAATTAATGCGGCGTTTAATCAATTAACCGCGGAAAAAAGTTTTGCTAACTTGAGTTTACGTGAAGTTTCACGAGAAGCGGGTATTGCTCCCACTTCCTTTTATCGTCATTTTAAAGATATGGAAGAATTAGGGTTAACCATGGTGGATGAAGCGGGGCTAACCTTACGTCAATTAATGCGACAAGCCCAGAAACGCTTGCGTAATGGCGGTAGTGTGATCGAGGTATCCATTGATACGTTCTTTGAATTTATTGAAAACAACCCGAATGTATTTCGTTTGCTATTACGTGAAAGTACCGGTATTTCTTTACTGTTTCGCACCGCAGTTTCGCGAGAAATTAAGCATTTTATCGAAGAATTAGGCGAATTTATTACTTATCGTTTTAATTACTCCAGATATGTTGGCTACATGCAAGCAGAAGCCAGTGTCACATTAACTTTTAGTGCCATGTCGAAAGCCTTAGATATGGATGAAAAAGATCGGACGGCATTAAAAGAACGGGTAATTTTACAACTGCGGATGATTGCTAAAGGCGCTCAATTTATGGCGATTAAAGAAAAATAGAACATAGGCAAGGTAAAAAATTCAGTTGCCAAATTAAGCAAGACTCTCTAAAATACCGCCGATTTCCCTTCAGGAAATGAAAAAATACCTTTCTTTTAACTTTAAACGTTGCCTGTGAGCAACAAAAGGATCAAATCATGACAACTCATCATGTTGATAAATATAGCTGGAAAGCCTTATTAGGATCCGCCGTTGGCTATGCCATGGACGGTTTTGACTTATTGATTCTCGGCTTTATGCTCAGCGCGATTTCAGCGGATTTAGCGTTAACCCCAGCGCAAGGCGGTTCATTAGTCACTTGGACTCTGATTGGTGCGGTAGCCGGTGGGCTAATTTTCGGTGCATTAAGCGACAAATATGGTCGAGTGCGAGTACTAACTTGGACAATTGTATTATTTGCGGTGTTCACGGGACTTTGTGCTTTTGCGCAAGGTTATTGGGATTTACTGATTTATCGCACCATTGCGGGTATTGGCTTAGGTGGCGAATTTGGTATCGGTATGGCGTTAGCTGCAGAAGCATGGCCGGCTCGTCATCGGGCTAAAGCGTCATCTTATGTCGCATTAGGTTGGCAAATTGGGGTCTTCGCTGCGGCATTATTGACCCCATTATTATTACCGATTATCGGTTGGCGAGGTATGTTCTTAGTGGGAATTTTCCCTGCTTTTGTGGCTTGGTATTTGCGCGCTAAGTTACATGAACCTGAGGTGTTTGTTAGAAAACAAGCGAGTAGCAATAAACCGAAAAAATCACCTTTCAAATTATTAATCAAAGATAAGAACACCACAAAAGTCAGCCTTGGAATTGTTGTCCTGACATCAGTACAAAACTTTGGCTATTACGGTATTATGATTTGGTTACCTAACTTTTTATCTAAACAACTCGGCTTTAGTTTAACTAAATCTGGGCTTTGGACGGCAGTGACAATTTGTGGCATGATGGCTGGCATTTGGATTTTTGGTCGGTTAGCAGATGCTATCGGACGTAAACCAAGTTTCCTCATCTTCCAATTGGGTGCTGTGATCAGCATTGTGACCTATTCCCAATTAACTGACCCAACGGCTATGTTATTTGCCGGCGCGTTATTAGGTGCCTTTGTGAATGGTATGATGGGAGGTTATGGGGCGTTAATGTCAGAAGCTTATCCAACCGAAGCACGTGCTACTGCGCAAAATGTCTTATTTAATATCGGACGTGCGGTGGGTGGCTTTGGACCCATTGTGGTTGGGGCGGTGGTTTCAGCTTATTCGTTCCCAATTGCTATCGCATTTCTTGCCACGATCTATGTGCTTGATATGCTAGCGACATTTTTCTTAATACCAGAACTCAAAGGCAAAGCATTAGAATAACCCTTATTTTCACCTCACTTTAATTCAAAATATAAAAGTGCGGTGCTTTTTTGCGAGATTTTGCGTTATAATACCATCAGTTTAAGGCAACGCTCCCGTTGCCTTTTGTTTTCTTATAGGTATAACAACATGCTAAATAAAATATTTTCTTGGTTTGAGAATCGAATTAATGCCTACCCAGATACGCCCCCTAAAACCCCAGAAAAAGGGTTATGGCGGTTTTTATGGTCAAATCTAGAAGGCACGAAAGCCTGGATTGCGTTTTTCGCTTTTTTAACTATTGGCGTAGGGGTTATGGAAGCCCTCATGTTTCAATTTATGGGGAAGTTGGTCGATTGGCTCAGTGCTTATACACCAGAAACCTTATGGGCTGAAAAAGGACATTATTTAATCGGAATGTTCGTCATATTGGTGCTAAGTATCGGTTGGACATTTCTCACATCTATGGTTCGTTTGCAAACCCTACAAGGGGTTTTTCCGATGCGGTTACGTTGGAATTTCCACCGTTTAATGCTGGGACAAAGTTTAAGTTTTTATCAAGATGAATTTGCCGGTCGTGTCTCTGCTAAAGTGATGCAAACGGCTCTTGCGGTACGAGACACCGTTCTCACTGTAGCCAACATGGTGATTTATGTTGGGGTTTATTTTATCACGTCAGGAGCAGTATTAGTCGCCTTTGATAGTTGGTTTCTGGTGCCCTTTATTCTATGGGCCATTATGTTTGGCTGTATTTTATACTATCTTATTCCTAAATTAGCCAAAACTGCTGAACATCAAGCTGATGCTCGTTCGCTTATGACAGGGCGAGTAACGGATGCCTATTCAAATATTGCTACCGTAAAATTGTTCTCACATGGCGAACGTGAAGCCTCCTATGCGAAGAGATCGATGGAAGAATTTATGCGGACTGTGCATGCACAAATGCGTTTAGGCACAAGCTTAGATGTATTAACTTATGCGAGCAATATCTTCTTAACTTTAAGCTCTGCCATTTTAGGCGTGATACTTTGGCAACGGGGAGCAGTTGGCGTGGGAGCCATCGCGACATCTACTGCCATGGCACTACGAGTGAACGGTTTGGCACATTGGATTATGTGGGAATCCGCTCGCTTATTTGAAAATATTGGTACGGTAAATGACGGTATGCAGACCTTATCAAAACCACATACCATTGTAGATAAACCAAATGCCACGACATTACGAATTACCCAAGGGGAAATTCGTTTTGATAATGTCAGTTTTGCTTATACGCCCGAAAAACCACTGTTACAACAGTTTAACTTAACCATTAAGGCAGGTGAAAAAGTAGGGTTAATTGGTCGTTCTGGTGCGGGTAAATCCACCATTGTCAATTTATTATTACGTTTCTATGAAACCCAACAAGGCGCCATTACGATTGACGGGCAAAACATATTAGATGTACAACAAGAAAGCCTACGTAGCCAAATTGGATTAGTCACACAAGATACTTCATTGTTACACCGTTCTGTACGTGAAAATATCATTTATGGTTGTCCTAATGCCACTGAACAAGATATGCTCAATGCAGCTCAACGAGCAGAAGCCGCTGATTTCATTCCGCTATTAACTGATGCAAATGGTCGCCGAGGCTATGATGCTCACGTTGGAGAACGGGGCGTAAAACTCTCCGGCGGACAACGCCAACGTATTGCCATTGCCCGAGTGATGTTAAAAAATGCCCCAATTTTGTTACTTGACGAAGCGACGAGTGCGTTAGACAGTGAAGTGGAAGCAGCCATTCAGCAAAGTCTTGATAAAATGATGGAAAACAAAACCGTGATCGCCATCGCCCATCGTTTATCCACCATTGCCGCGATGGATCGTTTAATTGTGTTAGATCAAGGACAAATTGTAGAACAAGGTACCCACGCTGAATTATTGGCACTAAATGGCTTATATGCCAAATTATGGCAACATCAGAGTGGGGGATTTTTGGCGGAATAAGGGTTTCTTTATTTAAACGGTTCGAAGTGCGGTGAAAAAATTTATTGTTTCACCGCATTTTTAACAAAAAAACAACAAATGTTATTGATTATAATTATCATTACGATTAATATTGGCTCGCGTTTTAGCTGTTTATTTTTTTAATCACATCTTAAATGGAGCTTAAATATGAAAAAAAAATTTACCCTTTCCACACTCTCAATGAGCCTTTCCTTTGCTGTACTTCCTTGTAGTTTGGCTTACGCCCAAAATGAAGAATGCCAGCAAGATCGCAGCCTAAAACAATGTAAAAACACCCTTGATACGATTATTGTCAGTGCAAATCGAAGTGCAACTGACAGTGCCAAATTTGTAGGACAAGCCTCTAAATTTGAATCGGACTCATTATTAAGTCAAAGTCGCTTAATTGATGTTTTGGGTGAAAGTCCAAATGTGGACTTTGGTCGAGATATGAGCCGCCAAATTGGACAAAATTTCAAAGTTCGTGGCTTTGGTTATGGCGATATTGATCGCGTGATTATTCAACAAGATGATGTACCACGAGATCCAACGCTTTATTCCAATCATATTTCTAGTTTTAGAAGCGATAGCGACATTCTTAAAAATATCGAAACTGTAAAAGGAGCGTCCTCAATATTACATGGTTCGGGTGCCATTGGAGGGATTATCAGCATGACGACAAAAGATGCTTCTGATTATCTTCGCCCAGGACAACAATATGGTGCAAGTATTGGAGGACGTTTAGAATCTAATAATATGAAAAGTGGCATGGTACAGCTTTATGCTCGCCCCAATGCTGCCCCAGTAGATATTTTATTCCACGCTAAGCGAGCGTTACATGGCAATGTGAAAATTGCAGATGGCGGGCAAGATGGTATAACCCATAATAAAAATGATGAACATATTAATAGCTATTTTGCTAAATTTGGTTGGGATATGAATACCAATCATCGCTTAACTCTTTCTGCTTTTAATTATACCGATAAACTCAACACTGGTTGGCAGACCCTTTATCATGATTATGATGAAGATAATCCTGTACGCGGTAAACTTAGTCAAAAAGACTATGTATTAACCCATCAATATAACCCTAGCAATCCTTGGATTAATCTTACTTTGCGAGCATTTTATTCTGAAGCGGAATATCATCGTATTGCGAAAAGTACAACATCTCTAAGCGATTACACCAACTCAGATAAACGTTACGGTTTTTCTGCTAAAAACATTGCCAAGTTTCAGACAGGTCATTTAGATCATGAATTAGTGCTTGGTGCAGATTATAAAAACAAAAAAATGGATGCCACTTTTATAACCTTAGCAGGAAAAAACGATACCGGCGCATTCCCGAATACCAGCCACGATATTGGCTTGTATTTCCAAGATAATATTCAATTTAATCGTCTCATTCTCACCCTTGGCGGACGTTATGATATTTTTAAACGTAAGGTAGAAAAAGCAGGCGGACAATCTTATGAAGAAAAACGCTTTTCTCCTCGTGTGGCATTGAGCTATGAAGTGTTAGACGGCATTAATTTACTCGCTGGCTATTCAGAAACATTTCGCGCACCGACACCAGATGAAACCTCATCACAAGGATTATTAAATCCACATTATTACTATCTTCCAAATCCAGACTTAAAACCTGAAACCGCCAAAGAATATGAAACCGGTTTTTCTGTGTCTAAAAATAATTTGTTTAATCTAGGGTATGCTATTTATTTTAAAGCCACATACTTTAATGGCAAAATTAAAGATATGATTTCGCTCCAAGCAAGACCAGAATTGGGGGAGCCGCCTGAAAGAATGTATCCAAACTACCCAGCACAATATGCGCAATATCTCAACGTATCCAATGTGAAACGTACTGGGGTGGAAGCGGAACTTAAATATGCCATCGGCGATTTACTATTAAGTAGTAGTTATGGTCATTTGAAATTAAAAAATACCGCCACTGGCAAACGCGTATCCACTTTTGCCGATCGTATCACCGCAGGTATCGCTTATAGCTATAATCCTTGGGATTTAACCGCAGGGTTTAAAGTAAAACATTGGTTTAAACCAAAAGCCGATACCTTTGATTATTATTCAAGAGACAAGCATTATTCCTATGTAAATGGTACCTTTACCCAAGTGGATTTTAACGGCATATGGCAACCCAAAAGTACTGGATTTGGCTTTATCGACCAAGATCTCAAGGTAATGTTTGGGGTTAACAACCTATTGAATAAAAAATACAAACCTGCAGGAACATTGGATACCACAGCAACCGGGGGACCGGGACGTAATTACTATGTTCAAGTAGAAAAACGCTTTTAGTTTTAATTAAAGATAGCGTTTAATTGTAAAAATTTCCTAACAGCAAACCGCAAAAATGCGGTGAAAAAATTTATTGTTTCACCGCACTTCACCATTCATTTACACGTCTTAATCTTCAACCTTT
>Ga0192280_1072_pt2 | contig 11505 bp, 11 predicted proteins | sample Koala_Koa24_M3_FD_131249 | JGI IMG/M metagenome (GOLD analysis project Ga0192280, IMG submission 131249) | Enriched cells from koala feces incubated with labeled cellulose particles, San Francisco Zoo, California, United States - Koala_Koa2-4_M3 ... | reverse complement strand
GGGAGTAATTGAAAAGCTGCTTTGGGCGGATATTACCGTATGGAGCTTTCCACTGTATTATTTCAATGTTCCCGGTAAGCTAAAGTGCCTTATCGACCGACAGCTGCCCATGATTTTGCCGTTTATGAACACCGACACTGTCGGCGGAGGACACCCCACGCGCTATGATATGAGCGGCAAAAAAACCGTCATTATATCCACCTGCGGCTTTTACACCGCAGAAAGCAACTATGAAAGCGTTACTGCAATGTTTGACCACATCTGCGGTCAGGGCAATTATACCGCTGTTTTCTGCGGTCAGGGCGAGCTTTTTAGGGTTAAGGAGCTTTCGCAGAGAACAGAGGAATATCTGGGCTTTATCCGTACAGCGGGTAAGGAGTATATAAGCGGCGGAATATCTGCTGACACCCGTGATAAGCTAAATACGCTTTTGTATCCCCGTGACGTTTTTGAGCGAATGGCAGACGCCAGCTGGGGAATTGATACAAAGAGCGGTGAAAAGCAGGATGATTCCCTTGTATTCACCAAGCAGATGGCGGCAATGTACCGAAAGGAATCCTACGGTGGCAGGGATATTGTACTGGATATGCATTATACGGATATTGACAAAAAATACCGTATCATTCTCGGAAAAGACGGCAGCAGAGTGACGGAGGATTTTTCGGGAGAATATACAGCCCTCATTGAAACACCCATAAGCGTGTAGAAAGCAATAGCTGTCGGAGAAATAAGCGGTACGGAGGCGATGGCAAAGCATATGTACTCGGTCAGCGGCGATTTTGAAGTTATGATGAATTGGGATAATTACTTCGGTTCGGGTAAAAGTGAAAGTTCGACTTCAAATTCACCCGCTGCAAAAGAAAGCAAGACAAATATGCTGCTGCTTCTCTTGCCATGGATGTTTTTCTGGATTTTTCCCGCAATAGACAGTGAATGGGGGACTATTCTATCTCTTGCGGTCTGCTTAATAGAGCCGTTAATCTTCTATAAAAGCAAAAAGACTCTTTACGACCTTATATCCTGTGCGGCGGCGGGATGCTGTTCTGTGGGCGTAATAATGGGCTTGCCAATCGGAATAGTACAGCCTGTTTCATATTTTGCATTCGGTTTTATGTGGGCGATTACCTGTCTTATGAAGATACCGCTGACGGCATACTATTCAATGAACGATTACGGCGGAAACAAAGCCCTTGAAAACTCACTTTTTGTAACAACAAATCGCATCCTCACGGCAGTATGGGGGATTATGTATATATTATCGTCTGTATGGTCGTACTTTTTAATGAAAACGGCACTGTCGCCCTATATCGGCTTAATAAACTCAATCCTGCCCATGCTTATAGGAATATTTACCGTATGGTTTCAGAAGTGGTATCCAAAAGCGGTGGCGGCAGGTAAAATTAAGTAGCCGTCGCAACCGTTACCCTAGGGAAACACCGCACAATAGCTTTTCGCAACCCTCTCAGTGGCGTATTTTCGAGGGTTGGAAAAGCTACCTATCGGATTGTGCAGTGTTACCCTGACAATAAATGCGTTATAAATAACGTCCCCAAAGGAAAATCCTTTGGGGATGCTTTTTGCTTTTACGGGAATATATAAATCAACTCCTGTAAAATGACAAATTATGCGGCATAAATACGATAAAATTTCATGAGATGTATAAGTAAATATTTTTTCGGGAATATTTACTGCATAAGAAATTTTATCTGAAAAAATTGGGAGATATGTTGCATGAGTAAAATTGTTACCCTGACGCTGGCGGCAGCTATTGCCGCAAATCAGCCTGTTGTGCAGGTCGAGAGTCTGCCTATTCCGGAGGTGGATACGGCTTTTAAGACATATATGGATTACCGCACAATCACGGACACCTCCTCTGTGCAGTATGAAATGCAGCAGGAGGCATATACCGATAGCCAAGGTATTCGCCGCATAGACGGGGACGTGTGTGTTGCGCTGGGTACGGCATATGCCGAAAGCTGCGGTGAAAGGTTTATTATTACGTTGGATTCGGGAAACAGCTTTACGGCGGTCGTGGGGGATATAAAGGCCGATTCTCATACCGATGAAACCAACAGCTATGTGTGGCTTTGGGAGGGGTGCGGCGATATGGTGGAGTTTATCGTGGACAGCGAACGGCTTGATGAGGATATTCGCATTATGGGGAGTATGGGCGAATATGAGGAATACAGCGGAAATGTAACATCTATTATACCTATTGACTCACTCTCCCTTTTTGCGAATAATTGACAATATAATCACAGGTATAATTGCAAAATTTAACGAAAAATGTGCTTGACATATGTGCAAATATAGGGTATAATAGGAGCATGGAATGTTTTTCGGCGGCGCATTGCTTCATGTGTGCTGCACAGGTTTTTCTTGTGTATGCCGTGCCGCTAAAGAATATCCGGTAAGAGGCTTGCCGTTACAAGCTGCAAGAAATACACTGTTTGCCGCCCCTGTGGATTTCTTTACAGTGAATTTTGCAAGAATGGTTTTCAAATTATTCATGTCCGGTAATGCCGCTTCCGATAAATTATTGTGCAAAGGAGATATGTCATTATGTCACTTACCAAAAACCCTAATGTGCTCAAATGGGTAGACGAGATGGTAGCATTGACCAAGCCTGACAAGGTTGTATGGATCGATGGTTCCAAGGAGCAGCTTGATGCTCTTACCGATGAGGTGTGCAGTCTTCCCGATGGCGACAGAGATAAGATGTATAGGCTTAACGAGGAAAAACTTCCCGGCTGCCTTTATCACAGAACTCTTCCCAACGATGTTGCTCGTGTAGAGGACAGAACATTCATCTGTACTCCCACTAAGGAAGAGGCAGGTCCTACCAACAACTGGATGGATCCCGCTGAAATGTATGCAAAGCTCACTCCTCTTTACGATGGTGTTATGAAGGGCAGAACCATGTACGTTATCCCTTATTCAATGGGTCCTATCGGTTCACCTATCGCTAAGGTTGGTGTTGAGATTACCGACTCTATTTATGTTGTTCTTAACATGAACATCATGACAAGAATAGGTAAGCAGGCTTTTGAGAATTTGGGAGATACTTCCGATGACTTCGTAAGAGGTCTGCACTCCAAGGCAGATGTTGATCCCGAAAACAGATATATAGTACAGTTCCCCCAGGATAATACAATTTGGTCAATCAACTCCGCATACGGCGGAAACGTTCTTCTCGGCAAGAAGTGCTTTGCACTTAGAATAGCTTCTTATCAGGGTAAGAATGAAGGCTGGATGGCTGAACATATGCTTATCCTCGGTGTTAAGAAGCCCGACGGCGAAATTAAGTATATCACCGCTGCTTTCCCCTCTGCTTGCGGAAAGACAAACCTTGCTATGCTTATTCCTCCCGAGGGATATAAGAAGGATGGCTATGAAGTATTCACTGTAGGCGATGATATTGCATGGATGAAGCCCGGCAAGGACGGCAGACTGTATGCTATCAACCCTGAGAACGGATTCTTCGGCGTTGCTCCCGGAACAAACGCTAAGTCCAACTACAACGCTCTTGCATCCACAAGAAAGAATACCATTTTCACCAACGTTGCCCTCAATAATGCGGACAATACCGTATGGTGGGAAGGTCTTGATAAGAATCCTCCCGAGGATGCTACCGAGTGGAAGGGCGCTAAGGTAAACGGTAAGGAATTTACCTCCGTTATCGGTCCCGACGGCAAGCCCCAGAAGCTGGCTCACCCCAACTCTCGTTTCACAGCTCCCGCTGAGAACTGCCCCTGCGTTTCTCCTGAGTTCAATAATCCCGAGGGTGTGCCTGTTTCCGCTATAATCTTCGGCGGAAGAAGAGCATCCACTACTCCTCTTGTATATCAGTCCTTTGACTGGACTCACGGAACATATATGGGTTCTGCGGTTTCCTCCGAAACAACCGCAGCAGCTACCGGCGCAGTTGGTGTACTCCGTCACGACCCGATGGCTATGAAGCCTTTCATCGGCTATAATGTCGGCGATTACTGGGCACATTGGCTTGAAATGGGCGATATCCTCGGCGATAAGGCTCCTAAGATTTTCAATGTAAACTGGTTCAAGCAGGATGAGAACGGCAACTTCATGTGGCCCGGATTTGGTGATAACATGAGAGTTCTCGACTGGATCATCAAGCGCTGCGAGGGTACAATCGATGCTGAGGAAACAGCTATCGGTTATGTTCCCAAGAAGGGCGATATCAACGTAAGCGGTATTGAGGATGAGGTTACACCCGAGGCTATGGATAAGCTCCTTGATGTTGACAAGGATCTCTGGAAGAAGGAAATTGCAGAGATGCGCAGATACTACAAGGAAGACATTGCCGACAAGGGCGGTCATATTCCCGATGCTCTCTACGCTCAGCTTGACAAGATTGAGGCTAATCTTAACAAGTAAGCTGTTTTCGGCATAAAATATTTGAAGTTGAGAACCAACGTATTTTTTGTGATGCGTTGGTTCTTTTTGTAAATATATAAGCTTATTTTGTATAAGTTTTGTTAATTATAGTGTATTTGTGTAAAAACTGTTGACAGAAACTTAAACTCATGCTACAATTGTAGTAATGTTTTACGGATTTTTTGGCAATCACAGAGTTAGAAACGATTATATCTGAAAGGTGAAAGCATAATGAAAAAACAAATCTGTTTATTGACAGTGTCTGTGTCTTTAATATTTTGTGCTTGCAATGATACAGTAACGCCTGAAGAAACTGCTTTTAATCAGGTTGAGGACGGTCATTTAACAACAATAGTATGTGATGAGGCAGCTTTGAATTGTGGCGGCAGTACTTTTGTCGGCAAGGGTACTGAAACCGTCACGAGTGATAAATTGTGCAGTTCAGATTACATATTGGACGTTGAATATACTCCTATATATGACAACGTTAAACTTCTAAGCAGCTCGGCAACGGGAAACCCAACTTCTTACGAAGAGCTTCGGGATTATATAGAATGTTATGATGAGGTAAGTTTTGTCGAATATGAAATTCTTTCAGTGTATTCTCCGCAGGAAGCGGTCGAAATAACAGGTGAGGACTTCTTCTTGACCAGTACAACGTTGTACCTTGCAAATATTTATTATGACCTTATGAATGATGAATCTGTTGATATGACTGTAAACATTGCAAAAGTGGGCATCAGCGGCAGTCAGATTGAAAGTGATCCCGTGTATCTTGTCGGTCAGAAATTAGCGGCACCAGTATTTAACATCGGTTCGTCTTGGTGCATTGCGCTGCCTGAAATGACCTACAGTATTTATACAATAAACGACATTGAGTTTGCCTACCATATCAGCCATGAAAACATCAGATTAACCGATGATTCCTTGGAAAATTTAGATATGAATTTGCAGACAAGCGAGGAGTTTGTTGTTACATCAACGGTTAATAATCCCGTAAATTACACTCAAAAGTCAACAATCGCGGATTTGTCAGAGTTTATTCGTGAAGATTGGAGCAAGCGCGGTTATAGGCTTTTGAATTTTGATGCCGTTGTTGATTTTGATATTCAAAGTGGAGAAGCAGAGGTGATTGATAATGCGGTATTGGAATAATGCAGCCAAAATAATCATTTCCGTTTTTTAGCTATGACGATTGTTTCGTTTTATACTGTAAAAACGTTTGCTCACAGTGTTTCGGATTGTGGATATAAGCATAGTGTGAGTACAACGCATTGGGATATATATGAGGATTCCGTACATTGGGGGAGTTATAACACTGCCCTTACCGTAGACTGCGGACTTTTCGAGGGAACATCGTTTGAAACTTACATAAACAATGCTGTTTCAAAGTGGAATGCAGCAACGTTTAATGGCAGTGACCTGATGACAATGAAGATTGATAACACATCAGTCAGTGCAATTTTTAGGAGTAAAACATCCGCACAAATTTCTGCTGTTTGTGGTTCGTCTGCATGGGCTATTACATACAGAGCCGGTGCAGTAATAGATAGTTCGGGATATCAGCATTACAGCACAAATGCGGAAAGTATTGCGATATGGGTTAATTGGAATGATGTTTTGAAGGATAAATCTACTACTGCAAAGACTCATGTTCCTCTTCATGAATTGGGTCATGTAATCGGTTTGAAAGATATACCGGCTACTGTGTCAACCAATAGTTATTTGATGTGCAATGAATTTGGAAGTTCTGCTGCCCCCACTTCAATAACTACAGCTGATAAACAAGGAGCTGCTGTTATTCTTGGACAGCATACTTCTCATAGTTTTACTTACAGTCAGTACAGCAGTACGGCACATAAAAAAACTTGTAGCATTTGCGGCGTGTATCAGTACTACACCCACACATATAATAGTAACGGTGTGTGTATTTACTGTGGCTATACGAGCGGCTGACAAATTAGTATCTTCAACTCCGACAAGGGCGGTCATATTCCCGATGCTCTCTACGCTCAGCTTGACAAGATTGAGGCTAATCTTAATAAGTAATATTAGGTAATAAAAATATCAGTCCCGCACGGATTAATCTCCGTGCGGGACTTTTTTTCTCAAACAATAATCTTAAAGCACATTGTACTTTCATTGATAAGCGGCTGGTTGTATTCAAAGAATACCGTTCCGGCATATTCAGTGGTGATTTGGGAGATGGTTTCACCGTCAATCGGGTCGATTATTCGCCCGATAACCTGTCCCTGTTCAACCGGTGAACCCGTGGGAACATCTGCACGGAATATTCCACCCGCAGAAGAGCGTATCTGGTATATGTCCGATTCGTTTATGATTTCCGTTTTATAGCCTGGAACACTCTTTTCTGTAATTGCTCCGATACTGTACATAAACCGCAATATAGCCGCTACAACCTCAGAACAGGAAACATCGTCTATTCCGCTGGTTTCATTTGAATAAACGGAAAATGCCTTTGTTTCCCATATCTGCCAGTTATAATTAAGGGTCGTAGTATCATATGGACGGGGCTTGCGCACAATACCGTACTTAAGACCGAAGCGCTCCATATCCGCAGGATCGGTAAAGCCTGTTTCCATCAGCTTTACATGGGGCAGAAAGTTTCCCGTCTGATAAAAGCTTACAAGCTGTATGCCGTATTCATACCCCTCTAATTTGCGAAATACTCCGTCGGCAATTCTCTGTGTGGTTTCTCCTTGGTCATATCCCGGGAACATACGGTTGATATCCGTATTGCCCATAGTCCAAAAGCGCTTGCCTATATTCATGGAATAGTAGTTGATACAGGGTATAATCAGAATTTCACAGTTGGGGGATATTTTCCCTGTCTTTTCAAGACGCTTCATCGTCCTTACAAGCTGGGAGCATATGTACATCTGCTGAATCTCGTTTCCTCTTGTAGCGCCTACAATGGCAACTGATTTCTTTCCCGAACCAAAGCGGCAGCCTATAACATCAAGATTATCCCTGTAAGGGGATTTCAGTGAGTACAGTATTTCCTTTTTCATATTTCGCCGCCTCCTTTTACGGTTTTATCATCAATAGTGAGTATTCTTGCCAGCAATGAGCCGCCATATACAATGGGATATTCCCTCAATGTAAATACCAATCCGTCACACACTGCACGAACGACTTCTCTTATTTCTCCCCTCAGCGGATCAAGGACATTACCCAAAACATCGTCCTTTTTCACATAATCGCCAAAGCTTACTTCGGGTAGGAATACGCCGTCCGCATCGGAATTTACAAATCCGACCGCACTGTTTTGAGAAATAATAGGTCTGCGAGGCTCTACGGTATCACCCTTCCACATACCCATATTTTTCATAAGGTTGAAAATACCGTCAAATATCTGCCGTCCGTATTCCCGTGTAATTCTCATTCCCACGCCCATTTCCACAACAAGCGTCTTTGTCCCTGTGCTGTTAAGGCTGTGTGCAAGGGTTGATTCAAGCACTGTCGCCGACTCATGTACCCATATAAAATCAACGTTCAACATTTTTGCATAGGGAAGAAGTGTTTCCGATGTGGGAACGCTCATTCTGATTTGCGGCAGCTCTCTCAGGAAAATATTGCTTGAATGGACATCTATGCATATATCCGCACCGCTTATATCATCAATTATAGCGGAGCAAACGGTTTCAATCATAGTGCCGTTTCTCGAACCTGGAAAAACCCTGTTCATATCAAGGTCAAATTGAGGAATTCCTCTTGTTATCGAGTCTATTCCCAATGGGTTCAAAGCAGGGTAAATATCCACTGTGCCGTCAAGCAGCGAGATATTCCTCCTTAATTCATCGCCTATAAGCCACGCAAGATACTGTCCCTCCAGTTCATCTCCGTGAGTACCCGTGACAATGCATATACGCTTTTTTTCGCTGCCGTTTTTGATTGTGGATTTTTGTATCCGCAGCTTTTCATTGACAGCCAGCATGGTTTCCGTGACGGTTTTTATCATCTGACACACAATCCTTTCATTTTGATAGTAATAACAAAATCACCGCAAACGTCTGCTGATACTGCAAACAAATGCGGTGCTGTCAGCGTCCTTGCTCATATAAATTTTCTCTATTATTCGTAACTCAAAATTTCCAGCTTGCTTTTTACAAGCTGCACCTGCCTTGTGTATGCGCCGAACATACGCCCTCTGTCCACAGCGCAGTCAACATAATCCCGTCCCTGTGACAGAACTATATATTCATCTGTAGCATAGCACAGATTTGTCGGGTCATAGCCTACAAATTGTTCTCCATCCCAAAATTCAATCCAGCTGTGGGTTTCACCGTCACAAAAGGACAACCCTGCTATATAACGGCAGTGAACCCCCGACATACGCAAAAGCATCAGCAGAACATGGGAAAAATCCTGACAAACACCGCCGCCCAACCCAATAGCTTCCGCTGCGGTAGTGGTAATGCCTGTTAAGCTTTTATCATAGCGCAAAAAGGAGTGAATGTATTCGGCGAGATAGACTGTTTTTTCCCGTGGATTCATGAAAGCAAGCTTGTCCCGAACAGCGGAAAATAACTCCTCCGCCTTTTCGTTTGGTTTCGTCATAAGGGAAGGGAAGCGGTAAAATGGACGCAAATCCGTTTTTGGCACGGTGCTGTCCATTACCGCCACTCCATGCAGGTCAAAATCCAAATAGCGATGCAGTCGGGCAATATATCCGCTTGCCACATTGTTTCCAAAGGTATCAGTGGAATAATTCAGGTTAGTGTAGGGAGTAACCGTAAGGTTATAAGACACTATTCGCTGCGGAGGACTTTCTATAGGAATACACCTCAGCGCAAAGCTGTGATTTATGACATTATCATCAAAGGTCAGACGCGTTGAGTAGGCAAAGCTGATTGTTTTCATAGGCTTACCCCTCAAACAGTTTGGAAAGCGCCGAAAGTGCCTGGGATGTTTGTTTGAGTATATTGTCAGAGCCTATTATTTCCACAAGCACAGACAGGGACGCGGTATTATACCTGTACGGTGTGTTTTTGGGCACTTCGGAAAGGCATTTGCAAAGTCTGCCAAACTCACGTATAATATCCTTTTCGGGATAGCTTAAACGGAAATACAAATCCAACCGCTCAACAAACTTGCCGCACTTGATTATGTTTTTAGTTTCCTCATCATAAACATAATCCTCGATACAGCCCCAAAATCCGAAAAGAATATCTTCAAGGGGAAGCATTTTATAAGCTATTCCCTGGGAAACGTCCTTGTTTTTTTCAAGATTATCCATAGCAATCTGTATAAAGGACATTGCCTCTGTGGAAATTTCCTCTCGGAGCATTATGACATTGTCATATGCGGACTCAAGGCTGTGGGCAACCGAATTGGTATTTACCTTATCAAAGATAAAGCTTTGTAGGAAAGCATCGGCAGTTCCCCAATTTCCTACCAAACCGAAAGCCTCAATAAATTCGCTGCAAGCCTGATGACTCTTGTCAATCATTTTATCAAAATGTATTTCTACCGCCTTTAATGTTGTGAACGACCATTCAACGTATCTGCCAAGCCAAAAAAGACGATCGCCGTGTTCTACTGAGATAATACCCATGTGTCTTTAAAGCCTCCTCCTTGAGATGAATTGACTACAAACGAGCTGGGATCACGGGAAAAACGAGTAAGTCCCGATGCCCATACCTTTGTTGTTTCTCCTGCTAAAACAAATGCACGCAGATCTGCCTTACGCATAACGGTTTCTCCGTTTTCCATAATAGGCAAATCACGAAAGTTAATAACCTCCTGTGCGATAAAGCGCCTCGGCTCTGCAATTATCATCTGACGCAGTGCCTCCAGTCTTTCCGAGGAAAGGCTGTTTCCGAATACAACGCCGTATCCGCCCGCTTCCGCAACATCCTTGATAACAAGGGTTTCAAGATTATCCATAACAAACTTGAAATCCTCCTCATAGAAGGGGAGATATGTGGGCGCATTTTTCAGTATAGCGTCCTCACCCAGATAATACTTTATCATCTTAGGGACAAAGTAGTAAATGCCCTTATCATCGGCAACACCGTTTCCGGGTGCATTAATGATAGCCGTGTTTCCTGCTCTGAACGCTTCCATTATATTGGGAACACCGATAAGGGATTCGGGTCTGAAGCACAGCGGATCAAGGTAATCATCGGAAATTCGGCGATATAGCGCACCGACCCTTTCCTTTCCGCCGGAGTATGTACGACAGTAGAGTATATTGTTTCCACAAACAGGTCGTTATTTTCCACAAGCATTGCGCCTGTAAGCTCCGCTAAGTATGAATGTTCAAAATAAGCGGCATTGTATCGTCCGGGTGTAAGGATAGCGTTGATTCCGCCGCAGTTTACGTAATCCATAGTGCTTTTCAGCAGCTGGGCATAATCTCTGTTATCTGCGACATAGTTTTCGCTGAAAGCCTTTGGTGCGGAAATTCTTGTAAGCTCTCTTGCAATAAGGGGATAGGACGCACCAGAGGGAATACGCAGATTATCCTCAAGAATATACCATTCTCCGCTGTCCGCTTGAACCAAATCTATTCCCAAAATATGGCTGTATATTTTGTTCTTTGGAGTAATGCCCTCGCACTGGGGGAGATACCCACTTGAAATATATGCGAAATCCTCGGGAATAACACCGTCCTTTATGATTTTCTTGTCATGGTAAATGTCATAAAGGTACATATTCAAGGCATTTACTCTCTGACAAAGTCCCTTTTCGATTTGTGAGAAGTCTTCATGGGTAATAACCCTCGGAATAGGGTCAAAGGGAAAAAATTGTTCCTTAAACACGCCATTTTTATAGATGCCGAATTTTACCCCATATCTGCGTAAAAGCTCGTTTATCTCCACGGAGCTTTCGGTAAGAGCGGTCGGTATAAACGACTGTACATTGTTTTCCATAATCCACACTCCTTATTTTAGAAAGACATTTCAGAAGCAAAGGGAAAATATTTACGCAGCATACAGTGTCGAAAAAAAAGCAACGATCGCCCATATGATAAGCGTCATTGCCCAAATTGTATATTCTCTTTTCTTGATCAACATCTTATAATAATTATATATCCATTTAATTCACTTGTCAATGGTTTTTAATTTTTTTACATATACA
>Ga0192280_1163_pt1 | contig 11545 bp, 10 predicted proteins | sample Koala_Koa24_M3_FD_131249 | JGI IMG/M metagenome (GOLD analysis project Ga0192280, IMG submission 131249) | Enriched cells from koala feces incubated with labeled cellulose particles, San Francisco Zoo, California, United States - Koala_Koa2-4_M3 ... | reverse complement strand
GGACTGGTGATCGCCGAGATGATTGCATCCCTGAGCAAACCGACGGTTTCTCTTGTATTGGGAGGCAGCCATTCCATTGGCGTTCCTATCGCGGTCTCGACGGATTACTCTTTTATTGTAAAAACGGGTACAATGGTCATCCATCCGGTGCGCATGAATGGTACGGTGATTGGCGCGCAGCAGACTTATGATTATTTCAGGCAGATGCAGGATCGGATTCTGGGCTTTATCTGTGACCATTCCACGGCTACAATGGAGCGTCTCGAAGAGATGATGCTGGATACGGGGATTCTCACCAAAGATCTCGGAACTATTCTGGTTGGCGGTGAGGCTGTCCGTGAAGGGCTGATCAATGAGGTGGGCGGTATCGGCGATGCCTTGAAAAAGCTGTATGATATGATACAGGCAACTTCAAAATAAAAATCCTTGTGCCTCATAAAAATCTCTGTTATAATAAACAGGTATGCACCCATATTTTACCTTGTAACGATTCAGGACGATTGCTCCTGGACCGTTACCATTATTATTGCGGAGGCAGTTATGACAGTCGATCTCCCCGATTACGCTTAATAGATGAATTTTTCCGTGCAGCGTAACCTCACCAGTCTCCCGGATCGCCTCCCGCTGCTCTTTTTCCTGCTTATTCTGCCTCTCGGGACTTTCCTGTTTTTCTCTTTCCGGCTGTTCCATATCCACCATATTCGCCGCTCCTTCCTCGAATTTGGGCTGACTGTTACGTAAAGGCCGACGCATTCTGCACGTCAATCTTCGATACAGCTTCCAATTGATATCAGTATATCCGGGAAAAAAGTTTTTATACGAAAAACAGCCTGCCGCAAGGGAAGGCTGTTGTCTGGATCAGTGGAAATATTTTTTTTGAAGTGTATGTACCATCTCGATATAATGTTCCCGGCATGCTTCTTTTCGCCCGGATTCAATCAGGGAAATGCAGGGAGCCAGCCACTCTTCCCAGATGGAATAATAGATCGCGTCGGAATCTGGCTGCTGGTCAATGTGTTTCACAATGCTCGGCGCCACATCATAATATTCCTCAATCAATTCGCTGCCGCCGGGGCTGTCCGCAAGGTAGGTGTCCCGGTATTCGCGCAGCGTCCGCAGCTCGTAGCAATCATCCGGCTTCTGAAAAGAACGGCAGACCGCAGTCGTAATATAGCACCACGTCTTGTGAAAGCCACTTTCAATTGTTGAATAATCAGCAGCACTCAGATTTGTCTTCGGAAAGCTTTTCTTCCAGGATTCCGTCATCTTACTGGCCAGCAGCTTTGAGGATTCCCCATGATATTCCAATATCATCGGCAATACAAAAACTGCCATCGTCATATTCAGATCCATCTGGAGATGTTCTTTTTTGCTTTTCCGGGAGCAGGCGCCTACTTTTTCCACAGCATACGCCGCCAGCGCTTCCGCGAGTGCAGTCAAATACTGATCGCCGTCCTCTGCCGCGTGATACCCATCTTCAATCGCGTCAAACACTGTGACGTGCTCCTGATACATTTTCTGAAAGGCATCCGTGTAAGTCTTCTTCTGGAAAAACTGCATTACATCGCTGCCTTCACAGCAGTCAAGAAGCTTATGTATCCCTTCGATTTCGGATAATTCATCCTTCATTCCGCATCATCCTTTATAAAAGTATTATAACCGTCTGTCTGGATTATGCTTCGTCCAGATTCGTGTATACGGTCTGCACATCGTCATCATCGTCCAGCAAATCGAGCGTACGGTTCAGCTGTTTAATATCAGTCTCATCAGTCAGCGTAACGTAGGTCTGCGGGAATCATCGTCACCTCTGCGGATGCCATCGGAATCCCCTGATCCTCAAGTGCCTGACGAACTGTACTGAAATCATCCGGATCAGTAAGCACCTCAAAGCTGTCCTCTTCTTCTGAAAAGTCCTCAGCTCCGGCATCCAATGCCATCATCATCAGATCATCCGGATCCATCTCGCATTCCTCACGATCGATGACAATCTGTCCTTTTTTATCAAACATATATGAAACACAGCCCTGTGTGCCAATGGTACCGCTTCCCTTAGTGAATGCGTTCCGCACATTGGAATAGGTGCGGTTCTTATTATCCGTCAATGCTTCGACGATAATCGCAATGCCGCTGGGGCCGTATCCTTCATACGTCACATACTCATAATTCACAGAGCCCAACTCACCGGCAGCTTTCTTGATGCCGCGATCGATGGTATCGTTCGGCATATTATTCGCCTTCGCTTTGGCAATAACATCACGCAGACGGCTGTTGTTGGCCGGATCCGGGCCGCCCTCTTTCACCGCTACCGCAATCTCACGGCCAATAATGGTAAATACTTTTCCTTTCGCAGCGTCGTTTTTCTCTTTCTTGTGCTTAATATTCGCAAATTTTGAATGTCCTGACATAACCGAATATACTCCTTCTTTCAATTTCACTGGACAAGATCAGGTAAATTCCAGTATCGTTAGGATAGCATTTTCCCCGTATTTCGTCAAGAACTATCCGAAATGAATCCTTTTCTCTCTTTCAAAAATGACCCGCGGATATTCCTCACGGGTCAGGTGTTTTCTGCTGCCGGAGTCTTATGTAAGCATCTCCAGGCCGTTTTTCATACTGCCGCAGGCGATCCGCGCCCTTCCCTGGCTTTGCGCCTGCGTGCGCGTATCAGACATCATCTGCAGCTCAAGGCTGACCTTCAGGGCTTTGTCGACCCGTTCCAAAAGCTCGTAGTCGACATGGCAGACCCAGTCCTTCAGACGCTTTTTGTCAATGGTACGCAGCTGTTCCAGAAGGATCACTGAATCCTTAACAATCTGATATTTTCCGGCTTCAATCTCGACGTGCGTCGGAAGCTTTGCTTTATTCATCTTTGATGTAATGGCGGCACAGATCACAGTCGGACTGTGGCGGTTCCCCACATCGTTCTGAATGATCAAAACCGGACGGATGCCGCCCTGTTCAGAGCCAATCACCGGCCTCAGGTCTGCGTAATAAATATCACCTCTTCGAATATTCACACAATCACACTCCTATATACAAAAGATTTTGGTAAAAGTATTCCCCAGATTCTTTTGTATATACATGTAAAAGCGTCCTCAATGGGAAGTCTCGTGCCATGCTTGCGTGGCTAAGAGACTGAACATATATTCTTTCACTCACAGTATATTCTCGGCACCCGTTTGCCAATATCACAGACAAATTCATACGGAAAGCGCCCGGAAAGCGCACCCAGTTCATCTACGGAAATCTCGTCGTTGCCGTCACGCCCCATCAGGGTCACTTCATCAAGAATATGTACGTCCATGCCGGTCACATCGACCATAAACTGATCCATGCAGACACGCCCCAGAATTTTCGCGCGTTTCCCGTTGATCAGCACAGAGCCTTTGTTGCTCAGAGAACGCGGATAGCCGTCGCCATAGCCGACCGGGATGGTCGCGATCTCCATCTCACGTTCAGATACAAAGGTTCCGCCGTAGCTGACCGGTGTACCCGCTGGTATTTTCTTACAATAAACAACATGAGATTTCAGTTCCATTACCGGAGAAAGATGGTTCGCTTCGCGGCCCATCTCATCCGATGGATAGATTCCATATATCGTGATGCCTGCGCGTACCAGATCCATGTTTGCTTCCGGCAGTTCAAGAATCCCGGCGCTGTTGGAGCAATGCCTTACAAATCCATGCACACCAGCCGCCTCCAGCTGGTCGCAAAAGGCAGTAAAACGCGCTGCCTGTGCCCTTGCCGCACTTTTATCTTTTTCATCCGCCCTCGCGAAGTGTGTGAAAACTCCTTCTATGGAAATCGCATCCATGCCAGCGATTGCAAGAGCTGTAGAGAGGCCTTCCTGTGTATCCGCAACACCAATGCGCGACATTCCTGTATCCACTGCCAGATGAACCGGGAAGCGTTTCCTCTCTGGTAAAGAAACCGGATTTGTTTGAGATGCTGCAATACTGGCCGCAGCAAAGCTGAATTCGCGGGCCATTTCGACGGTAAAGACAGTCGGACGAACGCCATTTTCCGCCATCCCGGCGTAATCATCAGCGAAAGACTCGCCTAAACTGCGAATGGGCTTTTCGATACCCGCTGCTCTGAGTGTTTTCGCCTCCGTAACGGCTGCAACCGCATAGCCCCAGATATAATCGCAGGATTCCAGCATCTGTGCGATCGGAACCGCACCATGTCCGTATCCGTCGGTTTTAATCACAGCAATCATCGGAACATCCTTTCGCAGATTCTCCCTCATGACGTGAAAATTGCGTGCAATTGCATCCTTATGTATATATGCGGTAATCCGATTGTGTTTACTCATCTGTCTCTCCCCCTGGAATTTCTGAATGGTTCCTTTTCTCCACGTATGGCCGTTTTCACCGGGCATACTTTTTTATCACTTTTCCTGCAAAATCACAGAGATCTCCAGCCATCACAGCGTGGGCTCCCAGCTCGTCCCGGGCAGCATCTCCGGCCAGACCGTGCAGATAGACCCCCAGTGTCGCTGCGTCATAAACCGGCACTTTCTGAGCCAGCAGACCGCATAGCACGCCGGTAAGCACATCTCCGCTTCCGGCCACAGCCATCCCATCGTTGCCGGAGGTATTCAGATACGTCCGACTGCCGTCTGATACCACCGTCCGCGTATTTTTCAGCACACAGACCACCTCATAGGTATCGGCGAATGACCGCGCTGTTTCAATCGGATCCGCAGCAATTGTATGCTTCTCCATCCCGGTAAGCCGCGCTATCTCTCCAAGGTGCGGAGTAAGAATTACCCTGCCTTTCAGAGAATCTTGTACAGACAATGGAATCTTTCCCCGATCGTCTGTGGCAGACGCAGAGCACTCGGCAGCTGTCTGTTCACACATTTCACCACAGCGGGGCCTGAGAGGTGCAGACAGAAGGTTGATCGCATCCGCGTCGATCACCAAAGGCTTCGCAGAATGGTTTAAAATATAGCACAGTAATTCTTTGGCGTCCGGGGAAGTGCCAAGACCCGGGCCGATCCCGACCACATCCGACCAGGCAAGGGCTTCCTCAAGTCCTCCAGGCTTTGCTTTGCCAGGCTCCCAGGTCGTGACCATGGCTTCTGGAATCACGGTCTGTATCACAATCCGATTACACGCTGGTGTAAACACGCGAACCATACCGCAGCCGCTTCGAAATGCGGCGCGCGCTGCCAGGCAGGCAGCTCCGCTCATGCCTTCACTTCCGGCTATCAGAAGTACCTTTCCATAGGTGCCCTTATGCGAATCAGGAACTCGCTTTGGCAGTCGGGTCAGATCCTGTTTGGTATATGTAAAGATGCACGGCGAAGCATCATGGATTCCGGAATTGTTCCAATCCGTCTGGATTCCAATGTCTCTGCAAACCAGACGCCCGCAATACTCTGCACCCGGATAGAATACCTGGCCGAGCTTGCGGGCCGCAAATGTAACCGTCAGGTCTGCACGCACTGCCGTGCCAAGCACACATCCGCTGTCCGCACTGATTCCGGAAGGAATATCCACTGCCACCACCTGTGCATTCTGCGCACTGATCCATTCCACCGCCTCTGCATATCGCCCTTCCACCGCGCGGGAAAGACCAATGCCAAGCATGGCGTCCACTATAGTAGTATATTCACCATCTGGAAAATTACTGCTGATTTTCAATCCACAATTTTCACAGATACTCCGCTGTAGCATGGTTTCTTTCGTCATGGAAGACTCTTTTCCGACAAACCATACTGTTACCTGCCTTGAACCGACAGCTTCGAGAGCAGTTCGCCGTGGCAGGTCATCTCCGGAGCCGCCGTGACTGACCGCAGCCTGTCTGCTGCAAAACAGGATTCTGGCCACCGCAAAGCCATCGCCACCATTGTTACCAGAACCGCAGACGACCAGCACCTTCGACAAATCCAGCTGTGCCTTTCCCATCTCATCGACTACCGCCAGAGCCGCCCGTTCCATCAGAACCATGGACGGGATTCCAAGTCCAATGGTCTGCTCATCACACGCTTTCATCTGTTTCGCGTTCAGCAAAAGCTCCATCCGCCAAGACCTCCCATCTGCCGCACACAGTCTTTATATATCAACTGTCTCCTTTTATTTTTCGATGATTCAGATCATAAGAAAGCTGCATCAGACTCTCAGAAAGATGGACGTTTTCCACCACCACATCGTCAGGCACTTTCAGGTCTGTATGAGCGAAATTCCAGATAGCTTTTACGCCGTTGTCGATCAGAATCGGTAAAACTGCCTCCGCGCCTTCTTTCGGAAGCGTCAGCGCCGCGATCTGAATCTCGTTTTCTTCCAGAAATTTAGGCATTTCCTCTGTCATCCGAATCGGAATGCCCCGCACAAGCTTTCCATTCAGCTCTGGATTAATATCAAAAATTCCCTTAATGGAAAACCCTCGTTTTTCAAATTTGACATAATTTGCGATCGCCTGTCCGAGACGGCCGCCTCCTACAATTACCATATTATAAGTTTTATCCAGGCCGAGGATCTTCCCGATTCCATTGTAGAGGTACTTGACATTGTAGCCATATCCCTGCTGGCCAAAGCCGCCAAAATTATTCAGATCCTGACGAATCTGGGATGCGGTCACATTCATCAGTTCGCTAAGTTCATTGGATGAGATCCGCTCCACCTTCGCGCTGAGCAAATTACCAAGATACCGATAATACCGCGGAAGTCTCTTTACTACCGCTTTTGAAATTTCATGTTCCGACACTATAATTCCTCCGACAGTTCTTCCCACTTTCCATATAATTCTTCCAGTTCTTGCGCAACAGACGCTTTTTCTTTTGTCAGCTCCAGACAACGCGTTACGTCTGTAAAGACCTCTTCCTGTGAAAGAAGTGAATCAATCTCCCGGTCTCGCTCCTCCAGCTTCGCAATGCGCTCTTCTGTCCGTTTTAATTCGTTTTCCAGACGGCGCTTCTGCGCCTGTTCCTCTTTGCTGCGCGCCCAGTCCTCCTTGGAAGAAGAAAGAGGACGGTTTTCTTTCACGGCAGCAAAAGAAGCTTCTTCTGACAATTCCTGAACCTTTTCCAGATAATAATCATAGTTTCCGATGTAATTGGTCAGCGTCTGATTTTTCAGCTCCAGAATGCGCGTGGCCGTCTGATTGATAAAATAACGGTCATGAGACACATAAAGCACCGTCCCCGTATAATTGCGCAACGCTTCTTCAAGAATCTCTTTTGATGTAATATCCAGATGGTTTGTCGGCTCATCGAGAATCAGAAAATTTGCATTGGAAAGCATCAGTCTGGCCAGAGAGAGACGTCCGCGCTCCCCGCCGCTGAGGTCACTGATCCGTTTATAGACATCGTCTCCGGTGAACAGAAACGAGGCAAGAAGATTGCGAATCTCCGTCTCTGTCATGTCCGGATAGACGTCCGAAATTTCTTCAAACAAAGTCTTTTCCATATGCAAAAGCTGGTGCTCCTGGTCATAATAGCCAATATACACGCGGCTGCCAAGAGAGATCTGTCCTGCGTTTGCATCCTCCAGCTCATTGATAATCTTCAGAATCGTCGTCTTCCCGGTACCGTTATCACCGATTACTGCAACCTTTTCTCCCCTGCGAATATCAAAATTCAGATCCGAAAACAGCGGATTGTTCGGGTAGGCCTTCGCCAGATGCCGCACCTTAAGGACATCGTTTCCGCTGATCTCACGGGGAGAAAAGCGCAGATGCATATCTGCTTTTACTTCGGATGGCTTCTCCAGTACCTCAATCTTATCGAGCATTTTCTCGCGGCTTTCCGCGCGCTTGATGGACTTCTCCCTGTTGAACGATTTCAGCTTCGCTATCACCGCCTCCTGGTGGCGGATCTCCTGCTGCTGATTCAGATACGCTTTCCACTGAATCTCGCGCAGTTGTGCCTTTTTCCGGGCATATGCACTGTAATTCCCGTCAAAGCTCATCACGTGGCCATTGTCCAACTCAATGATTTTTGTAACGACCCGGTTCAGAAAATAACGGTCATGCGCAACAATCAAAACCGCATTGCGGTAATTCTGCAGGTAAGTTTCCAGCCAGGCGATTGAATTCAAATCCAGGTGATTCGTAGGCTCATCCAGAAGCAGGATATCCGGCTCTGCCAGCAGAAGTTTCCCCAGCGCGACCCGGGTCTTCTGTCCACCGGAAAGTGTGCAGATCGGCTTATTAAATTCCTCCTCCGTAAAGCCCAGTCCCTTTAACACTCCGGCCACCTGGCTGCGCACTGCGTATCCATTGCGGTTCTCAAACTCTGTAGAAACACGGTTATAGCGTTCCATAAGCGCTTCCGTGTCCGCCAGATGTCTCATCTGTTCTTCCATCTTGCGGAGGCTTTCCTCCATATCCAGCAGGTCGCGCTTTACCTCCAGAAGCTCGGAATAAATGGAAGCCGTGCTGTTCACATCCTGATGTTGTCTTAAATATCCCAGTGTCTTCCCTTTTGTAATGGAGATGACACCCTGATCCGGCTCAAGTTCTCCCGCAATCATGCGCAGGAGGGTCGTTTTTCCGGCCCCGTTGATGCCGACAATCGCTGCCTTTTCCCGGTCTTCTATATGAAAAGACGCAGCGGAAACAATCACATCCGTGCCAAACGACTTTGCTATATTCTGACATGAAAGTATCATTGTAAAACAATTTCCTCTCTCACATTTTCTTTATCCGGCCCGTCTCTGCTGCTGTTTCAGTCCGCCGGCCGTATTTGCTCCGCAGAGCATTTCTGGAGCAATCTGCTTCAATTCCAGAACTTGGAGATCGCTTTCTTTGATTCGCGCCCATACCAGAGGGAAAGCACAATAAAAATCACCATCGCCGCCATGGAAACGTACATATTATAAGCGCCAAGCAGATCCTGCATAAGACTGATCAGTCCGCATGCAGTGGCCGCAATGCCAAAGATCAGCTGCTTCGTCCCCATCGCTTTAATGTAACCTTTTTGATCCGTGCAGCGCTCGATCGGGATTTCTTTCGGCAGCAGCATATTTTTCCGAAGCTCTTTCGTGGTCACCATAAAAATGTACTGCGCTATAATATAAATCCCGCAGATTGTCACAAATATATCAATCATGATATAGAAAACACTATCTGACATAATATCGTCCCTTTCTATACAGCTGTTACGACAATAGGAAACGCTTCACCGCCGATTCCATCTCGTTCTTTTCAATCACCGTCCTGTGAAGCACAGGTGCGTTCCGGATTTCCTCAATCGCACGCGGAATCGGAACTCCAGCCAGCTTTTGCAGCTCATCAATCAACCCAAAATCATCCATTACCCCATATTTTTCCTGATCAATCGCCGTCATCACGCTGCGCGCGAACTTATACGGACTCGCAGTAGAAGCAATCACCGCAGGTACGCTGCCGCAGTCTTTGGCGAACTGCTCGTGATAAACTCTCGACGCTACCGCCGTATGCGTATCCAGAATATAGCCGGATTCATTGAAGACCCGGCGAATTTCCTCAAAGGTCTGTTCTTCCGTCGCATATCCGCCCGCAAAATCACACATCTGGGCGCGCATCTCGTCTGTCACTGTATAGCGGCCGGATTCGGACAACTGCCGCATCAAGGAAGCATTCATCGCCGCGTCTCTCCCAGATGCGTGGTAAATCAGGCGTTCCAGATTACTCGAAATCAGAATATCCATGGATGGAGAGGAAGTCAGTACGAACTCCCGGTTTCGATCATAGACGCCTGTCTCAAAAAAGTCAAACAATACCTTATTTTCATTCGAGGCACAGATCAGTTTTCCGATCGGCAGCCCCATATTCTTCGCGTAAAAAGCGGCCAGAATATTTCCGAAATTACCGGTAGGAACTACCACATTCATCGGCTCACCGGAGGTAAGTATTCCGTCTTTCAGCAGTCGCCCGTATGAGTATACATAATAAACGATCTGAGGGACAAGCCGCCCGATATTGATGGAATTCGCAGAAGAAAAACAAAATCCCTGCTCCGAAAGCTCCTCGCCAAGCTTTTGATCAGCGAAAAGGCGCTTCACCCCGCTCTGTGCATCGTCAAAATTCCCCAGAATGCCGATCACACAGGTATTCGCGCCTTTCTGAGTCACCATCTGCTTTTCCTGCACCGGGCTCACTCCATGCTTTGGGTAAAATACGATAATTCTCGTACCCGGAACATCCGCGAAACCGGACAGTGCCGCTTTCCCTGTATCCCCCGATGTCGCCGTCAGAATCACAATCTCCCGCGTCTCATGATTCTTTCGGGCTGCGGTTGTCATCAGGTAAGGCAGAATGGAAAGCGCCATATCCTTAAATGCAATCGTCGCGCCATGGAACAGCTCCAGATAGTAAGCGCTCCCAGCTTCACGAAGCGGCGCGATCTCCTCGGTGTCAAATTTATCATCATAGGCTCTGCGGATGCAGTCTTTCAACTCTTCCTCGCTGTAATCTGTCAGAAACTGCTTCATCACCACATAAGCAGTTTCCTGATAGGACATACCCGCAAGAGACGCAAGAGGAATATCCAATGCCGGAATCCGCTCCGGAACAAACAGTCCGCCATCCTCTGCAAGCCCTTTCAATATCGCCTGTGAGGCGGTCACCTGTTTCCCGGCATTTCTCGTGCTGTTGTACATTAAATTCATAGCTGTTATCATCCTTTACCTGTTCGTATTCTTATTTTTCTTCTTTTCCGGCGCACATACGCCTTTTGAAGCCTAAGCATTATAATAACACATGAAAAAAGCTGTTGCAACGAAAATGCAACAGCTTTTTTCAAAATTCGCTCAGCTTACGCTGCTTTGATACGTGTAGAAGTTATGCCCCCCGTATGTAAAAAGCCATACCAGGCTGGAATCGAACCAGCTCAGCTTTGATGTGTCAGCGGAATCCCGCGCCACGAAAAACAGAGCTCCCTGCGAATAATCCTCACCGGCAAGAACACGCTCCACTGCTTCAATCGTCTCGTCTGTCACCGTGCAGGAATAAATCCGCCCGTCCGAGGTCGGCTGAAACTGTGATTCTTCCCAGACTACGTCATAAATCGTATCCGGGAAATGAGAATCCTTCACTCGATTCAATACCACGCTGGCCACCATCATCTTACTCATAATATCCTCGCCGGTGGCCTCCGCTTCCACTATCCGCAGCAGCGTATAATAATCGGACGATGACATCTGATTATTTTTGACCGTCTGCTGAGCAAGATAACCCAGCTGACTCGCAGTTGATGAAGCCTGCGAAAACATGGATTTACGGATTGCTCTTCTGTCTACACCGCTGGTTCCAGCCAGCACCTCTTCCTCTGAATCCGCCACACGAACCACTCTGGTCACGTCGGAATATCGCTCCATATCTGCAACGCCGTTGACAACACCCATCAGACCGGCCTGAATCTCCTGGCCGGATGCATTTCCCGAGGTAGAACTGACGGCATAAACCACCTGGCCATGACCTCCAAAATTCATTTCCGAGATCATCCATGTGATACAGCCTACCAGAAAGGTGCCAAGCAGCAAAAGTGCGGTCGTTCTCAGACATCGCCAGCACTTCATGAGACGAATCAAAGACCTTTCTCCGTTTACTAACAGCA
>Ga0192280_1162_pt1 | contig 11802 bp, 7 predicted proteins | sample Koala_Koa24_M3_FD_131249 | JGI IMG/M metagenome (GOLD analysis project Ga0192280, IMG submission 131249) | Enriched cells from koala feces incubated with labeled cellulose particles, San Francisco Zoo, California, United States - Koala_Koa2-4_M3 ... | reverse complement strand
TGCGCCGGGTATTGTCTATACGACGGACTGGAACGGTCAGCCAGTCGTACATGACCGGATGCACTGGACGCTCGCTGAGGCGATCAACACCTCCGCGGTGCTTTACCGTGCGACCGGCAAGGCAAAGTACGCGCAGGACTATGCGCAGTTTATGCGTTATCTGGATGAGTCGGTGCTGGATCATGTGAATGGTTCCTGGTTCCACCAGCTTGACCAGAACAATCAGGTGATCGGCACCGTCTGGCCTGGGAAATCTGACATTTATCACGCTCTGCAGGCGACGTTGATTCCGTATTACGAGCCGTCTGTATCCATTGCTCCGGCAGTAAAAAGAGGATTGAAGAAGAATTAATAATATTATAACAGATTCGCGCTTCCGGCGTTTTTGCATTTCGCGAAAACGCGTGGGAGCGCGATTTTAGAATCGGATGAAAGATTGCTTATAATATGCACACAGGCGCACAGGGAAGGCAACTAACGTTACCTGCGCCTGGCGCGCGAGCATACGTCGTTCTACCGATGCTCGATAAGAAGCTGCATAAGACTGGTATGCGGCTGCTGTGGATTTGCCTCAAAAATATTGACATATCGCTCATCGGAGCTTCGGTCACGGAAGGCCGGATAGAGGAAACCAAACTCCGGACTGCCGGCTTCATAGTCGCCGGATAGAGGACAGAGCGCACAGATCAGATATTCGTAAACCTCCTCAGAGCCCTCCAGCCATTCCTTGTCTGTTCCTTTCTGCGGAACGTCGTAGCGCCCGTGAAAGACCAGAAACGCGTACGAACTGCCTGGATGATGGGCTTCTCCAATCAGCTCGTACAGGATATCCAGAAACGCATCATTTTTCAGGCCGCTCTCCTTTATCCCTTCCAGAAGCTGCCAGAGGCTGCCTGGTTTTTTCGCGGCTGCCGGGATTCGGTAATCCTTCAGATATGTATTTGTTTCAGAAAAGAGGATATCCTTCGCAATTTTCAGATGCCGCCCCCGTTCCGGGGCATCCAGCTTCAGAAAATGTGTGTTGAATGTCCCGTCTACATAGCCTTCCTCATCGTAATAAGCACCCGCGATGCGGTCGATGGAATTAATCTTCCGGACAGCCGCATCCAGAGATTCATACGTAAGCACCGGAAGTACCGGTCCAAAGATCTCTTCCTGCATCACCGCGTCGTCAAAAGTAACCGCATCCAGCACAGTCGGCTCTATCCGCAGAGAATCCGCATCCACGCGTCCGCCGACAACCACCTTTGACGGATCAATCAGCGCCCGGATTCGCTCAAAATGCTTCTGATTGATAATTTTTCCATAATCCTTATTTTTCAACGGTGATTCACCGAATTGTTTCCGAATCTGCACGCGGATCTCGGCAATCAGCTCATCCTTAATCGCCGGGTCACAATAAATATAATCCGGAGCGACACAGGTCTGACCGCAATTCAGGAACTTGCCAAACACAATCCGCTTCGCGGCAAGCTTCAGATTCGCGGTGCGGTCTACGATGCAGGGACTTTTTCCTCCCAGCTCCAGGGTCACCGGCGTCAGATGAATGGCCGCCTGCCGCATCACTTCCCTCCCTACGGATTTGCTTCCTGTAAAAAAGATATAATCAAAATGTTCCCGCAGAAGGTACTGATTCTCCTCACGTCCGCCGGATATCACTGCGACATAGCGCTCATCAAAACATTCCCCGATCAGCTTCGCGATCAGAGCGCTCGTGTTCGGTGAATAGGCGCTCGGCTTTAACACGACCGTATTCCCGGCCGCAAGCGCGTCTACCAGCGGTTCCATTGTAAGCAGGAACGGATAGTTCCACGGACTCATGATCAGCGCCGCCCCGTAGGGGGAAGGCTTCGTAAAGCTGTGTGCGCAAAACTGCGCCAGAGGCGTCCGCACCGTTTTTTCTCCCGCAAAACCTCTCGCGTGCTTTTGCATATAGCTGATCTCACTTAAAGTCAGCCCAATCTCACACATATAGCTTTCTGAGGCACTTTTTCCAAGATCCTTTTTCAGTGCTTCTTCTATCTGAGATTCATATTTTTTGATACAGGCTTTCAGCCGACTGATTGCCTTCAGTCGAACATCCACGTTCAGCGTCGCGCCGGAAGAAAAAAACTTCCGTTGCTTCTCTACAATTTCCTGAATCTCTGTCTCGGTCATTTCTTCGCTTCCTTTCCATATATATGATTCGGGCGGTCAAAGACCTTCTTTTTCGAAATCTATGCTTTCACAGCTGCAAGGTTCGATTTTCACTTCTGCAGCACTTTATAATAAAATCGTTCCAATTCTTTCGCATCCATCAGCACCGGTACCGGATACAGCGGATTCGCTTCCTTGTCCGCGTAATGCGCCATTTTCGGTATGTCTTCCTCCCAGATCTCCGGAATCGTATCGCCAATGTCAAAACGCTTCCTCATATCTTTTATCGCCTGGATAAACGCTTTTGCAGCCGTCTCCTCTGTCGCGTTCTCATCCGCGACGCCAGCCACCACAGCCAGCCGCGCCAGTTTTCCATACACACAGGAGCCATACTCTTCCAGAACGAACGGCAGTAAAACCGCGTTCGCCAGCCCATGCGGAACATTGTACTGGCCGCCCAGCGAGTGCGCCACCGCATGGACATAACCGACATAGGATTTCGTAAACGCACAGCCCGCATAGTAAGAAGCATGCAGCATATTCCTTCTTGCTTTTACATTCTTTCCATTTGTGTAAGCTTCATCCAGATTTTCGAAAATCAGCTTCACCGCCTGTTCGGCCTGTCTGCGGGTGCCACGGGTCGTCGTTTTGCCGATATAAGCCTCAACAGCATGAGTCAGAGCGTCCATGCCGGTCGTTGCCGTAACAAAGGGCGGAAGGCTTAAGGTCACATTCGGATCAAGCACCGCGTAGCGGGGAATCAGGCAGAAATCATTGATCACATACTTATGTCTCGTCTTGGCATCCACAATAACACAGGCCAGCGTGGTCTCACTGCCGGTTCCGGCGGTCGTCGGTACCGCGATCAGAAGCGGGAGCCGTCCATGCACGCGCAATATGCCTTTCATCTTTGCCAGAGACTGCTTCGGCTTCGCCGCCCGTGCGCCCACTGCTTTGGCGCAGTCCATGCTCGAGCCGCCGCCAAAGCCGATGATCGCCTCACAGAATCCGGCGTGATAAAGCTCCAGCGCCTCTTCCACATTCGCCGTCGTGGGATTTGCGTCCGTTTTATCATACATGGCATAGAAAATGCCATTCTCTGTAAGCGTTCTCTCCAGGTCTTTCGTAAGCCCCAGCTTTGCAATACCTGGATCCGTGACGATCAGGACACGCGTACATTTTTTCTTTACTAACAATTCAGAGAGCTGATCTGCCTGACTGATGATTTTAGGATTCCGATAGGGCAAAAACGGCAGAGCGATTTTAAAGACAGTCTGAAAAGCACGGCAATACAGTTTTTTCAGCCGATTCATAGGGCAGGACTCCTCTCCTTCATCAAACGATTACTTTATCGTACCAGTAAAATCTATGATTGTCAATAAAGCAAATCAAAATCGAGTAGGAGGCGGCTTGCCAAATCCTACTTCGCTGCGCGAGCTGCGTCCGGCGACAGCCGGAAAATACCTCTCGCAGCTCTGTGCAAAAAAAGAAAAAGGATAGAGGACTCCGGATTGCCTCTACCCTTTCCTATATTTACCGGAAACGAAATACGTCGTTTTCTGATCCGTTCTCTGCCATACTGTGCTGCTTTCCCGCTATACTCAGGACGTCTTCCGGCTGGATACCACGTCAAAGATAACTGCCACAAGCAGCACCGCACCCTTTACGACATACTGCCAGGAGTCGCCGATGCCCATGATGGACATTCCCATGTTAATGACGCCGAGAAGCAGCGCACCGATGATTACGCCGCCGATTGTACCGCTGCCGCCGTATGCGGAAGCGCCGCCGATAAAGCAGGAGCCGATGGCGTCCATCTCAAAGGAATTACCGGTGGAACCGTTTACCGAGCCGACACGCGCCAGACAGAGCAGACCGCACAGGCCGGCCAGAAGTCCCATGTTCGCGTAAGCGATGAAATAGACCTTATTCGTATTAATGCCGGAAAGCTTCGTTGCCTTCTCATTGCCGCCTACTGCATAGAAATACCGGCCAAACGCCGTTTTGGATGTGATAAAATAATAAATCAGGCAAATCGCCACCACCCATACCAGCATGACAGAAATTCCCTTGTACTGGCAAAGCAGATGACAATACCAGAGCAATAATGCGGAGATGACTGCCGCACTGCCGAAATCCGCAACGGCGCTGTTCTGGCGGTAGCCTTTCTTTGCCTTGTTCGCACGGGAAGAAATCTTGCTGTAAAAAATAATGATAACCGCGATCGCGCCGATCACCATCGGGGAAAGGATACGGCTGTCTGTATCAAGCCCCGGGATCTTAATGTAAGCAGTAAAAATGTTCAGAAACGCTTTATTCTGAACTGCTACGGTTTTGCTGTTAAGAACCAGACGGCCGAAGCCGCGGAACATAAACATACCGCCCAGCGTCGTGATAAACGGCGGAATCCGCATATAGCCAATCCAGAAGCCCTGCCAGATGCCAGCCGCCAGGCCAATCAGAAGACAGAGAATAATCGTCAGATAAATGTTAAAGCCCATATTTGAAATCAGTACCGCCGCAACACCGCCAACCAGACAGATCACAGAACCGACGGAAAGGTCGATGTTGCCGCCTGTCAGGATGCAAAGCAGCATACCACAAGCCATTACCAGCACATAGCCATTCTGCAGCATCAGGTTTGACATATTCTGTGCATAAAGCAGACGGCCGTCTGTCATAAAATAAAAGATAATAAATACAACGACCAGGGCAATTACCATCGTATATTTGCGGATAAAAGTCATCACATCAAGCTTGCCCGCGCCTGACGTTCCATTCTTATTTGCCATGAAAACACACTCCCTTTTCCATAATTGCGCTTATCGAAAACTGCGTCAGCCCGCAGCGCTCATGATATAACCCATGATCTCCTCCTGCGTGGTGTTCTTTGCCGCCACCTCGCCGCAGAGTTTGCCTTCGTTCATAATATAGATGCGGTCGCACATACCGATCAGTTCCGGCATTTCCGAAGAAATCATGATTACAGACTTTCCATTGTCAACCATCTGATTGATCAGACAATAAATGTCATACTTCGCGCCGACATCAATTCCGCGCGTCGGCTCATCCAGAATCAGAACATCCGGTTCCGCGAACATCCACTTACCCAGCAGAGCTTTTTGCTGGTTCCCGCCGGAGAGATTGCCGATCATCTGTTCAATGGACGGCGTTTTCGTACCCATTTCCTCCGTCATCTCCTCCGCAGCTTTCTTTTCCGATGTGGAATCAATGATACCATTGTGACAAATCTTATCCAGACGAGCCAGCGTCGTATTGAAGCGGATGGACTCGCCGAGAATCAGCCCATTCGTCTTCCGATCCTCTGTCACATAGGCAATCTTATTTTTAATCGCCTGTTCCGGTGTTTTTATCTCTACCTTCCTGCCTTCCAGATAGACCTCACCGGAAATATCCGTACCGTAGCTTCTGCCGAAAATAGACATGGCCAGTTCTGTGCGTCCTGCGCCCTGCAGGCCTGAGAAGCCGATTACCTCACCTTTATGTACCTTAAATGAGATGTTGTCGTCAACAATTCTCTCCGGATAGAGCGGATGGTGCACCGTCCAGTTTCTTACTTCAAGGCCAACTTCGCTGCTGACCTTATGCTTCCGCTCCGGATAGCGGTCGTCCATCGGCCGGCCAACCATTCCTTTGATAATGCGGTCTTCACTGAACTCATCCACGCCCTTCACCAACGTCTCAATGGTAGAACCGTCGCGCAGGATCGTCGCCTTATCCGCGCAGTAAATAATCTCATTCAGCTTATGTGTAATAATAATGGAAGTCAGGCCGCCCTTTTTGAATTCAATCAGAAGATCCAGCAGCATCTTTGCGTCTTCATCATTCAGTGAGGAGGTTGGCTCATCCAGAATCAGCAGCTTCACGTTCTTCGAGAATGCCTTTGCGATCTCGACCAGCTGCTGCTTACCGGTACCGATATCCTTGATCAGGGTTTGCGCAGACTCATGCAGACCGACCTGCCGCATATGTTTTTCCGCTTCGCTGTAGGTCTGATCCCAGTCAATCACACCGAACTGGTTCTTTTTTTCATTTCCCAGGAACATATTCTCACCGATCGTCAGCAGCGGAATCAGCGCCAGTTCCTGATGAATAATAACAATTCCCTTTGCCTCACTGTCTTTCAGTGTTTTAAACTGGCAAAGCTCTCCATTATAGTAAATCTCACCGTCATAGGTACCCGCCGGGTAAATGCCCGACAGCACATTCATCAGCGTCGACTTTCCCGCGCCGTTCTCACCAATCAGCGCGTGAATCTCGCCGCGCTCTACAACCAGATTTACGTTGTCGAGCGCCTTTACTCCCGGAAATTCTTTGGTGATGGATTTCATCTCCAGAATAATGTCACCCAAAAGACTTCCCCCTTTCCAATCGCAGCTTTTATACCGAAAGGGCGGGACAGCCGCGCCCCGCCCTTCTTCAGGTTTTTGTTGTTAAATTTCAGACGTTACAGCTGATTACTCAACCGCTGTCAGATATCCATCCTCGCCCATTTCATAGAGACCTGTATCTACCAGTTCTTCAATGTTGTCTGCCGTGATTACGCTCGGTACAAGCAGGAAGGACGGGCAAACATTGCCTTCGGTGGTCTCATAGGACTCGGTGTCATACGCGCACTCGATATCAAATGTATCGCAAAGGGAAGCGTCGATGGTCTCACCATTCAGCATAGCCTCTGCCAGAGAAAGAGTAACGATGGACTCGTTGCTTACATTCTTGTAAACGGTCATCGTCTGTACACCGTCAACGATATTCGCAAGGTTCGCTACATCGCCGTCCTGGCCAGTAATAAGTACGCTGTTGCTGCCCGCATAGTCAGAGGTGATAGCCTGTGCTACGCCGAGAGCCGTAGAGTCATTCGAGCAAAGCCATACGTCAAGCTGTGTGCCGTCCGCATAATAGGAACCAAGGATGTTCTGCGCTCTCTCAAGAGCTGTCTGGGTATCCCACTGATCAGTTGCTACAGAGTCAAAATCGGTCTGGCCGGAAACAACAACCAGTGTACCTGCGTCGATGTACGGCTGAAGGACATCAATCGCGCCCTGGTAGAAATAGCCGGCATTGTTGTCTGCCGGATCGCCTGCGGTGATTTCCATATTGTAGGTCGCATCGCCGGCATTCTCAAGATCGAGTGTCTCAACGATGAATTCACCCTGAAGCTTACCTACGGTGTAGTTATCAAAAGATACATAATAGGAAACCGCGTCATTCATGATCAGACGGTCATAAGCGATAACCGGAACATCCTTCTCCGCCGCCTCGTCCATAGCGGTGTTCAGTGCTTCGCCATCTACCGCCGCAACGATCAGGATATCTACCTGGTCAGAAAGCAGGTTCTGAATATCACTTACCTGCTGGGAGGAATCATTGTCTGAATACTTTAATTCCACCGTATACCCCGCGTTTTCAAACTGCTCTTTCAGATAGGAACCATCACGATTCCAACGCTCCAGAGACTGGGTCGGCATGGAAATACCGATTACCTGTGTCTCTTCCGCTGCTGCCGGTACGGAGATCGCCCCGAATGCCATCACTGCCGTCATCGCAACTGCCAGTTTTCTAAATTTCATGTTTCTACCTCCATTCGTTTTGATGGCTTTTCACATATGCCCCGCCGCATAAGCCTTTTCACTGCCTGTCCGCCGAATCCATGTGCGAAATGACCATGTTTTTTGATATCTGCATCATACCACATGTACAGATTGACGAAAATAGAATCTCTTGTCCTAAAACAGTATTTTTTTTTATAACAGTTGCCAGACGTTCACAGGAAAAACTGGACATTTTTGTTATTTTCATAACATTTTCACAAAGAATTACCATATATCCAAAATGTCTTTGACGTTCTACGTGTAGTTGTGTTACAATGTTCCCATGAAAAAGACATCTTTCACAATTTCGATCATTTTAATTTTATGCGTCCTGACTCTGGCTGCCGTCTGGTCCTATTTCTGGAATACTCTGGCCGCCCGTGAGCCAGCCGGCACGGCTGCCGCGGAGGTCTCCGAACGGCACTATGGCCTGATCCCGGATGTCGAAGATTCGGTCTTATGGCAAAAAATCTACGAGAGCGCCGCCCAGGAAGCCGCAGCCAGCAATGCGTATGTTGAGTATTTAAGCCAGGATACCGGTTCTTCCTATACGATGGCGGATTATCTTCGTATCCTGATTGCGGCAAAGGTAGACGGCATTATTTTAAAGCCGGACGGCACGGAAGAGGTCCGGAATCTGATGAATGAAGCCGTCGATAACGGTATTCCGGTAGTAACCGTACTGGAAGACGACTCAGAAAGCCAGCTCATCAGCTATGTGGGGTTAAACAGCTATCAGCTCGCCGATACCTACACCGAATACGCGCTTTCTCTTCTGGGCGGCAAAAGCGGCACCATCATGATTTTGCTGGACGCAGAGTCGGTCAATCCGATCCAGTCCCTCGCTGCCTCACAGCTCACACGCTACATTGAGGAGCAGAAAACGGACGGGCAGGAAATCAATGTTTCCCTGTACTATCTGGAAAATACGACGGACTTTGACTACGATGAGGGCATCCGGGAGCTGATTGTCAGCTACTCTCCCCTCCCGGATCTCCTGGTCAGTATGGACGAGCTGCTGACGGAGTGTGCCTACCAGGCCCTGATTGATTACAACAAGGTCGGAAATACCAGCCTGATTGGTTTTTACTACTCCGACCAGATTCTGGAAGCCATCGAAAGAGGGATCATTCCCGTTACCCTGGTAGTCGATACCGACGAAGTCGGCAGGTACAGCATTGAAGCACTCGAAGAGTTTCACGAACTCGGACATGCCAGCAGCTACTACAGCGTTACACTCAGCCTGATCACACAGGACAATGTAGCAGACTACCTTACCGCACTGGAAGAGGAGGGAACAAATTGAAAAAAAAGAATCCTTTCTCCCGCCTTTCTTCCATCCAGACCCGCATCAGCGCAGTGATGATCATCGCCCTGGTCTTCGTCCTTGGCATCAACCTTTTTCTGATCAATGAAATCAACACAGCTGTCGGACGGATTGAATCAGTATATACCAGCAACGTTTCGATCAATACGCTCTCTGACACCTTGGAGCTGATCCAGGAAAATGTCTACGATTATCTGAACACCAAAAGCAGCCAGGCGCTCGAAAATTACTACAAGTATGAACAGGAATACCGGGCACTCCTGGAAGATCTGAATGAAGATGTCACCGGCAACGAAATCCTTCTTCTGGAGAAAAACATTCGCAATATGTCCGAATCTTACCTGCAACAGACTGCCCTCACCGTACAGGCCAAGCGAGGTCGCAATGTTGAGCGTTACAAAGAGGCATACGCCGCAGAAACCCAACTTTACGAATACATCAACACTTATATTTACCGGCTCAATAACCTGCTCTTCCGCGAAAACTCAACCAGCTACCAGACGCTGCTTTCATCTATGAGTGTACTGGAACGGGGAAGTCTTGTCCTCATGGTGGCCGTATTTGCCATCTGCATTCTGATTGTCATGCTTTTTGTGCACGATATGATCCGCCCGCTGACCGTTCTCTCCTCGACCGCGCATGAGGTGGCCAGCGGCAACCTTGACGTTCCTCAGCTTCCTGTCGTATATGAGGATGAGGTCGGCGTGGTGACGCGTGGTTTCAATCAGATGCTCACCAGTATCCGTGAATACATCGACCGGCTTCGCGAGAGCATGGAAGCGGAAGCACAGATGAAAGAGCGCGAGCTTCTGACCGAAACACACTTAAAAGAAGCACAGCTCAAATACCTGCAGGCACAGATCAACCCGCATTTTCTGTTCAACAGCCTGAACGCGGGCGCACAGCTGGCTGCAATGGAGGACGCGGAGCAGACCAGTATTTTTCTGGAGCGAATGGCGGATTTCTTTCGCTATAACGTCCGCAAAATGTCCGGAGACGCTACCCTGCTTGAAGAAATCGAATCCGTAGACAATTACATCTATATTTTAAACGTACGCTTTGCCGGGGACATCACCTATGAAAAGGATATCCGGGCAGATATTGAGGGTATCCGGATGCCGAGCATGGTACTGCAGCCCATCGTAGAAAATGCCGTCCAGCATGGCATCCACGATTGTATGGAAAACGGCCGCATTACACTGACCGTACGTCTTTCCTCTTTTGCGGATTCATCTCAGCCGGAAAATGATATGCTGGAAATTACGGTTCGTGACAATGGCGTCGGAATGACCCATGAAAAAATCAGAGATGTACTGGAAGGGCGCACCATGCCAAATGGTGAGGAATCACACTCCACCGGAGTCGCAATGTCCAATGTCATCCACCGCCTGGAGCTGTATTATAACAGAAAGAATCTGCTTCGAATCGAAAGCGGCGGACCAGGCTGCGGCACACAGGTTATCATTTCTCTGCCTGTGCAGGATTGCCAGCCCTCTTGGAAATTTGCAGGCACAAGAAACAAGAATACGCTGATTGACACAGACAGGGAGGAAGAAAATGTATCGAATCTTAATCGCTGACGATGAGGGACTTATGCTGGAATCCCTGAAAAAAATCATCCTCAGCAAGTATGGGGACAACTGCGAGCTGGAAACGGCAAAAACCGGCCGCGCGGTTATTGAAAAGGCAGAAAGTTTCCACCCGGATATCGTCTTTCTGGACATCCAGATGCCCGGTATCAACGGCATCCAGGCCATGAAAGAGATCCGCAAGTCCAATACGACAGCCCTGTTCTACATCATATCCGCCTACGATAAATTTGACTACGCCAAAGAAGCGATTGATCTGGGTGTAGAAAAATATCTGACAAAGCCCATCACGAGAAAGACCATTCTTTCCGTCGTAGAGGAGGCAATGCAAAAAGTGGACCTCAGCCGGACACAGCGCCGGACACAGCTCGAGGTGCAGGAAAAGCTTGAAATCATTGTTCCTGTGGTCGAGCAGAGCATCATCACCAACCTGCTCTTCCAGACGGAGACACAGGACATCAGCTATTATCTCCAGCTGCTTGACCTGGAAGAACCATATGGCTACATCATGGTCATTCCCTTTGGCTCCGATTATGAAAACGGGCAGCTTTACAGTCCGGTGCGTATGAGTGTGCAGGCACAGGATTTCTATCCGGACTTTCGGGAGATTGTCAAAGAAGCTTTTTCCTGTGTCGTCGGTCCCATTATCTCCAACAGTGTTGTTCTGCTGATTCCTCATCGTGAAGAGAGCGTCTCTTACGAGGAACGCATCCGGATCGTAGAAAACGCGCGCCGTCTCGCTTCCAGACTGGAGGAACGGCTAAAGGCGCGGTTCCGCATTGGCATTGGGCGCGTCCGCAAAATGGAAGATCTGCAATACTCTTACCGGGAAGCGCTCCGCTCTCTTAACAGCAGCAAGAGCCATGTCATCCATGTGGAGGACCTACAGCCAAGCGGCCTTTACAAAGAAGAATTCCCAGAGGAAACCGAGCGCAGGATTTTTCGTTCGGTCAAGGCAGGAAATACCGCCGCCATGGTCGTGGATCTGAATCAGTTTTTTAATTGGATGATCCAGCATTACCCGGAGGACCGCGACAACATCTGCCTGAAAGTGCTGGAGTACATCATCTGGGCAGAGCGTACCGCCTTTGAATCCGGCACCGTGAACTACAGCTTCCGTGACCGCAAGGATTATCTG
>Ga0192280_1161_pt1 | contig 11825 bp, 10 predicted proteins | sample Koala_Koa24_M3_FD_131249 | JGI IMG/M metagenome (GOLD analysis project Ga0192280, IMG submission 131249) | Enriched cells from koala feces incubated with labeled cellulose particles, San Francisco Zoo, California, United States - Koala_Koa2-4_M3 ... | reverse complement strand
AGAAGTACTTCTCATCAATTCCGTAATCTTTGATTGTTTTCTTGATTCCGATCTTCTCTTTGAGAACTTCCAGTTTGGCAACAAAGTTGTCAAATACTTCTTTGTCGTCTTTTCCTGTGCATCCGGCAAAACGTCCTAATTCAGCGTATCTTGCCAGTGCATGTGGATACTGGTACTGTGAGAATGTTCCCATCTTTGTCGGAACTTCTGCTGCATTGTATTTCATAACCTCTGTCAGGATGACTGCGTTAGCAACACCGTGTGGCAGGTGGTGGAATGCTCCCAATTTATGAGCCATAGAGTGGTTGATTCCGAGGAATGCATTTGCAAATGCCATACCAGCCATACAAGATGCATTTGCCATCATTTCACGTGCCTTCGGATCGTTTGCTCCGTTCTCGTATGCAGATGGTAAGTATTCAAATACAGATTTTACTGCCTTCATAGCAAGACCATCTGTGTAATCTGTAGCCATGATAGATACATATGCCTCAATCGCATGTGTCATAACGTCGATACCAGAAGCACTTGTCAGTCCTTTTGGCTGGCTCATCATGTTGTCTACGTCTACGATTGCCATATTTGGAAGCAGTTCGTAATCAGCTAACGGCCATTTTACGCCTGTGTCTGCGTCTGTAATGATTGCAAAAGGTGTTACCTCTGAACCTGTTCCTGAAGATGTTGGGATCGCCACAAAGTAAGCTTTCTCACCCATTTTCGGGAATGTATATACTCTCTTACGAATATCCATGAAGTCCATAGCCATATCTTCGAAATTAGCTTCCGGATGCTCATACATCATCCACATAATTTTAGCTGCATCCATTGCAGATCCACCGCCGAGTGCGATAATTGTATCCGGCTCGAATGCTTTCATCTGGTCTGTACCCTTCTGTGCACACTGAAGTGTCGGGTCTGGCGCTACTTCATAGAAGCATGTATGCTGGATTCCCATTTCATCTAATTTAGCTTCAATCGGAGCTACATAGCCATTCTTGTATAAGAAGGAGTCAGTTACGATAAATGCTTTCTTCTTATGCATGATAGTTCCTAATTCATCAAGTGCTACAGGCATGCAGCCTTTCTTAAAGTATACTTTTTCAGGTGTTCTAAACCACAGCATGTTCTCTCTCCTCTCAGCAACCGTCTTCACGTTCAGTAAGTGTTTCACACCAACGTTCTCAGAAACAGAGTTTCCTCCCCATGAACCACAGCCAAGTGTAAGAGATGGAGCCATCTTGAAGTTGTAAAGATCACCGATACCACCATGAGAAGATGGAGTGTTAATTAAAATTCTGCATGTCTTCATTGCTGCTGCATGTTTTGCAATCTTTTCTTTCTGCGCTGGGTGTACATACAGAGATGCTGTATGTCCATATCCGCCGTCAGCTACAAGTCTCTCAGCTTTTGCAATTGCATCGTCGAATGTTTTTGCTCTGTACATTCCGAGTACCGGAGAAAGTTTCTCGTGAGCAAATTCTTCTGAAATATCTACAGATTCTACTTCACCAATTAAGATCTTTGTATCTTCAGGAACGTTTACACCTGCAAGCTTTGCAATTTCGTATGCAGATTTTCCTGGGATTTTATTATTTAATGCACCGTTGATGATAATTGTCTTGCGGACTTTATCAAGCTCTTCGCCTTTTTTCAGGAAGTAGCATCCACGGTATGCAAATTCTTTCTTTACTTCGTCATATATACTGTCAAGAACTGTTACGGACTGCTCTGACGCACAGATCATACCATTGTCAAATGTTTTAGAATGGATGATGGAGTTTACAGCAAGTTTGATATCTGCAGTGTCATCGATGATAACAGGTGTATTTCCAGGTCCTACGCCGAGTGCCGGTTTTCCTGAAGAATAAGCTGCTTTTACCATTCCAGGACCGCCTGTTGCAAGGATGATGTCAGATTCTCTCATAACCTGATTTGTAAGCTCTAATGACGGAACATCAATCCAGCCAATAATTCCTTCCGGTGCTCCTGCTTTTACTGCTGCATCAAGTACGATTTTCGCTGCTGCAATTGTACATGCCTTTGCACTTGGATGAGGGCTGATGATAATAGCATTTCTTGTTTTCAGAGAAATCAGTGTCTTGAAGATTGCTGTAGATGTCGGGTTTGTTGTCGGAATAACAGCTGCGACAAGTCCGATTGGTTCCGCAATTTTCTGAATTCCGTATGCTGTGTCTTCTTCAATCACGCCACATGTTTTTGTATCTTTATATGCATTATAGATATACTCAGCTGCATAATGATTTTTAATAACTTTATCTTCTACAATACCACGTCCTGTTTCCTCAACTGCCATCTTAGCAAGCGGGATACGCTGTTTGTTAGCTGCCAATGCTGCTTCATAAAAGATTTTGTCTACCTGTTCCTGTGTATATGTAGCAAATTCTTTCTGAGCTTCTCTCATTGCATTCATTTTCGCTGTTAAAGCTTCTGCACTATCTACGATCTCTGGTACTACCTCTTTCTTCTTAGCCATATCAATCTTCCTCCCGTAACATGGTTCTTATCTTTCCTACGAGTTACAGTATATTCCATCGTTAAAAAAATGTCAATAACATTTTGATATTTTTTTAACGAGATGGGTACTTTCTATAATTTTACCAAAACATCACCATCAAAAAATATATTTGCAAACATTTTGCACAAAAGAAGACTCTCAGCACTTTTTATTGTATAATATTCTTATTGAATGATACCGGGGTCATACCTTTTGACCCCAGCTTCACAGAATTTATCAAGGAGGATACGAATATGATATTAAAAGCACACCATATTGCCACCGGGGATGGCAAAACTTTACTGAAAGGACATGCATTACTCATCAATTCACACGGAATTATCCAAACTATAGCACCATACGAGGAACTTATTGGTGAATTTTCGGAAGAATCAGTTATAGATTATCAGGAATCCACGATTCTTCCCGGGCTGATCGATATGCATGTACACCTTGGATACTGGTTCAGCCAGCCAGATCGTTATCTATATAACGATCAACTGATCAGTTTCTATGCATTAAAACACGCTCAGGACGCTTTTGCCCGCGGCATCACAACGGTACGTGATCTTTCTTCCCCTGCAAATCTCTGCAAAAATATGAAAATTGCGCAGCAGAAGGGTTTCATCACCATACCAAGAATTATTCATGCCGACAGGGGAATCTGTATGACAGGAGGGCATGGCTATGATGATGACATAGAACAGGTCGATGGCCCGTGGAATATAAGATCTTCCATCCGCCGCCAGGTGAGGGATGGCGCTGAGTGGGTGAAACTGCTTACAAGCCACCGTTCTAACATCCCTGAATTCACGCAGGAGGAGCTTAACGCGGCAACCGATGAATGCCACCGCCGCGGAATTAAATGTGCAGTCCACGCCGGAACTCATCCTTCCATCCAGATGTCGATTGATGCAGGATTTGATACCATTGAACACGGAACACTTCTCACGGTTGAACAGGCACAGCAGATGAAAGAAAAAGGAATTGCCTGGACTCCGACAATGTTTGCCTATACCTACCTGTATGACATCTGCCGGAAGAATATCGAGAATAATAAGACGGATACTTTTAATGATCCAATCGCCGCCAAAGAACAGAAGGATTATCAGTTCTTTGAACCAGCATACACTTCATACCGGGATAATTTTAAGAAACTATATGATACAGGTGTCACTGTACTTGCGGGAACTGACATGGTGCTGTACCAGGCTCCTGTACTTCCTCTGGCTACCGAATTGGGGCTGATGGTAAAATACGGGATTACACCTCTTCAGGCAATACAGACAGCAACTTCAAACCCGGCTTGTGTCCTTGGGCTGGACAATGAAATCGGTTCCCTGCGCGCGGGCCTCAATGCAGACCTTCTTGTCGTAGACGGAGATCTCTCCCGCAATATTGACTGTATCCAGAATGTAAAAGCTGTATACCAATGCGGCAAAACTGTATTTGCCAATGGTGTCAACTATCTGTAATCCGGGCAAAAAACAGCCGGTATACATTTGTATCGTATACCGGCTGTATGCTGTCTTTTATGAAATTTACTGCTGACCCTCTATATTATGATTGACCAGATATGTCAAAGGATCTACTGCTGTTCCATTTTCCTCTACCTGGAAGTGCAGATGAACTCCGGTGGAATATCCTGTAGAACCTGTTACACCGATCTGCTGCCCTTTCTCTACCTGCTGGCCTTCTTCCACGAATATCTGCTCATGATGCATGTATTTTGTTACAAGCCCGTTGCCATGATCGATCACAACCCAGTTTCCTGCCGAATTGCTCCACCCTGCAGTCACAACTGTACCTGCAGCTGCTGCATAGGTCGGAATATTTTCACCGCTTGTTCCAAGATCAAGGCCTTTATGGTAAGAATTATCAAAACTTCTGAATCCAAAATTACTTGTTATCAGTGCACCCGGACATGGATTCGCAAATGTACCGATCATATCACTGAATTCTCCGACCGTCATACTGTCCAGACGGTACAGGTCATATTTCTCCATCTGCCAGATCAGGCTTTGTCCATAATCCACATCTGTCGCCCATCTTTGCCCTATCTTCATGGCAAATGTATTGGCATCTGTAACGCCTTCAATCAAATCACCATAGACTCTCTGCAAAAGTGATGTTCGATCTTCCAGCGATTCTGTGTATGTATTGTAAACGCGGAACCCTGCCGTAATTGTATAGGACGCTCCTGCCGCTGTCTGTTCTCCCGTTGACATACTGACACTGCCTGCGGTTCCCTGACCCTTAATTCCAAAAAGGTTATTATACTGATAGGCAAGGTACGAAAGTCCCTGACCTTCTTCTCCGCCCGGGCCATATTTCCCGTATCCGGACTCCTGAATAATCTGGGCAATTGTCACAGATGCAGGAAATCCCGTCTGATCCTGACATTTCAAAGCTCCCACGATCATTTCCTGTGTAATAAATGATGGCAGACCCTCAATTGGCACAGATACGTTATATTTTACCTTTTCACTGTCGTTGATAAAAGGCAGCGATGGGATATAATCCGAATAATCGATATATACCGGTGCCTCTTCCACAATTTCCTCTGGTACTGGCTCTGCCGGTGTCTCTTCTGCCGGTGCTTCTTCTGCAGGTACCTCTGGTGCTGCTGGTACTTCCTCAGATGGAGTGCCTTCAGACGGCGCTTCTTCCGGAGCAGTGCCGATAGACGGAAGTTCCTGTGACGGCTGATTTTCCGCTGGCTGATCTCCTGATGGCTGGTTCTCTGATGGCTGATTCTCCGGCGGTACCTCTTCTGACGGCTGATTCTCAGACGGTACATTCTCTGACGGTGGATTCTCGGATGGCTGATTCTCTGATGGCTGATTCTCCGGTGGTACTTCTTCTGACGGCTGTCCCTCAGATGGCGTCTCCTGAGACGGCTGCTCCACGGAAGGTACTCCACCGATCTGATTTGCAACCGGAGGTAATCCTGTAAGCATCTGTACACTCTCATCTGCCGCCGGGAAAGCTTCCGGCTCCCCTTCCGAAACAGTATCTGGCTGTCCATCAGCTATATTCTCACTTGAAGAAACCGTATCCGAATCATTCGCATATACCATTACTGCGCCCTGCAGGCTTGTAGTAATCATACATGCGGGGATTGCAGTTCCTATTACGACTCCCCGCAGTTTCCTTATAAATTCTTTTTTCATACTTCACCTCTGTATCAACATTGTTAGTTCGATGTTCCTCATCATGTTCTCTATTATACTACATTTCCAGGCAAAATGTGTGAATTTTTTTAAATCTTAAGATGTCCTTTTTCTCGTCCTCATCCGGGAACTGAATTCTGCCTTCCTGCCGGCATATCATTTATGCCATACTTCATTGATAACAATTCACCAGACACACATTTCAAAAGACAGATTTCCAATAAAATTCAAAAAAACGAAAGCACACTTCCTGCTTTCGTTTTTTTGGTTTATAAATAATAATAATCTGGAGTTAACTGATATAACCGGCCTTTTTCAGTTCTTCTTTGGCCTTCTCTAAATTAGCATCAGATATCAGGATAATCGGGCCTGTACATCCCATTCCACTCTCAGCATAAATACCTGCTTTCCAGAGTGTCTGCACCCCATCTTCAAGATCCATGATCTCAATTCCTGCAATCTGTGAAGTCACAATCTCTTTCGGAGGTGCTTCAACTACTTCAGCTGCCTGGACATTCTTTTCAGATGCTTTTCTGGCATTCAGAATATCTTTTAAGCCAGCTTTATTGACTTTATCAAATTCTGCTTTCGCTGTCTGGAATACTTTTCCTTTGACAAGCTCTGCTGCGTAACAGATCGCATTTTCAATCACAGGTGCGCCGGATGCACGTGAAATAATCATGACAAGCTGGTCATAACCTTCCCCGATTCCAGGGCCGTAGCCATAACCTGTCGCTTCAAAGCTTCCGCCTGTTGTAAATGATGAAATCATTTTTACCATGATATTTCCTGACAAAGAGTCACATACCATAATATCCGGTGTTCCCTGAAGAACATCATTTCCTCTCATAACACACCCGCCGTCTGCTCTGCTTGACTCTGCGAACTCAATGTCATATCCGTTTTCCTTGAGCTGTTTCAGAGCCTTCTCCGTCTGGCGTGCACCATCTACATTCAAGATACCGACAGTAGGATTTTTATGTCCGCACGCTTTTGCAGCGATAATGCCATATACTGCATTTTTAATCATACCTTCAATTCTGTCAGCACTGGATGTTCCTGTTGTGTTGGCAATAAACATCTCTTTTCCCCTTGCAGGTGTCACAACACGGCCAACCGTAGACACGCCGATCGGAAATGGGAAATGCATTGTAACTGCGCCATCCACTTCTTTATTTTTCAGGAGTTCTTCCATCTTTTTGTGGCCTTCTTCATCATCTGCCACTTTGATTGTTGTTACACCTTCTGCCTCAAGAGTTCCGATGTAATATACATCTACTCCTTTTCTGGCTGCTGCAACAGCTGCTGCCATGGAGTTTTCCTCTCCATGTTCACTTCCCATTCCAGTCAGAGCGATTTTCGGACGTTTGCCGTAATTTCCAGACTCAAGCCCCTGTGCCATTTCCAGAAAGGTGGAGGCGATTATTTTTTCAATCTTGTCTGCCATTTTATTTCCCCCTATTCTGCCATCAGAGTTGCTGCAAAATCTTTCATAGCTTTTGCAATCAATCCTTTTACTTCCTCTTCTGAAACAGAGCTTTCTTCATTCTCAGCGCCTGAGTTTGCCTGAATCACAAAGGAAACACCGTCAAATAAATTCGTCATACGTCCAAGGAAAAGACTTCCTTTTCCGATAATCATTACTTTACTAATTACTCCTGCTTTCAGTTCTTCGCATGCAAATCCAATATATGGAACTCCTGATGGAATATGTCCCTGTGTAGGTGCCCATCCGGTCAATCCATGTTTCTCTACAAATGCAGGAAGTTCTTTTGGTGTGATTTCACCACGTTTTGCCGCAAGCGCTCCGATCATTTTGTAGTTTGCAAGCGGAACATCTCCTGCTCCTGCCGGTTTTGTAATATCAGGATTCTGCATTTCCGGTGAATATTTATCAATATCTGTAATCTTCATTTCAAATCTGTCAAGAGGATCTGTCACAAGACTTGAAATAACTGCCTGAGGAGATGAACCTGTTCCTACTGTATGTCTACCGAGCATATCAAGATTAATCTCTGGATTTACTCCGTCATTCTGAGAAATGATCAATGCGAAGCCACCAAGACAGTCTTCCAGTATCGGAAGCCCTTTCTTGATATGATCTTTTCCATTCATTCCAAGCTTTGCAGTACATCCGCCGGCTGTTACCGCAACTGTTTTATATGCACCTGATTTTACAAGCGCTGCTGCTTCAATCACTGCATGGGCCGGAGCTGCACAGAATCCTCTCGCGTCTGATCCAGAAGCGCTCACAAGACCTGCAACCTCAGCTGCTGCCTTTGCAAAGTTACCGCCTCCACGCTGATTCATATCACCGCATGCTTCCTCAGCACAGTCAATGACATATTCAACTTCAGATTTTTCAATGCCTGCATTTTTCACTGCATAGAGAAGTGCAAGTACACTGGATGCCTTACTCATCAGATTCTCATGCATTACATGTGCTGAAAGGTTTACGTCAATATCATGTGCACGCTTGATACATCCTACAAGTTTACCGTCGATATACAGACCCTCTGCATGTTCTTCCTCTGTCAGCTGATTGATCTCTTCCATAGATGCGCCTTCTGACACACGTGCTACGATATCATCAGAAATAACCGGATTTTCAGCAAATGCCGCCTTATGTGCTGCAACATACTCTTTGTCAAGTTTTACAACATCGAACATATCACATGCATCTACAAGAAGCAGAAATTCTTCCTGAGGCATAATTTCTCCAAATTTGCCGTATCTGCATCCATCTTCTTTGCTCTTGTCATACCATGGGAATCCAGCTTCTTTTAATTCCTCCGGTGTTGCATTTCCAATATAAGTCTGATTTGGCCAGTATTTTACTACCTCATCATAAGAACGAAGATGACTTCTGATCTCTTTTAAATACTCTGAATCAGGATTTACAATTCTTTCTGTTGTCTGTGTTGTACCATTGTACACTACCATATCTGGTGTATGTACTAAAACATAACTGCTTCCTTTAATTACACTATTCATCATTGATTTAAATCCACCTTTCCCACAGGGTGTTATTTCTACAGAAACGGTTTCTTGATTTTTCCGTTTCCCGCTGCATTCAACCTCACATACCTTCCAACACAGCGTTTCAAAAATAACGGATCCTTCTTTCCTTCGAAGAATCAGTTATTTTTGAACGCTGTGTGGCAGTTCTAACAAGAGGCAGTGCAGTGTTTGTGTACCGCACTGCCTCTATCATATTAATATTTACCAAACTCATCTCTGATAGCTGACATTTCGCTGATGATATCATCAACGTCTAATACCATTTCCATCATACTGATTTGTTCTTCATAAACATCTTCGTCAAATTCTTCTTTCATTTCTGGTTCACATACGTGATAAGTCGTGAGTCCAAGCTGGACCCCTGTCAATGGACCTGCGAAAGTCGGATCACCCGCTGTAACAGTTTCAGCTGCAAGACCAGCAGCCTCTCCTTCTGCAGCACCAAGAACCACTACAAGGTTCTCCGGGCCGTATTCTTCAGCGAATTCTTTCACTCGTTTCTGGTTTTCCAGATCCATTGCGCCCGCGCTCGTTCAGACAAAGCATTCTGTCGAAGAAAAAACGATCTCAGCGCCAGCTGTTTTCACGCATTCTGCGATAGCTGGTCCTGGAATTCCGTCACGGTCGCCAATAATAATTGCTTTTTTACCTTCTAAAATAGCCATTATTTTATTCTCCTTCCTTTTTATTTATTATTGCAGACATACAATCTGCAATGGTATATTGTAAAGCCTGTCGGCATTTACACTAATTCATAATACCGAATCTTAGATGTATTTTTTAATCATTGCTTCGATATTTTCCGGAGTTGCATCATCTTTTACACACTCATCAATTTTAGCACCATCTTTGTAAACTGCCATTACAGGAAGTCCAAGAACCTTCTGTCCAATTGCAAGACGGCGTGCTTTTGTTGTATTTAAAGATGTAAATTTCATCTTATCTCCGTATGTATCTGCGAATTCATGAACTGTTGGCATTAATGCCTGGCAAGGAACGCATCCATCACCATAAAAGTCAACGAATACATAACCTTCTGCTTTTAACACTTCTTCTTCAAAGTTTGTTTTATCTAAATCTAACATTTGTTTATATCCTCCTTCTAACCTTGCACATATTTCTCAGCCTGTGTTGCTGCGATCGCACCATCAGCTGCTGCTGTTACAACCTGTCTCAGACTCTTCACACGGATATCTCCTGCTGCATAGACACCTGGAATATTTGTCCTCATGTTATCGTCTGTAATAATGTAACCATTATCCATCTCAATGATTCCTTCGAATAATTTGGAATTCGGAATTGTACCGATGAAACCGAATACCCCGAACATTCCATCTTCTTCGTCAGCTTCCACTTTGCGCAGCTCGCCGGTTTTTACATTCTTTACTACCATTCCTGACAGAATCTCATCTCCATATAATTCTTCAACTACAGAATCCCAGAAGAACTCAATCTTTGGATTGGCAAATGCTTTTTCCTGAATCGATTTTGCTGCACGCAGCTCATCACGTCTGTGAATAATTGTAACTTTTCTTGCAAATTTTGTAAGATATAACGCTTCTTCTACGGCAGAATCTCCACCGCCGACTACGAATACTTCGAAGTCCTCAAAAAAGTTGGCATCACATGTTGCACAGTAGGAAACACCTTTTCCCATGAATTCCTGTTCTCCCTTACATCCGATTGGACGTGGGAATGCACCGCTTGCAATGATCACTGTTTTGCCAAGATACTCTGCCTTTGCACTTTTCAGTTTCTTGATTTCTCCATCCAGTTCCACTTCATTGATGACATCAGATACTCTTTCAGCACCGAATTTTTCAGCCTGCTGTGTCATTCTCTCAATCAGTGACGGTCCGCTTTCCCCGTCTACCATCTGTCCCGGATAGTTCTCAATATCGTCTGTAATTGCAATCTGTCCGCCATCTTTTCCTTTTTCAATGATCAGTGTTGACAGTCTGCTTCTCCCGGCATACAGGCCGGCTGAAAGTCCAGCCGGGCCTGCGCCAAGGATAATCACGTCATAAATTTTGCTCATAACGCCTGCACCTTCTTTCTCAGTGCTTTCTCTTCCTCATGAGTGAGTGCCGGATTGCCAAGCGGATGAGGAATAGCGATTGTTGGAAGAATTCTGTTTGCCCCTACTGTCATGGAAATAGGAGTTACTGTACACATATGTACGACTGGAAGTCCTGTTCTCTCTATTTCTTTTACCATCGTTGCACCGCAACGTGTACAGGTACCTCATGTGGAGGTGAGGATTACTGCGTCAACATGATCCTCAATAAGTTTTTTACCGATTTCAGCTGCGAACTGTTTTGCAGATGCAACAGCTGTACCATTACCAACAGTGGTATAGAACAAGTGGTGAAGTTCTCCGATTTTTCCCTCTTTTTCAAGATCTCTGAGTACGTCAACAGGAAGTACTCTGTCAGAATCTTCGTTCGCATATACAGGGTCATATCCGCCGTGAGCTGTCTCGTATGTATCTTCTGTCAGATCCATAACACCTGCGATATCATATTCACCATAGTGTGATGCACTTGAACTCTCAATGTGATCCGGATTTCCCTTCGGAACAATACCGCCTGAAGTAACCAGAGCGATTTTTGCTTTTGAAAGATCTTTCACTGCTTTACTTGGTGCAACTCTATCAAATGAAGGCATCGGATACTCTGTTGTGTACTCTTTGTTGTTGAGTTTTTTCACAAGCATGTTAACCGCACGTTTTGCTCCTCTTTCTTTTTCGAAGAAGTTGACACGGATTCCGTTCGGCATATAGCCTTCCTGGCTGGAAGCGCCGATTGTTTCACCTTTTGCCAGTTTTAATGTGAGCGGTGCCATTTTCTTAACAGCATCTCTCATACCTGCTGCACTGTTCTTTGTAGCTACAGTGTATACTTTATTCTTAAACATATCTGCACCAGGGTTCTCTACATACATACCTGTAACAGATGGGATTCCAAGTTCTTCCTGAACTGCTGCTGCAATCGTTCCGCATGCAACGCCATAACGGCCTGCGTTGAAAGCCGGTCCTGCTACGAATACATCAGGAGCCTGCTCTTTTACCATAGCAAGGATATCAGCTTTTGCTTTGTCCAGGTTCTCATTGAAAT
>Ga0192280_1160_pt1 | contig 11890 bp, 9 predicted proteins | sample Koala_Koa24_M3_FD_131249 | JGI IMG/M metagenome (GOLD analysis project Ga0192280, IMG submission 131249) | Enriched cells from koala feces incubated with labeled cellulose particles, San Francisco Zoo, California, United States - Koala_Koa2-4_M3 ... | reverse complement strand
GTACTGGGCTTTACCGGCGCGGATAACCAGGGTATCATTGGGCTGGAGGTCCGCTACGAGGAGGTTCTCTCCGGGACGCCCGGAACCATCCTGACATTGACGGACGCCCGGGGGATTGAGATTGAAGATACCGCGGAAACGCGGGTGGAGCCGATTGCCGGGGATGACCTGGTCATCAGTCTGGATTATAATATCCAGCAGTATGTGGAGCAGGCCGCTTATAATGTCCTGGAGGAAAAGCAGGCGGACAGTGTGTCGATCCTGGTGATGAACCCGCAGAATGGGGAAATATACGCGATGACCAATGTGCCGGAGTTTGATCTGAATGATCCGTATACGCTGACAGAGATGTTTCTGGAAATCACGTATGGAGACGAAGCTTCGGACGAGGCAGAGGATGGTTTTCTGGAGACAGCGGCCGCGGCGCTTACGGGTGACGAGCTTCAGAACGCGCTTAATCAGATGTGGCGCAATGGCTGTATCAACGATACCTATGAGCCAGGCTCGACGTTTAAAATCATCACGGCAGCTGCCGGGCTGGAAGAGGGTGTGGTTACGCTGGACGATACGTTTTACTGCCCGGGATATAAGCTGGTAGACGACCGGCGGATTCGCTGCCACAAGACGGCCGGGCACGGTTCGGAGACGTTTCTGGAAGCGGCGCAGAATTCCTGCAACCCGGTGTTTATCGAAGTCGGGCTTCGCCTGGGGGTTGACAATTATTATAAATATTTTAATCAGTTTGGTTTAAATGCTAAGACGGGGATTGACCTGCCGGGGGAAGCGGCGACGATCATGCACCAGAAGGAAAACGTGGGGCAGGTCGAGCTCGCCACGATTTCATTTGGACAGTCGTTTCAGATTACGCCGATTCAGCTGATCACGACCGTCAGCTCCATTATCAATGGCGGCACACGTGTCACGCCGCATTTCGGAGTGCAGGTGGAGAGCAGGGACGGTACCCTGCTGGAGGTGTATCAGTACGGGGAGGGAGAACGGATTCTCTCAGAGGAGACGTCAGAGACAATGCGCGATCTGCTTGAGCAGGTGGTAGACGGCGGTTCCGGCAAAAACGCGTACATCGAGGGCTATCGGATCGGCGGGAAAACAGCAACATCCGAGACGCTTCCGCGGGGACAGGGGAAATACATTTCTTCGTTCATCGGCTTTGCTCCGGCGGATGCCCCGCAGGTGATCTGCCTGTGCGTGATCAACAATCCGCAGGGCACCTATTACGGCGGCACCATTGCCGCGCCGGTAGTGAAAGAGATTTTTGAAAATATACTGCCCTATCTGGGAATCGAGAAGACGGAAACGGTTGCGTCAGCAGAGGAATGAGGAAAGCATTTCTGCATTCCTCTGAGACAATGAGAGAAGTATCTGCCCGGCATTCTGATTACTCAGGTGGGGGAACGACAGGAAAACGCAGGTGCGTTTAAGGAGGAAAAAGAGTATGTACATGAACCCGGATATTTTTATCCCATTGTTAGTGGCGTTCGCGATCAGCGTGGCCTTGAGCCCGTTTGTGATCCCTTTTCTGAAACGTCTGAAGGTAGGACAGACGGAACGTGAGGAGGGCGTGCAGTCTCACCTGAAAAAGGGCGGCACCCCGACGATGGGCGGACTGATTATGTTGATTGCCATTGTGATCACTTCCTTATTTTATATCGGGCGTTATCCGCGGATCATCCCGGTGCTGTTTCTGACGCTGGGCTTTGGCATCATCGGCTTTCTGGATGATTATCTGAAGGTTGTGATGCACCGCTCAGACGGCCTGTATCCGAAGCAGAAAATGCTCGGACAGATCATCGTGACGACGATTTTTATTATCTATATCTGGAGAATGGACAACACCTGTCTGGAGCTTCTGATTCCGTTTAGCGGAGGGTACGTGATTACACTCGATTCGTTTGGCGGACTTTTTAAATACCTGTCTGTTCCGCTGGCGTATTTTGTGATCATCGGAACGGTCAATGGTGTGAACTTTACCGATGGCCTGGACGGGCTGGCCAGTGGGGTGACCCTGATGGGGGCGATTTTCTTTACTGCCGCTTCAATGGTTCTCGGCGGCGGGATCGAGCCTCTGACCGCTGCGGTGGCGGGTGCGCTGATCGGTTTTCTGCTGTTCAATGTCTATCCGGCGCAGGTATTTATGGGCGATACCGGCTCGCTGGCGCTCGGCGGGTTCGTGGCTGGCTGCGCTTATCTGCTGCAGATGCCGATTTTTATTCTGCTTGTCGGGCTGATCTATCTGATTGAAGTGCTTTCCGTAATCATTCAGGTGACTTATTTTAAAAAGACCGGCGGGAAACGGTTTTTCAAAATGGCGCCGATTCATCATCATTTTGAACTGTGCGGGTGGTCGGAGACCAGGATTGTGACGGTGTTTAGCGTAGTGACTGCATTTCTGTGTCTGCTGGCGCTGTACGCCATGTAATGATACAAGGCTTTTAACAGGAGGAGAAAATCATGGAACTGAAAAACAGCCGCGTTCTGGTGTTTGGCGCGGGAAAGAGTGGGATTGGCGCGGCAGGGCTGCTTTTGCGGGCTTCTGCCGCCGAAGTGATTTTATATGATGGAAATGAGCAGCTGGATGGGGATGCGCTGGCCGCGAAAGTGGTGCAGATGGCGTCGCCGGAGGCGGCTTCTCACCTGCGTGTGCTTCTGGGCGAGCTGCCGCCGGAGGTGATTGGAGGGCTTGACCTGGTGGTTTTAAGCCCGGGCGTGCCGACGGATTTGCCGTTGGTAAACGCGATGCGGGCGAGCGGTCTGCGGATCTGGGGCGAGGTAGAACTCGCCTGGGAGTGTGGAAAGGGCGATGTCCTGGCCGTGACCGGAACAAATGGCAAAACGACGACCACGAGCCTGCTTGGCGAGATCATGGAGAACTATGTGAAGTGGCTGCAGGAGCAGGCGGGAGAGCAGGATAAGAAGGATAAGGTCTATGTCGTAGGAAACATCGGCAATCCTTATACAGATGTGGCAGATCAGATGACCGAAGCGACGATCACGGTAGCAGAGATTTCCAGCTTTCAGCTGGAGACGATTGAGGGCTTTGCGCCGAGAGTCAGCGCGATTCTGAATATTACGCCGGATCACTTAAACCGCCATCATACGATGGAGGAGTACATACGGGTGAAGGAACTGATCACGGAAAATCAGGGAGAAGCGGATACCTGCGTCCTGAATTATGAGGATGAACTTTTGCGGGCGTTTGGAAAGACATTAAAGACGAACGTCATTTTCTTCAGCAGCCTGCATAAACTGAATAAGGGGCTGTATCTGGATGAAAACCGGATCTGTTATTGCGATGGTGAAAAAGAGATCTGCATCTGCACGACAGAGGAGCTGAACATTCTGGGCCGCCACAACCATGAAAATGTCATGGCCGCGGCCGGGATGGCACTTGCTTATGGCGTGCCTGTTGAAGTCATCCGCGATACCGTCTGCGCGTTTCAGGCGGTAGAGCATCGGATTGAGTATGTGACAGAGAAAAAAGGCGTAGTCTATTACAACGATTCGAAAGGAACGAATCCGGACGCTGCGATCAAGGGCATTCAGGCGATGAACCGTCCGACGCTGCTGATTGGCGGCGGTTATGATAAAAATTCTTCCTATGAGGAATGGATTCAGGCGTTTGACGGGAAAGTGAAATATCTGGTATTGATCGGACAGACGAGGGAGAAAATTGCCGAGGCGGCGAAAAACTGCGGCTTTGAGGCCTGTGTGCTGAAAGATTCTCTGGAAGAGGCCGTGGTGTTCTGCGCAGAGCATGCGCACAGCGGGGACGCGGTGCTGCTCTCACCGGCCTGTGCCAGCTGGGGAATGTTCCCGAACTATGAGGAGCGCGGCAGGCAGTTTAAAGAACTGGTAAATCGACTCGATGGATGAGGTGGTACTCTGCGTTGGAATCCGGATTCTGAGGGAGAAAATGTCCGCATTCGTTTTGGCAGTCCGTTGCCTGGAAAGGGTGATGAGGACCGGGCAGGGGAGGCGCGCGCAGGCGGCCGGATCTCTGGCGGTACGGCGGACGGCCTGCTGACGCTGGCCATTCTGTTTCTGTGCGGCTTTGGCCTGCTGGTGCTTTCAAGCGCCAGCGCGTACAATGGGCAGGTTCGCTTCGGCGACGCGGCCTGGTATCTGAAAAAACAGTTTTTTGCCATGGCGCTTGGACTGGCCGCGATGGCGGGGATTGCTTCCATCGATTACCATATGCTGAAACGCTTTTCCGGGGCAGCCTATTTGCTTTCCCTGCTTCTTTCCGGCGCGGTGCTTCTGGTGGGGGACGCCTACAATGGCTCCCGGCGCTGGCTGTCTCTTGGACCGCTGTCGTTTCAGCCGGCGGAATACGCGAAGCCGGCGGTCATTCTCCTGCTGGCCAGCGTGGTCAGCCAGAGGAAAGGGAAAACGAGCGGCGGCGGGATGATTGCTGTTGTCTTTCTGATGGTTCTGCCGATCGTTGCCCTGGTGGGGACGAATAACTTAAGTACAGCGGTAATTATTCTGGGAATCGCGGTTCTGATGATTTTTATCTCGAATCCGAGAATTCTGCCTTTTTTGTGGGTGGCTGCGGCTGGCGCCGGGTTTCTGGCAATTTTTCTGAGTCTGGAATCCTATCGCCTGGAGCGCCTGGCGATCTGGAGAAATCCGGAGCTCTACGAGAAGGGCTATCAGACCCTGCAGGGGCTGTATGCCATCGGCTCCGGCGGCCTGTTCGGACTCGGGCTTGGCAACAGTCTGCAAAAGCTGGGGTTTGTGCCAGAAGCGCAGAATGATATGATTTTCTGCGTGATCTGCGAGGAGCTGGGACTTGTGGGCGCGAGTCTTCTGATTCTTCTTTTTCTGCTCCTGCTCTGGCGGTTTATGGTCATTGCGACACATGCGCCGGATCTGTTTGGAGCACTGATTGTGGCGGGGATTATGGGACATATTGCGATTCAGGTGATTCTGAATATCGCGGTGGTGACTAATACCATTCCCAATACCGGTATCACGCTCCCATTTATCAGCTACGGCGGGACGTCGATGCTGTTTCTCCTCGCTGAGATGGGGCTGGCGCTCTCTGTGAGCCGCTACAGCATCTGGCCGGGGAAAAGGCGGTGAATGGATGTGCACATCCGGCAGCGCTCATGCATATAGTAGAACAGTTGTTGCTGTTCGATAGTATGTATGAATGGAGGCAGACCGCTTGCGCTATCTGGAAATTGCCGGAAAAAAGCCGCTTTGCGGCGAAGTGACGATACAGGGGTCAAAGAATGCGGCACTGCCGGTTCTGACGGCCTGCCTGTTGGGAGATGGGCCGTGTGTGATAGAGAATTGCCCACAGATTCAGGACGTCGAAGATACCTGTGCGCTTCTTCGGCTTCTCGGCTGTAAAACCAGCCGCATGGGGCATACCGTCTCTGTGGACGCTTCCGGGGTGGAATTTTCTGCTATTTTCTGCGCGGAAGCGGAAAGAATCCGTTCTTCTGTCTTGTTTTTAGGCGCGCTTCTTGGTAGAATGGGAGAAGCGGCGCTTCCTTACCCGGGAGGGTGCGCGATTGGCAGCCGCCCGATTGACCTGCATCTGGAGGCGCTGAAGAAGCTGGGGGGTATATTTTTTTGAAAGCCTGGAGACCGGAACGCTGCGGAAAGAACGTGCCGGGGAGACTGCGCCTGAGATTGCGGCGGAGGCTTTCACAAAAGATTTGCCACTGTGCGGCGCCGGTATTTACGCGAATGCGCCTCATTTGCGCGGAGCCTGCATTCAATTTCCGCAGCCCGGCGTCGGTGCGACGGAGAACACGATTCTCGCTGCGGTGCTTGCTGATGGAGAGACTGTGGTAGGGAATCAGGCAAAAGCCCTGCCGCTCCTCCCAGCCATCGCCAAGCAGGGGCGCAATCGCCTGTTCCTCCGCAATGCTGACTGGATGCCCCGTCATCGGCTCTGTGAGAAGATTTCCCGTATCAAGAAGCCCCTCCAGCGCCAGGTTCCGATTTTCCAGAGAAATCTGAACCATCGCTGTATTTTCGGCGGCACGGATTTTCTTCTGCAGAAAGCCGGATAAAACAGATACAGCCGCGTATGCCGCAAAAAAAGCCGCCGTCAGCGGCAGGGGCAGCAGGGCAATGATTGCTTCCAACGCACCGCCAAAGAAGACCGTCACCGCCAGCAGACAGAGAGTGGCGCTCAGATTCCCGCGCCATTCCTTTCGCAGCGGCCGTCTCCAGAACGTGAAAGCGGCGGCGGCACAGAAGCAAACCGGATAAAGCCCCGGCCATCCCAGGCAGACCAGCACCGACATCCCCGCTGCCCCAGCCAGGCTTCCCAGAACCAGCCGGAGCCGTGAGGGCGACGCCCGGCTGAGTTTCCCGGCTGCCAAAAGCATCAGAAGCCCGCTCAAAAACTGTTCCAGGAAAAACTGACCTATGTAGAATTCATAATACATCTGCATCCTCCGAACCGGTTTTCCTGCGTCCTTCCTGGAATAAAAAACCCTCCGCGGCTGTATCTGTTGCCAGTATACTCCGCGGAGGGTTCACAATTTGTCAAAAACAGGGGGCTTATTTCATTTTTTTAACGACGTTCTAAGCGAAAAAAAGACAAAAAGACAACTCTTTCGACCTGATACGAGTCCTTCCTTACCGGAACCATTCCTGCCAGTCCGCTTTGGCCCTGCACATGCAAAAATGTGTTATCAGGCAGTATCTTTACTTCAGTGCAGAGAGAACCTGCGCCACAAGCGGGGCCTCCATCTGTCCCGGCGCGGAGGACGCCGCCGTCGTCGCAAAGGTCACTGCCGATCCGGTCAGGGTTCCGGCCAGCCGGCTGACGCCTCCCAGACGCCCCATGGACATTACAATGTAAGGCCGGTCCGCATACTGCGTTTTCATCTCAACCGCTGCCTGCAGAAGCTTCAGGACATCCGCTTCCTTCCCGGGCATCACGGCCGCCTTCGTCACATCCGCACCCAGCTCCTGCATCCTGCACAGCAGATGAACCAGCGTTTCCGGTTCCGGCGTCTGCGCAAAATCGTGGAACGAGGCGATCACCTTCGCTCCGTTCTCCTGCAGCTCCCGGCAAAGCTTTCGCAGGAATTCCTCCCCGCGGTTATATTCCAAATCAATCAAATCCGCCGCCTGGGTATGCGCCGCGCGCCGGTTGCACGCAGCGTATTCCTCCAGAGAAATGGTGCGCTCCCCGCCTTCCGCTTTCGTGCGGAACGTAAACAAAAGCGGCATATCCGGCATCCGCTCGCGCAGAGCCGTCAGTTCTTCGATGGGATCTCCGTCGTAATAGTCCGCGCGCAGCTCCACCAAATCACAGGGAACCGCCCGCACCTTCTCCAGCTGCTCCTCCAGCCCGACCAGGTCACGCGCGGTGATCGGCACACAGATTTTGGGAACTCCATCTCCCAGGGTTAAATTTCGGACAGTAACGGTAACAGAATTCAAAATCGTTCTCCCCTTTCTCTATTTATGTTACACTACGTTTTCACTCCGCCCCCCCGCAGCAAGTGCGTGGTCGGGTTGTGACTAGTAACTATTTATCTTATAGGTTCTCAATTTTACCAGGGATGGGCTTGCCCATGCCGCCCCACCTGTGGTATATTAGAAGTCATTCCTGTATCAAATAATTCAAGCGACAAAAGGGAAAACACATCTCACAAAGGAGGCATCACCCCATGCAAATTACCGGCCACACCCGCCTCGGCTGCCTGCTCGGCTCGCCTGTGGCGCACAGCATTTCACCCGCTATGTACAACGAATCCTTCCGGCTTCTGGACATCGACCGTGTCTATCTGTGTTTTGACACCAAAAACACCGATCTGGGGACAATGGTGCGGATTCTCCGCGACATGAATGTCTTTGGTTTTAACCTGACCATGCCGGATAAAGAACGCATCATGGAGCATCTCGATGACATCTCTGACGCGGCCCGCATGATCGGCGCGGTCAACACCGTCAATAATGAAGATGGACGCCTGGTTGGCTATAATACAGATGGTATCGGCTATATCCATTCCATGCAGAAGACCGGCTATGATTTCACCAGCGGAGCCATGAGCCTGCTGGGCGCAGGCGGCGCCGCCTCCTCCATCGCGGTGCAATCAGCACTCGCCGGCGTCCCCGTCCTGCACATCCTGAACCGGAAAAACGGCCGTTCATTTCCGAATGCCATGCGTCTCGCAGATCAGATCAATGCCGGAACCTCCTGCAAGGCAGACGTCATTGACCTGAACGACCAGACCGCCGTTCGCCAGGCGCTGGAGGGCAGCTCCCTGCTGACCAACGCGACCTCTGTCGGAATGGCTCCGCATACGGACGCGCTGCCGATTGCCGATCTCTCCTGCCTGCATCCGGATCTGACGGTATCTGATATCATATACAATCCGCGCCGCACCCGGCTGCTTGAAGAAGCGGGCAAAATCGGCTGTCGCACCTCCAACGGGCTCTATATGCTGCTCTACCAGGGAGAGGCCGCTTTCCGCATCTGGACCGGCCAGGATATGCCCATCGAAGCAATCCGCGCAAAATTCTTCAGCGAGACCGAATAAACCGGATGAATTCGTATCCGGATCCGCATCCATCGACGAAGCCTCTGGTTCCGTCTTATGTAACAAAAGGGCTGCCCACGCAGCCCTTTTATCATTTATGTATCTTTTTACCCGCGTCCGTGTACCAGAATCAATCGCTCACTGCATACACCGAAAGCTCGCAGAAATATCTCATGTACCGTCTGCCTGAGCCGCCGCTTCGCAGAAAACATCAACCTCAGAATCAGCTTCTCCGCAGGAAATCCGGAATCTGGATGTCCTTCTCCTGCACCTTTCCGCTCGGCACCCGTGTCGAACCGGAAGTCGAAGAAGAGCTCCGGATCGGGGATACAGACGGCATCTTCGGGAACGCGGAAGGACCGGCCGATGTCTCCCGATGGGAAGACGAAGATACGGAAGAGTAGCTGCGTCTCGCCGGTTTGTCCTGCTTCGCACCGCTGGTGTCCTCCAGGCCCGTCGCAATCACCGTAATACTGCACTCGTCTGCGTAAGTGTCGTCGTACATCGCACCAAAGATAATATTCGTATCGTCGCCCGTCATCTCCTGCACATAGCTTGCCGCATCGTTCGCGTCGATGAGGGAGATATCTCCGGAAATATTGATAATCACATGGCTCGCGCCGGAGATCGTCGTCTCAAGCAGCGGGCTCGATACCGCCTGCTTCACTGCCTCAAGCGCCTTGTCATCGCCCTTGGACTGACCGATACCGATGTGTGCGATACCCTTGTCCTTCATAACCGTCTGCACATCTGCAAAGTCAAGGTTAATCAATGCCGGCAGGTTAATCAGGTCTGTGATCCCCTGTACCGCCTGCTGCAGTACCTCATCCGCCTTCTTCAATGCCTCCGGCATCGTCGTGCGGCGATCTACAATCTCCAGAAGCTTGTCATTCGGGATCACGATCAGCGTGTCCACATTCTCCTTCAGCTTCTCAATCCCCATCAGGGCATTATTCATACGGGTCTTCGCTTCAAAACGGAACGGCTTCGTCACAACGCCAACCGTCAGAATCCCCATCTCTTTCGCAATCCCGGCCACCACCGGAGCCGCACCGGTACCGGTACCGCCGCCCATGCCGCAGGTAACAAACACCATGTCCGCGCCCTGGATCGCCTGGCGAATCTCCTCAGTACTCTCCTCAGCCGCCTGCTGACCAATCTCCGGTCTGGCGCCTGCGCCAAGTCCCTTCGTCACTTTCTCACCAATCTGTATCGTCGAAGGCGCCTTGCAAAGAAGCAGAGCCTGCTTATCTGTATTAATCCCGATAAACTCCACTCCGGCGATCGTATCCTCTACCATGCGGTTCACCGCATTATTTCCAGCACCACCGACTCCAATCACTATAATCTTTGCGGCAGATTCCGTTTCATTTGACATTATCTCTAACACCGTGCTTCCTCCTTCTTGCAGTCCGGCACATCCGGTATATGTATGCTGCTCTCTGCGCATAATACTAACCAATATAATATAATTTCTCGCCGGATTTATCAAGTCTTTTCTTCATTTTTTTTCATAATTCGCAGACGGCATAGAACCTTCGGAAAAGACAGTCGTGGCCTGCCGTGCTGAATGATTGTTACCTACTGCAAATTCAGGGCATCCCCCGTCACCGGATCAATGATGTTCTGGTATGCGTCTACAATGTTCCCGTCTTCATTGACATAGCAGCCGTCAATCGCGTTTCCGCTCGAGTCTACCACCACACCATCCTGAATCGATACATGATGGAGCAGCTGGCCGCTGGAATTGAATGCCATCACATCCGCGCTGGATGTAGTCGTACTGGAAGAATCATCGGAATCGTCCGCGTCATCCGAATCATCGCTTCCATCATCAGAAGACGCAGCACTGTCGCTCCCTGAATCATCGGAACCGGCATCACTTCCCGAACTGTCTGCAGCCCCGCTTGCCGCACCTCCATCCGTGGTAGCGCCTCCAAGCGTAGAAGTATCGGCCGCCGTGCTTTCCTCCGATCCGCTCTCTTCCGATGTCTCTGTCTCCGTCTCTGTCTCTGTCTCCTCAATCACCTCATCCGACGGTGAAAATACGATATCCTCGTTCTTTCCCGTCACATTTTCCAGATGCAGCGTACCGGCTGTCGTACCTGACATGGTATCAAGGATCGCTCTTAGGTTCGCCACCTTTTCTTCCAGATATTCATCCTGGCCAAGGATCGCGTCGATATAACCGATGGTCACCGTAATATCCGAATTTTCCGAAAAGCGGATCTCCTTCGCCGTCAGTCCCTGGTAATCCAGCAAATCCAGCAGACTCAGAATCGTGCGCAGCTGCGAGCTGCTTTCCGTCGGCACCTTCTGATATAGAGTCACCTCCCCCAGGCTAAGCCCCGTGACAATCGGAATATCACTGTAGACGGTATCCGTAATCTCCAGCACCACCCCGCTGTCGTCAAAATATGCATAACTCCCCGTATCAAAATAACCCACCAGTTCTTTTTCTGTCACCGTAACGGTAACCGCAAACGGAGAATTCACCGTTATCTCCATGCTCTCCAGATAAGGCATGGTATCCGGTATAGTTCCTTCTTTATAAGTCCACCAGAGAACAAGCGTATTCTTTGAAAAAAAATCAGTCAGCAGCCCCTCTTCAATCTGCTCTGAAGAATAACGGCTGTTGCCGGACACCGTCACCTTACGCACCCGGAACAAAAACAGGAATGCCAGCACCAGAACCACCAGTGCCAGCAGCAAACCGATATTTTTCAGAATCCGTCTCCGTCTCGTTCTCATATGTTCACCAAACCTTTTTATCCCCGCTGTCTGTCAGGCGGATCTCCGCCCCCAGACTCTGAAAATCACGGCAGATATCCTCATATCCCCGCGCAATGTAATCGTACCCCTGTATTCTCGAACGCCCGGACGCCGCCAGTGCAACCGCCACCAGTGCGGCTCCGCCGCGCAAATCCGGCGCGCACACATCCGCTCCCCGCAGCATCGCCCTGCCCTGAATCTTTGCACAGCTGCCCTCAACGGTAATGCTGGCGCCCATTTTCCGCAGTTCTTCTGCGGTGCGGAAACGGTTCTCAAATACCGTCTCACAAATCCGGCTTTCCCCCTGTGCGAGACAAAGCGCCGCCAGCAGCGGTGACTGCAAATCCGTCGGAAAACCCGGATACGGAGCCGTCACGACGTCGCCTGCAGCCAGCAGTTCTCCCTGTGCGCGCAGCAAACCATCCTGCCCCCCCGTACCCCCCATCCGCGAAAGACTTGCCAGCAGCGAACCAAGCTGCTCCATCGGCAGATTGCAAAACCGGATGCTCCCGCCGCAGGCCGCGCCCGCCAGCAGATAGCTCCCCGCTACAATCCGATCCGCACCCAGCCGGTACCGCACC
>Ga0192280_1158_pt1 | contig 11945 bp, 18 predicted proteins | sample Koala_Koa24_M3_FD_131249 | JGI IMG/M metagenome (GOLD analysis project Ga0192280, IMG submission 131249) | Enriched cells from koala feces incubated with labeled cellulose particles, San Francisco Zoo, California, United States - Koala_Koa2-4_M3 ... | reverse complement strand
AGAAATCCGAGCCAAACGCAGGGAGCAGTACCGCCGGAGGAAGGAAAGCGGAAAGGCAGACGCTTACTACCAGAAGATCAAAGATGATTTGAAGGCAAAGCGCGACGCCGCGAAAGAACAGATCAGAGCCGAGGACAGGGAGAACGGCATTTACTATCTCCCCAAACAACAAGATAGTGACGAACCAAAGGAGGCAGCACTATGAAGGAATTAAAACCGAGAATTCACGACGACAGTAACGGCCTGGACTATATCCTTGTCGGGGATTATTACATCCCCGCCCTGAAGCTGGACGACCAGGAAGAACACCGCCCCATCGGGAAGTGGGGACGAATGCACCTTCGGTATCTGAAGGAACACCGTCACATCACTTATGTGGAGCTGACATTCTCCGGCAGGATGGGAACCTACCTTGCGGACATAAATGAACAGGCACAAGCACGGCTTGAGCTGCTCATTGACCAGATGAAAGCCGCCGAGGGAGTGACCGAGGATTTGAAGCGCCGCGACTGGTGGAAATGGGTGCAGATGATGGGCAATATCCAGAACCGGGCAGAGGAAATCGTTCTGACCGAGATCGTATATCTGTAAGGAGGCGGCTATGAGATACCGGATTGAATACGCAGACGGAAGGTGCTGCAATTACGCGAACGGCAGGAAAGACCTGCTTGAATGGCTGAAACTTTTGAAGGACGAGACAATCACCGACATCCGAAAAGTTTATAAGAGCGGAGTCACCGACTCTGTGATGGAAACCTATAAACCCTATCTCAATCAGAACGGAGGCAAGCCGTGATCCTGTTAAAGATACCGTTGAAGATTATCGCTCTGCCGATGGCAGTGATTGTGACCATTGCGAAGTGGTTCGGCGTTTTCCTGACCAGTTTCGCCGGAGCAATCTTCTACATTTTCTCCGGCCTGTGCTTTCTGGTGGCGGTACTCAGCTACCTGATGGGTATCAGCACCGGGCGGGAGACTGTCACGATACTGGTAACAGGGTTTGTGTCATTCGCACTCCCCTTCATCGCCGGTTGGCTGATTGGCAAGATTGCCGTGCTGAATGAAATCCTCTGGGACTTCATCAAGTTATGATACGGAAAACTGAATACAGATCGAAAGGCCGTCTCTTGTATCACAGGAGGCGGTTTTTCCATACATAGGAACTGTCCGCGGCGGTTCCTAAATTTTTTTCAAAATCGAAAGGAGACACTATATTATGGAGTACTACTACAGATTCACCAACTACGAGAAGATGGCGCTGTGTGCGTTCGGCTGTCCGGACAAGGAACAGACCATCGACAACCTGAAGCTCGCAGCGTTGATTGCGGTTCAGGAGGAAACCCGCGCAAAGCTGGAACGGCTGGCAAACAGGCTGAAGGATGTGATGGTGTTCACCGCCAACTACAGGCACGACTTCTATCTCTGTGTTCATGAAATGGAACAGGAAATGATACAGGAGGCACTGGACTATCAGGCGGCGACCGGCGACCTGGAAAACGGATGGCCCTGGAAGAATTACGGCATGGCGCAGCTTGTCAACGCTTTCTGCAACGAGGACTATTACCAGACTATGAACTGTCTGCGTGCCCTCTCCTGTACCGCAGTCATGCCAGCGTTTGGCTCAATCCTGACGGCAGTCATGATTACCGTCAGCAGCATTCACGAGGAAATGCCGGAGGAATACGTAAGCTTCTTGATCCGGTGCCGGGAGATCGTCCGCCGCGGCGAGCTTCGCAAGAAGAAAGGCAAGGACAAGTACCGCCAGTATGTATGGCAGACACCGTCCGTCATGCCGGAATGGAGGTAAACGAGCGACCGCGATCCTGCCCGGCAAAGGAGGTGACGCCTATAAGACCTGAAAACAGGCAAAAATCATTCGCCAATCGGTAAAAATGGCAAAACAGCGATTTTTAGCAGTCTCAGACGGATAACTCTCCATCTGGGGCTGCTTTAAATCGAAAATCGCCGAAAACGCCAATTCGCCAATCGGGATAAAATCCCCGAAAATGACCCCTTAGAGAAAATTTTTGATTTTTACCCGTAGGGCACAAGGGAGGTAGTTTATGTACAAGCTCACGAAAAAAGAGAGAGACACAGAGATTTATTACAACCAGTCCAGCGACCCCATGCAGATACGCACCAACGACCCGAAGCTCATTCGGAGGTTAAAAGGATTGAGTGAGGAATACCCGGAGCTATGCAAGCTCACTGGGGAAGATGAGGTTTGCGGCTCCTATTTCGATGTGGACAAGCGCCGGATTAGTATCCAAGTGACACGTCCCTACCCCGAGGAACGCCGCAGGAAACAGAGCGAGTGGGCAAAGGAGAATGGAATGAAGGGCAACCGCAGGGAATTTATTTAGGAATCTTAAGAATTCCCTGTATTGTCAGGCAAAATCCGATATGATATTATGGTGTCGCGGGACAACCAAGAGGCTTGTCTCATAATCTAAATCGGAATTTGTGAATTCGCACATTCCTTCCCAAAAACGGAGGAAATTGTTATGAAAAAAATAAAACACAAGCGTCTAGTAATAACTTTCGCAATTCTGGCGGGTCTCATGCTTCTTGCCGCACTTTTTAGCTGGTGGAATTCACCAAAACAAATCTATGCAAGAAATAAAAAGGTGCTGGAAGAAGCTGCCCTGACGATACAGGAAACAGGAAGTACAAGAGATATTAACATAGGCGGTGTCAGCAATATTGTTTATCTATCGGAAGCAGAGGTGGAGCATCCAGTGGTTGAATTTCATACGTCTTCTTTTGGTGTTATGCCGCCGGCACCATATGTAGGTCTGTATTATTCTGTTGATGGCTACCCGGTCGCCGATGAGTCAGGCGCGAATCTCATCGCAGACGGAGACATCTGGCGATGGGTCGGCACGGGGGATAATAAGGGAACGACATGGTTGATTGAAGGAAACTGGTATGCATATACGGCATGGTATTGATGGCGGATAGTCCAAAATAGTGATTGGAAGTTACAAGGGAGAATCGTATGAATAAGAAGACGTCTTTACTAACAGGTATATTTTTACTGGTTATTGCAGTTTGCTTTATCGGTTATGCGTTTAATCATCCTGAGGCAACATTTCCTTGGAGCAATAGAGTAACTTTTATGCTTTATGGAATTTATGTCTGGCTGCTTTTCAAATTTTTGCTGGATATTCCTGTATTTCAGTCGATAAGAAAAACGCCTTTAAAAGGAAGTTTAATAAGATCCATTATTTTCTTTTTTATGGCCATTGTATTTTTACTTATGGAAATAACAGGAGAAACAGTGGATTTTTATACCGTACTAAGAGGATTTATCGTTATTGGTGGGGTTGATGTAGGTATTGAAAATCTTTGCCTTTACGTGAAGCAAAGAAAAATTAACACAGCAGTTTAAATTCCAGTTTGTCGATTTGCAGAGACCCAGCAAAATTTTCTTGAACTGGCTTGTGATTTATGGTATAGTAAGGCTAAAGAAAGACACCTGCGCTAACAGGTGCCTTCCGGGAGCTACCGATAGACGGTTAGCCACAAATCAATAACGATATTAGAAATGATCGCTTAGTTTGCAGACTCGGGCGGTCATTTCTGTGTCTTGTTTCTATCTTTGCCTAAAGAGTATCCTATTTCAAAACAGGTCAGGCCGAAACCCAACACTGAGATGATTCCCAATAAAATATCCATCGGCTCAGCCCTCCTTTCTTCAGATTCCCTTGCGGGTTTCTATGTAATCAGAGGGTCACAGTCCCTCTGTTGAGGGCTAACCGCCTACCGACCTGGTAGCTCTTGCAAATTATCCTACCATAGTTCGACAGAAATTTCCACAATTAAATATATTTTTATGGAGGCCGAAGCTTCCGTATTCAGACCGAGTGCAAATTGTACCCGGTCTTTTTTTGCCCATTTTTTCAAATCACAGAAAGGAGATCATGCTTATGGGACGCAGAAAGACACCAGAGACCAGAGAGGAAATGCAGGCCGAGATTGATTACACCGAGAATAAGATCAGGCAGCTGCACAATCAGGAGACGGCACTGACCGCCGCCTATTCCAAGGAGGAACGCCGGGTGCGGACGAGGCGGCTCTGCTCGGAGGCCGGTATCCTGGAACACTATGTGCCGGAGCTGAAGACGATGGACGAGCGAAACACCAGTGATTTCATCCGTCTGATTGCCTGCTCAGAGGTGGCGAAGAAATTTTTACGAATGAGAGGACTGAGGAGCGATGAAGTGCCGACCAATCCCGATACGGGAACTATTTAATGAATCCGTTGAGGCGCACTTATACATTCTCTTCGAGAATAGTGCGTCCTTCGGAGACTCCTACCGATACCGCTGCTGCGTTATCTGCGGAGCGCTGGCACCTTCGGTGCGGCAAGGGACACTTCGTTTCCCTTACGCCGGTGAGATCGGCTATCCCTTTTCCAACCCACTGCCGCCAAATCTCTATGAGATATTCGCTGCTGTTACGGTGCTGCTCTACTTCTTGCAGAAAGCGAGGTGGTGACGATGGCGATTTATCATTATTGTGCCATGCAGGTGATCGGACGGAGCAGCAACCGGAGAACGAACAGCGCTGTCGCGGCTGCTGCCTACCGGAGCGGCTCTCAGATTTACGATGAGTGGCGCGGAAAAAATGAGGACTACAGGAGAAAGAAGGAAGTTGTCTATTCGGAGATCATGTTGCCGGACAATGCACCGGAGGCATTCAAAGACCGCGCTACTCTCTGGAACTCCGTCGAGTTGTTCGAGACCAGAAAAAACGCCCAACTTGCCAGGGAGATAGAGGTGTCGCTTCCTGTTGAGTTGGATTTAGATGAACACATTAAAATCATCCACGACTACTGCGAGCCGTTCCGTGCCGCCGGTATGTGCGTGGATTTTAATATTCATCAGAAACTGAACAACCCGCACTGTCATATCATGCTGACGCTCCGACCTCTGGACGAGCATGGACAATGGATGCCGAAAGGAAAACTTGTCTATGATCTGGACGAGAACGGCGAGCGTATCCGTCTCCCCAGCGGGAAATGGAAATCACACAAGGAGCCGACCGTTGACTGGAACGAACAGGGAAAGGCTGAGGAATGGAGAGCTGCATGGGCAGATGTTGTGAACCGCCATCTTGAAATGAATGGCTTTACAGAACGCATTGACCACCGCAGCAACGCCGACCGCGGCATTGAAGAAATTCCAACGATTCACATGGGGCCTGCCGCCTGTGCGATGGAAAAGAAAGGTATCCCTACAGAGCGCGGCGACATCAACCGGCAGATTAAAGCGGCCAACAAGCTTATCAAAGAAATCCGGACAAGGATCAACGATCTGAAAGACTGGCTGTCCGCTCTCACCGCAGCCATGACGGAAGTGATTGAGGAAGCGAAGTCCCCCAGCCTGCCCGACCTGATGGTGCAGTATATGGAACTGGAGAGCCAGCGTGTTCAGAAATATTCTCCCCACTTTCGATTACAGCACACGATTTCGGTTACTGAGGACATGAGGAAGTCACTTGATGAATTGAACGCTGACGGTATCTACACACTGGACGATCTGGAGAAAGCGCTTGCTAAAGTGAAGGACAACTCTTATTCCGCTCAGCAGAGCGTCCGCAAAAAGGAACGCCGGATGAAGGAACTAGAGAAGATGATTGACCAGGGCAAGCAGTATCTGACGAATCTTCCTGTCCGGAAACAGTACAACGCGATCAAGCGTCAGAAAAAGAAAGAGGCGTTCGAGGAAGAACACCGCCCGGAAATGATTCTCTGGAATACGGCGAACCGCTTCCTTCATGCCAATCACATCGAGCCGGATACTCTGCCGGTTAAGCTGAAAGAGTGGCGGGAGGAATTGCTTGAGCTTACTATCGCGCACAATGAGCAGTATGAGGAATTGAAAGAGATCAGAGAGGAAGTTGACAAGCTGAATGCCGTCCACCGCCAATTGGAGAAAGTGTTGACACCTGAACAGGACAGGAAGAAAACTAAATCCATTGAGCGATAACAGATTATGAATGAAGGAGCAAGTGCAGGAAGCAAAGTGCGGCTTGCACTGCTCCAAAAACTTGGAATGCCATCTATCCAACGAAAACTTGATGATGTATAATGGGCGTGTCGAACAGACAAATCGAAATATGCGATGGTGTCAAACAATTTTGACAACGTATTTTGCCGATGTAAAAGTTGTTTGATAGAAAAAACAAGGATGATTCGATATAATCCTTTCAGATGGAGGTCATATATTATGGAGATTTGCGAAAAGCTGAAAAAAGCCCGAACAAGTGCCGGCATAACGCAAGAACAGGTTGCAGAGAAAATAGGAGTTTCTCGCCAGACAATTTCAAATTGGGAAAATGGAAAGACATTACCCGATATTATGAGCGTCATAAAATTAAGTGACCTTTATCAAATAACTTTAGACGAGTTGTTGAAAGGAGACAGTAAAATGATGGATAAGATTAAAAAAGACACGGATACTGTGAAAAGCAATCAGTCCTTGATGAAAGTTGCATGGGTTTTGATCATAGCCACTTTCCTATTTTCAGTTTGGTGTAATAGTTGCTATGCCTATGATGGTAACAATCCGATTTTGCAATTTTCTTTTGCAGCTGTACCTTGGGTGCTGATGGGGGTAGGTATTGCTTGCATAGCAGCATCGGTTTCAAACAGGAAAGTAAATTGAAAGAGTCAAGTTTTTCGTTTTGTTGTAATAGTATTTTTTACCCCGACATGACGTGTCGGGGCGAAAATATGGCATTTCTCGCTTTGTGTCGTGTTATTTTGCCCGACGGTCTGGTACTCTGTCAATGGAAAGGAGGTAGTGGCGTGGATCAAAAGAGAATAGGCTCTTTCTTAAAAGAACTGCGAAAAGAGAAAGAACTGACGCAGGAACAGCTGGCTGAACGTTTCAATATATCAGACCGCACGGTATCCAGATGGGAAAACGGAAATAATATGCCGGATTTGAGTATATTGGTTGAGCTTGCGGATTTTTATGATGTGGATGTCCGTGAAATCATTGATGGAGAAAGGAAAAGCGAGGTTATGAATCAGGAAGAAAAAGAAAAAATGCTGTTGGTTGCTGAGTATGCTGACGAAGAGAAAACCGTCCTGTTAAGGAGACTTAGAATAATCAGCATAATCGGGTTGTGTTCTATGGTAGTAGGTTTCGTAATGATGTCTCTGGTTGGATACAATACATTACCAGTGGCAGACTATGTTATGGGTGTGGCTTTTGGCGTAGCTATGGGCGCGTTGATCTGTTCAGCTTTCTATTCAACGGGTGTTCTGGCTAAGATCAGAAAGTCGAAAAATAAAATACTGGCAAAGATTATGATGGCAGTCTGTGGAATGATATGCGCGGTGCTGTTTGTGATATATTTTGCCAAGTCATTCTAAATAGGCACTCAGAATTTACAGTCTATCAAGCTGAAAATTGAATATATGATAACAGCAGGAGACCCAGGCACTTAGCAACGAGCGCTTGGGTTTTCTGCTATTACAAGCGAGGTATCTGATTAATATCAGGTGCCTTTTTTTGTTGGTTAAGAGTTGATGTGCATATCAGGAAGGAGGTCTTGCAGGTATGAATGTATTTGAAGCTGTCCGGGATTCTATCACGGCACGACAGGCCGCAGAAAGCTACGGTATTAAAGTCAACCGTAACGGTATGGCGGTCTGCCCGTTCCACAACGACAGGAACCCCAGCATGAAACTGGACAAGAGATACCACTGCTTCGGCTGTCAGGCCGACGGCGACGCGATCAGTTTTGTGTCCAGATATTTTGAACTGAAACCCATCGACGCCGCTAAAAAGTTAGCGGAGGACTTCAGTATCTCTTACGATGAACGGACGCACGACCCGCCCAGGCCGAAGCCGAAACCAAAGATTTCCGCACAGTTGGAGTTTAAGAAAACGGAAAGCTACTGCTACCGTGTCCTCTGTGATTATCTTCATTTGCTTGAGAAATGGCAGACGGACTTCGCACCGAGAGCGCCGGATGAAGAATGGCCCCCGCTTTTTGTTGAAGCACTTCAAAGAAAAAATTATGTGGAGTATCTGTTGGACGATGTTTTCCTGAACGGGAGCATTACTGACAAGGCAGAATTTATCAAGCTCCATGGAAAGGACGTGACCAGACTTGAAAAACGAATTCGAGAGTTTACCACAGGCCGAACAGGAGGCCGTGATTCAGACAATGAAAGAGATGGAGGAACTGAGAGCCTCACCGCCCCGCTTCGACCCCAACGTCGATCTGCACACAGTCACGATGACCGAGCTTTATGACACGGTGTTCCCGCCGAGGACGCCACTTATAGACGGGCTGCTTTACAGCGGCACCTATCTCTTTGCCGGTTCCCCGAAAATCGGAAAATCCTTTTTCATGATGCAGCTTGCCTACCATGTGGCGATGGGCATTCCGTTATGGAACTATCCTGTCCGGCAAGGAACTGTCCTCTATCTCGCCCTGGAGGACGATTACGCCAGACTGCAAGGGAGGCTTGTCCAGATGTTTGGAGTGGAGTCCACGCCGAACCTGATCCTGACCACACAGTCCAGGACACTGACCGGCGGTCTTACTGAACAGATGGAACGCTTCATGCAGAGAAACACCAACACCCGGCTTATCATCGTGGACACGCTTCAAAAGGTCAGAGAGATCGGAAACGAGGCGTACAGCTATGCAGCCGATTATCAGAATATCACAGAGCTGAAATCTTTCACGGACAGGCATAACCTTTGTGTGCTGATCGTACACCACACCCGAAAGATGGAGGCGAGCGACAGCTTCGATATGATCTCCGGCACCAATGGCCTGCTGGGAGCTGCGGACGGCGCGATTATCCTGCAAAAGAAAAAGCGGGTGGAGAACACTGCCAAGATGATGATTGTCGGCAGAGACCAGGAAGATCAGGAACTGAGCCTTGAGTTTGACCGGGAGCATTGCTTCTGGAAATTGACCAAGGCAGAAAAAGAGCTTCTTAAACGAACGCCTGACCCGATTGTCGTTATCATTGCCGGATTTATGAAAGACCGGCAGGAATGGACAGGGAGCGCCTCTGACCTTCTGGAGCTTCTGCCGGACTTACAGATTAAGCCACAATCCATAACCAGAAAGCTGAATGTCAACGTGTCGGCGCTCTATAACGACTTCGGTATCAGCTACACCTTGAACAACCGGAGCCGGGAGAAACGCACCTTCACACTGAAAAAACTGAACGCAGACGAGGAAGCTGCTGCTTCTGGTGACGATATTCCCGTGACGACATCTGGTATATAAAAATACCGTCACAGTCGTCACACCGTCACACATCAACCATGCCGAGCCTGAAAGGACAGACCCGGCCATTTTTATTTTACGGAGGTTTTGCTTATGGATAATACCAACACCACGACTCAGGAAGTCCCCTATATCAAGCGCACCATCGACGGACGCACCTACACGGTCAAGATACACTTCAACACCGAGACCAAAGAAACCGCCAAGGACAAGGTGAAGCGACTGCTGACCAGAGAGCTGCAAAGCCAGCGCCACGCCGGATAAGCATATTGCAGGCTCCTGTCTCCTGCCGGATGGGAGCCTGTCTGCAAATTTTTTTTGAGCAAGGTACTAAAAAGTTCTTGACATTTAGTCTCAGGCAAAACCTTAAAATCGATCCTTATAAGCTGCGGCGCGCGCCTTGCCCCGTTTGATATTCAGGAGCTTCGGGAAATCACCGCCTATGATGAACTGGAGCTGGATAAGATCGGGGACAGGAAAACGGCGCTGTTTCTTATCATGTCAGATACGGACAGCACCTTCAACTTCCTGATTTCTATGGCATACACGCAGCTGTTCAATCTGCTGTGTGAAAAGGCAGATGATGTGTACGGCGGCAGGCTCCCGGTTCATGTCCGCTGCCTGATTGACGAGTGTGCCAATATCGGCCAGATACCGAACCTGGAAAAGCTGGTGGCGACTATCCGTAGCCGTGAGATTTCGGCCTGTCTGATTTTGCAGACCCGGAGCCAGCTGAAAGCTATCTACAAGGACAACGCGGACACCATCATCGGCAATATGGACTCCCAGCTCTTTTTGGGCGGCTCTGAGCCGACCACACTGAAAGAGCTGAACGCGGCGCTGGGCAAAGAAACCATTGATATGTTCAACACATCGGACACCCGTGGCAACAGCCCCTCCTACGGCACCAATTATCAAAAGACTGGCCATGAACTCATGAGCCAGGATGAGCTTGCTGTTATGGACGGCGGCAAATGTATTTTGCAGCTGCGCGGCGTCCGTCCGTTTTTGTCGGATAAATACGATGTCACCCAGCACCCCAACTACCGCTATACCTCGGATGCAGACAAGCGCAATGCCTTTGATATGGAAAAATTCCTGGATCACAGGCTGAAGCTGCGCGGGAAGGATGTGTACCATGTCGTGGAAGCAGACTGACCGTCGTTGCACCGTCCGAGGCCCTCCCCCTTTTGGGGGTAATGTTACTTGCGGCAGATAACCGCAATCACGCCCGGTTATCTGTTGTCCCAAGCGTGTTTTCATATATCCCTGTCAACTGACCGTCTATCACAGGCGGTCTTTTTATTTGCCCGGATTTGGTCAGGAGCCGTCAGTAGAACACCTTTTGCGGTTAGCAGCATAAAAACGATTGGTTCTCAGGTCGGTACGCAGGCGGGCAAATGTCATCTTACACACTTACACTTTTATATTTTTTGGAGGATTTCATTATGGCATTTTTCAATAGTGCAGTTACTGTATTGCAGACTCTCGTTATCGCCCTCGGCGCTGGCCTCGGCATCTGGGGGGCCATCAACCTTCTGGAAGGTTACGGCAACGACAACCCCGGCGCGAAGAGCCAGGGAATGAAGCAGCTCATGGCCGGCGGCGGTGTTGCCCTGATCGGTACGACTCTGGTTCCGCTTCTCTCTGGCCTCTTTGGTTGAGCCGCGGAGGTAATATCCTTTGAACAGCATACTCGAACAGATCACTGACTGGATAAAGGAAATGCTGGTCAGTGCAATCATGAATAATCTGTCGGGGATGTTTGATTCGGTCAACCAGCAGGTTGGGGATGTTGCGACACAGGTGGGGACGACCCCGGCGAACTTTTCGCCGGGGGTGTTCTCCATGATACAGTCTGTGTCCGAGTCAGTCATCGTCCCGATTGCGGGCATTTTCCTCACGATTATCGCCTGCTACGAGCTTATTCAGATGATTATCGACCACAACAATCTCGCCAATTTTGAAACCTGGATTTTCTTCAAATGGGTTTTCAAGACCTTCGTTGCCGTGATGCTGATTACCAACTGCTTCAATATCGCCATGGCGGTGTTCGATGTGGCACAAAACGTGATTAACAACGCCAGCGGCCTCATCGGTACTTCCACTTCCATTGACGGTACGACGCTGGCATCTATGCAGACCACGCTGGAGGCGATGGACATCGGGGAGCTTATCAGTGTCCTGATGCAGACCATTATTCTGAGTGTTGGTATGTGGATCATGGGCCTGATTATTTTTGTCATTGTCTACGGGCGTATGATCGAGATTTACCTGATGGTCAGCCTTGCACCCATTCCGTTCTCCACCTTTGGAAACCGCGAACAGAGCCAGATCGGACAGAATTATCTGCGGTCATTGATGGCGCTGGCGTTCCAGGGCTTTCTCATTATGATCTGTGTTGGTATTTACGCAGTCCTGATCCAGAGTGTCTCCATCAGCGACGACATCGTTGCCTCCCTGTGGGGCGTGATGGGCTACACGGTGCTGCTGTGCTTTACGCTGTTTAAGACAGGCTCCCTGTCCAAAGCTGTGTTCTCAGCGCACTGATAAGAAGGAGTTTTTACGATTGGCAGCATATATTTCCGTCCCGCGCGATTTGACGCGGGTGAAATCCAAAGTCTTTTTTAACCTGACGAAGCGGCAGCTGATCTGCTTTGGGGCGGGCGCTCTGA
>Ga0192280_1157_pt1 | contig 11964 bp, 8 predicted proteins | sample Koala_Koa24_M3_FD_131249 | JGI IMG/M metagenome (GOLD analysis project Ga0192280, IMG submission 131249) | Enriched cells from koala feces incubated with labeled cellulose particles, San Francisco Zoo, California, United States - Koala_Koa2-4_M3 ... | reverse complement strand
GGTGGATAAAATTGCTAGATAATTTTGTTAGTACGATACTTAATCATCACAAAATATATTTCAACAACTATCCGTAGGTGGCTGCTAAAGACTTTTTGGCAGATTTAACCGTAATGATCGTTTTAACACACAGCCGCCCGTAGGCGGCTGCTATCTACACGTTCGCCAAAGGCGAAAAAACCGTTGTTTCAACACACAGCCGCCCGTAGGCGGCTGCTTATCAGCACAATAATAGGCTATCAAAAAGTAGTCGTTTCAACACACAGCCGCCCGTAGGCGGCTGCAGCCTAACTTGTTGTTGATTTTGTGATAATTTTTGTTTCAACACACAGCCGCCCGTAGGCGGCTGCTTAATACTGTACGTTTATACCCTACCATACAGCAGTTTCAACACACAGCCGCCCGTAGGCGGCTGCATCAAAAAAGCCTTTCAGATTGGGCTTTAAATCAGTTTCAACACACAGCCGCCCGTAGGCGGCTGCCTATTGGCTTTTTTATAATGATAGCCGTTTACACGTTTCAACACACAGCCGCCCGTAGGCGGCTGCAGTACTGTAACATTTTTAGAAAAAATTAAAAAACGTTTCAACACACAGCCGCCCGTAGGCGGCTGCTGTAAGTTTCATAATGTTTCTCCTGTTGGATTTAGTTTCAACACACAGCCGCCCGTAGGCGGCTGCAACCTAACCTGTCGTTAATTTGATGATAATCTCTAGTTTCAACACACAGCCGCCCGTAGGCGGCTGCTAAGCACAAGCGGGACGGTCAAAAGTAATATTAAGTTTCAACACACAGCCGCCCGTAGGCGGCTGCCTCAAGGCTATTACGCAAGCAATCCGCAAATCAGTTTCAACACACAGCCGCCCGTAGGCGGCTGCGTTTTTAGCACCGCTTGTTACCATGATCGACGATGTTTCAACACACAGCCGCCCGTAGGCGGCTGCTTGTGGTCTTTTTTGGGTGTGTGTATGGTAGGAGTTTCAACACACAGCCGCCCGTAGGCGGCTGCTAAGACTGCTTAAAAAAATCAAAATAACGCATAGGTTTCAACACACAGCCGCCCGTAGGCGGCTGCTCACTATCTGCGGTTAAACGTGTAACTCTGACTTGTTTCAACACACAGCCGCCCGTAGGCGGCTGCATCCGACCCTGTACCCTTGCAAGGCTTAACCCCTAAGTTTCAACACACAGCCGCCCGTAGGCGGCTGCGTTTTAGCACTAACACCGCTTTCTACTGGATAATTGTTTCAACACACAGCCGCCCGTAGGCGGCTGCACCATCATTAAACTGTACCGTTCTCATGTTAGGCGTTTCAACACACAGCCGCCCGTAGGCGGCTGCGAACAGAGTTATTGGCAGACTAGGATGCATAAATGTTTCAACACACAGCCGCCCGTAGGCGGCTGCCCATACGCCATAGCAACAAGCGGGACGGTCAAAAGGTTTCAACACACAGCCGCCCGTAGGCGGCTGCCACTATTTGTTAAATTATTGTTAACAAATCGATCGTTTCAACACACAGCCGCCCGTAGGCGGCTGCGTTTGTGCGGTCTGCTCTGATCTATAAGTAATTGTGTTTCAACACACAGCCGCCCGTAGGCGGCTGCTAATTGCTTAATTTTTTAATCAATAATGTATTAAGTTTCAACACACAGCCGCCCGTAGGCGGCTGCGGATAACATCGTTAAAAAAATCAAAATCATCAGGTGTTTCAACACACAGCCGCCCGTAGGCGGCTGCGCGGTAATAGTATCTTAGTGATCCATAGCCTCCCCAGTTTCAACACACAGCCGCCCGTAGGCGGCTGCCCCTGAGATCATGTAAATCTGAACTCACCACCGCGTTTCAACACACAGCCGCCCGTAGGCGGCTGCCTAACCACAACCTACAATTTTTTTATTGTAGGCGTTTCAACACACAGCCGCCCGTAGGCGGCTGCGCACCAAAACCGCCCACAAAAGCAGAACAGGAAGTTTCAACACACAGCCGCCCGTAGGCGGCTGCAGTAGATTACGGCACTACTTACAAGGTATTGGCAGTTTCAACACACAGCCGCCCGTAGGCGGCTGCTCTTTTGTCTTCGATCATAGTAACAAGCGGGGCTAGTTTCAACACACAGCCGCCCGTAGGCGGCTGCCTGTAGGGTTGGTAGGGTTAAGGGCAGAAAATGCGTTTCAACACACAGCCGCCCGTAGGCGGCTGCTCCCTCTTTGGGAACCCTTGCTGCACAAGGCCTTCACAGCACTGATTCGCTAACCGCTCCCAATGAGAGTATAAAATAAGTATAGCATAGTTTTTCACTACATCATACTATCTAATTTCCTGATTTTTAAAGAACAAACCAAATCGCCAACCTCCCACTGTTTTGATGAGAACCACGGGTTGGCGATCACACAATCAGCGTATCCTTAAAAATATCTACTGCCGCTTTGGCTCCGTGGTGTTCCACCTTGTGCCGCCATTTGCTGCCGAGATGGTAGAACCGCAGACTGTCGCATTCGGGGTCATACGTATCCAGCAGTTTCGCTTTTAATACCACCCACTGATCAGGCGTAACATCGCATTCAAACACCGAATATTGCGCCCGCACGCCGTAATCCAAGCAATGTTTGGCAATACGGCGCAAACGGCGCTCCCCGCCCGCCGTTTCAAAAGACACATCATAAGTAATCAACATCAGCATAAATCGCCCTCTCCCAAAACACGCAAAAATCCGACCGCACTTTGCAGCACTTAACGCATCAAAAACGGCGGATATTCCGCCAAATCGCCGCGCAAATGGCGGGCAAGCAGCATCGCCTGAATATACGGCAGCAGCCCGATTTCCACCTCTTCCTGCAAAAACGGATGCACAATCTTCTCCTGCTTTTTCGCTTGCAGACTTTGAAACAACAGCTTGCGCGCCTCGGCTTTCAGCGTTACCGCACCGCTGCTCTCGCTAACAAAATCCTGCGGCTTAATCTGCCCGCGATTAATCAGGCTCAACGCCAGCCTGTCCGCCCACCACGCACGGAACTCCTCCAAAATATCCTGTGCCAAACTATCGCGTCCCGGGCGGTCGGCATGCAAAAAACCCGCCTGCGGATCCAAGCCCACCCCTTGCAGCGCACCGCTGATGTCCCTGCCCAAAATACTGTATAAAAAAGAAAGCAGTGCATTCACCCCGTCACGCGGCGGACGGCGGTTGCGTCCGTCAAAGGCAAAACCGCTTTTCTCCGCAATCAAGTGTTGAAACACACTGAAATAACGTGCTGCCGCCTCGCCCTCAATCCCGCGTACCCGCTCCAAATCCTGCGCATGTTTCAACTGCTGCAAACCGCTGTTCAAACCGACAACCGCCGCCTGCACCGCCGAATTCTCGCCGTAATTGCGCAAATACCGCTGCAACACCCGCTTACTCGCCTGAATCTTCGCCGCAATAATATGTCGCGCAATCGGCACGGGATTGGTTTCCGACAGCCGATACTGTGCCCTCCGCAGCAAAATATTCCCGCTCTGCCGCCCCTGCAACCGTCCCAAATAACGCCCCTGCTCGGTAAAAAACGCCAGATTGACATTATTCTCGCCGCAAAACCCCATCAAAAACGGCGACACCAGCACATTGCCGAAACAAAAAATATGCCCGATGGAATGCACCGGCAACTGCGCCACTTTTTTACGCTCCTGCTCCACCACCAAGGTTTCGCGTTCTTTATGAAGGTAAGTGCCTTGGGTGGTGATGTATAGGGTGTTTTGTAGTTTTCTCATTGGTTAAAAACTCTTGGAATTTTGACCGCACTTTTACCCTAATAATCAAAAATATCAACTTCATCATTAGAAATAACACTATCTAACTTATCAAATTCATCTTGTTGAAAAATAGGTGTTTTATCCAAAATATTAAGCATATTTTTTCCTTTTATCCATCCATTATTCCATAAAGAAATTTTCTGTAAATTACACATTTTTTCAGAAAAACTATAACTATCTAAATCCGCTTTCAACATACGTTGCAACCAGATTTGGGTAAACCCTGAATTAGGCATTCTGCTTAATTTTTGATGAACAAGTACAGCAATAGGCTTATGATCATCCAATCTACATAATAATTTACTAATAATAGCACAACACACAGGAATAGCCTTTGGATTGCAATATGCAATATCAGAAACAATGCTAATAAGCTGTTCTATACTATGTATTTCCTTAATTTTTTCTAATTTCTTATCAAATTTGTTAAGTGCTGTATTTAAACTGCCCGAATTAGGAAAATTGATACCATGCTGTCTAATAAGTAAAAGTTGTTTTTGCAAACTATTTCTATAATTTTGCGGAATAGAGAGCCAAGCTAATTTATCTTTCTTGACTGATTGAGTAATCACATCTTGACTACCTCTTGTTTTACTTGCGTTAAGCTTAAAACCAAATAGCATCATTATTTCAGATAGGCATTTTAAAATTTTTTCACCATCATTAGGATTTCTAACAAAAACCCTATAATCATCACGATAACGCAAAATTCTATATTCGGTTATTTTGTGTTTTTTAAGCCCAGTACTCAAAATTCGGTCAATATATCCAAGCACGATTTCAGCAATAAAATCCATTAGAATCGAACCTTGTGGAATACCATTTGTTTGTTGGTTTTGTGCATTTTGAATACTCTTATCTATCACATTTCCCAAAAGATTTAGATCATTTCTTTTGTCTTTTGCTTTTTTCTTACCTTCTATTGCCCAAGCAATCGCATGAGTATAAATTGAACCATAGCAATCTGCCACATCTGTATCAAAAATATAATCGTATTCCAATGAAAGTAAAATAGACTGTTGCTCAACCTGTTCCCACCAATTAGAAATTTGCTGTGCTTTATCAGATTGTTTATTTTCCGATTGCACAGGAATGCTTAAACATTTTATTTTTTCATTACATTGGAACTTTTTAAATCGAGCCTGTAACTTTTTCCAGTTATCTTTTTCCGTTATCTCATGTACTAATGCAACATAAACTAATGGGTGAATAATTTGCAGTGGTCTCCATGAGAGCTTTCCATCTTTGTTGGCATAGATTAAATAATTAACATCATCAAGATTTGACATAATGTCTGTTTTTCTATTTTTTTCTTTAAAATATTGAATACTCTGGTTGAGCAACAGTCTATTTTACTTTCATTGGAATACTCTTGTTAGCTAATTCTTTTGATATTTTTTCTAAAATTTCTGAAAATGAGAAATATTTGGGTAAATCAATGTTGCAATAACTTTCATGTTTCAAGAAAAATTTTCTTGCATCATTGCAATCTAACTCCAAGATAGTTGTTCTGTTCATTCTTTCTTCTCTATATTCTTTATTCAGCTTGTTAAAAAGTATCCCCAAACAACCCCACCACATACCTTTTCGATCTATCCCTTTCCAACAGCTTAGGCTGGCACAAATCCAGCAGTGAACAGGCTTTGCAGCGTTTATCGTAGATGGGTGGTGGGGTGGTGCCGTTTTGCAGCAGTTCGCGTACGGCAGCGATGATGTCCAGCGTTTGTTGTCTGATGCCGTCTGAAAACACGATCGACACGCGGTGGCGGGTTTGCCCGTACCACAATGCACCCTCCATTACCGCCTGTCCGGTCATTTCCTCCAAACACAAGGCTTGGGCGCAAAGCTGGATTTCGTCAAACGGCTCGGTTTTAGGTTTGCCACGTTTGTATTCCACAGGTTTCAGACTGCCTGAAGCCAAATCATGCTCCACCATATCCAATACGCCCGATACCCCCAATTTTTCCGCCGACACATGCACGCTGCGTTCAAAACGCACACCCTTGCGCGTTTCCGGCTCGCCCGCATCCACCCGCTCGTGCAACACCCGCCCCTGTGCAGTCAAAATGTTCTCCGCCCACGCCTGTTCGTTGTGAATCAACGCACATTGACGCGGGCAGAAAGCGTAGTGTTGCAGAGCGGAAAGCTGTACGATGATTGCTTCATGCTCTCCGCCTCTCATTTGACTGTTGCTTGGCAATGCTTCGGTAGGTATTTTAGAAACCATCAATTTCTTCAGGCGTTAACCCTTCAAGATGTTCCAATTTATAACTGCCGTCCGCATTGACTTTCAGGCTGCCGTGTACTTTGGCGGAAGAATACTGCCCTGCTTTGCAGTTGTGTTCCCACCAAATCAGTTTCAGCACCTGCATACTGCCTTCGGGACGGGCAGAAGAAGCATCGCCTTCAAATAGTTTGCTTAATACTTTTTTGATTTTTGCAGCGTCTTCATCGGAAAATTCCGTACGTTCTGCCAGTTGCGGTGACATGGCACCAAAAGCGACATAAATGCCGCTATCCACACGGTGTTTCATGCCCATGGTGTCTGAACCGCGTTTGCTGCCGTCACCCTCGCCACTGACGCTTTTGGTAATCTGCATGCTGGTAATATTTACCGGTTCTACGCTGAATGCGGATTGAATGGTAACGGGACCGCGTACGGCAATGGAAACGCCTGCACCATCATCGCTTTTACCAAAGGCGAATACTTGCCCGAAACTGCGCACGTCCAGCCATTTTTTACAGGCTTGTTGAGCTGTTTCGTCTTTATCGGCTTTCTTGCCGAAAGCCTCAGCACCCAAGCCAACTGTTTTATCTTTGGCACGGTTGGCAAGACTGGTCATGCCGTCGGTTTTCTTTTCATCGGATTGCACAAAAATGCTTTCACCGCTGTCTTGCAGGCGGTCGCGGATTTTGCGTTTCAGGCAGACATCAGTCATTTCGCCGAAACCGGCAAAGTCGGCTCGCGGACGGTTGCCGTTTAGGGGGTCGCCGTTGGGGTTGGCGTTTTTAACACTGATAATCAGGGCAAAGTCAATTTTTTTACTTAAAGACATTTTTTATCTCCATAAAAGTTTAATTGGTTTCGATTTTCTGTTGTTTGGCAGCTTTTCGTTCGGTAATTTGGCGTGTCAGTTCCATTTTTTGGCAATGATAACCAAGCAAAAACTCACCGCTTAACCTATTATCACAGGTAAAATCATTATGTTGGAACAATTCCATGATTTCACCGATGGCTTGCGTACCTGTATCTTTGCCACGACTACGCAGGCGGTCTTGATAAGGTTTCAATGCCAATTCAATATTGCGCCAAGTGGCAAACGGATGTTCGGCAAAACGCTGCATATAGCGTTCGGCGGTAGTGGCACGTTTTTCTTCTGCCAAGTAAAGTGCGTAAGATTCGATATTTTCGGCAACTGCCAGTAGTCTGCCGTACAAATAATCGCGCGAGCGGTTTTGGGTATCTAAACTCATATCATAAGTTCTCCGTTGTGATGAATCAGAATGACGGGCACGCCAGCCTTTATATAAAGCGCAGGCGACACCGATATTGCGTTGCCATTCCCATGGCTCATAGCCGTTGGGATTACAGGCAGCCTGAAAGCTTTGCTGCACTAAATCAAAGGGAATCGGCACATTTTTTCCGCCGGCAATAACAGGCAGCAAACGGGCATAGAGCTGTTTTTTCAAGGTATCGCTCAAAGACTTCCCGTAAACGGCATGGCCAATGGCAAACGGTGACGGCGGCACCACCGCCCACAGGGTTTCTGGTTTTTTACCGTTTGACCTATCAAAGCTGTGGCGTTGATACCAGGAAAAATCGTCAAGCCACACATCCAAATTGGCGAAATAGTCGGCGGGCAAAAATTCTTGATAATAGGTCAATGCCATACGTCCCGGCGTGGCGGAATCCAACATCAGCAGGGAAATCTGTTCGTTTTCCTTCAAATCTGCCCGATAGCCATGTAACTTTTTCTTGATGATGGCAGCGGCCTGCCGTCCGATATTGACCGACCAATCGATACTGCTTTTGTCTTCAGACGGCATATCGATTTCGGCTTCATTTTCAACCGCACTTGTATCCAGATTATCCCAATCGATTTCATCAAAAGCGTCTTTCATTGGCGACGGGATTTCTTTACCGCTGATTGCCCAAGCAACGGTTACCTGATCGCCGTTGCGGATACCTTGGCGGGAAATTAACCAGCGCAAGGCGCTATGTGCTTTGGCGGATACTTCTGCCGACACGCTGGCCGCTTCTTCGGCGGTTTCAAAACGACCGCGAAAGGTGTAACCCGCGGTATCGTTGGAAGAAATCAATTTAGCTTTGTCGCCCGTATGGCGAAGTTTGGCAGGATGCATGGTGGCAACCGCCGCATCATTGCCTTGCACCAAGCAAAAACCTTGTTGTGCCGCACTGCTGCCGATATAGTCTATCCACGACTGTTGCACCGTTTTATCCGTCCATGTTTCACTTTGCACGTCGCCCGCGATTTCCACACACCAGCATACCAATGCCGAACCAAATTCAATTTCGCCTTTAGTTTTGGGCAATACGGAAAAAATCAGCGGTGCTTCGCCATCGGCTTCCCATTTATTCAATACCTTGCCGTCTGAATCCAATTGGAAAACGCCTACATTCAACAAATCAGCAACCAATGTGCCTTTGCCGACATAATCCAACACAGCCTGCACTTTCGGGTGCTTGAATGCTGACTCGCACCACATCTGCAATTGCTTGTAATACCCGTCAAAATAGGCTTTTTTGCTACCTCCGTAATTGGCATAATCTTTCGCAACATATTGGATCTTATCCGCCAATGGGTGCGGTGCTTCACCGCTGGTGCGGTTTTCAGATGACTCGGTGGCTGGCAGCATGATCGCTGTTTTCGGCGGCATCACTCGTGCCGTCTGAAACTCGCCCCGTTCGTTTAACACGATGGCAATATGGGCATTTTGCATAGTATGTCCAACGGGGGTTAGCGACTCGTCATCACCACCAAAATCCTGCCCCGACACAGCTTCATATGTCTGATACAACTTCTGCATCCAGCTCATAATCCCAACTCCTTAGCTTCATCTTCTACCGGTTTTACATTTTCACCGCGTTTAAACGGTTTTTCAGGCTGCATAGCACGGATAAAGCGGGTTTTCAGGTTGCCCGTATCATCAATGCGTGGAAATTCAATGATGCCGTTCTGCATATTTGCCCGCCAAAAACGGCTGACCAGCTCATGTTTGCCCGTTTCTTCAGGATAGCCAAAACTGTGGAACATTAGCCCAAAATCAAGATTATCAATGTCATCATAGAAACTTGTACCGCTACCAAACTCGCAAGGTTCGACATAGCCTTGGCAATCACGCGTGCCGAGAAAGATATCCTGCCGCCCACCACGTTCCAACATCCGTTCGGCAATGGAAATATGTTTTCCCAAATTACGGTCGGCTTTCAGCTCTTCCCAATGCTCGTTCCACTCGAAATGCGCTTCAACCTGATATTCCACATCTTGAAGAAAAGTGTAAATCGCCAGCGTGTTACCACCATTCCAATCCAGCGGTTTGGTTGATTTGCTTTGCGTGCGAATTGGTTTCATCACACGGATACGGTCAATGTGCCAAATCAAGGTAGGTTTCCAGTAAATGCTTTTGACGATACCTTTGACCGCTTCATAAGTCGGCACCTGATAGCTGAATTTTTCACCACCGATTTTGGTGACGGGATCGGTAAACAAGGCTTGTTTTCCCCATACACGAAATTTGATTGTACTGCTCATAATTCTCCTTATAAGTCGTAAAAATTCATCAAATTGGCTTCATCAATTGAAAGCCCGTATTCATCGGTATAATGTCGATCTTTTACATAATAAATCCCCGAACCTACCTGTATTTCTTGGATTGCCTGCTCTTTTTCCAGTTTTTGCCATACGTTCGGAAAGACATTCACACTGTATCGCTGTGCTTTCGCCAAAGTGCGGTACATTTCTTGCGGATTCCATTCACCACACAGCTTGGCAATCAATTCTTTGCCTTCTCTGTATGGCACAATCACAGCATGGGTTGGTGCATCAATGGCGGCAAAAGCCTGCCCTGCACTTTTAAAAGACTGCATGAGTAAAGGTACTTTCAGTCTGCGCTGATTATTTTTTGAGCCGTAGACATTCTGACAATTATCCGAAAGCCAATCTAGTAAGCTGCCTGAATTACTGCATTTTACCGCATAACTCATCTCGCCGCTACGCTGATAAAAATAGTATTGGAAATATTGTGCAATAGCCTCAGGCTGCAACATATCCTGCCCCGCCAAGTCACGCAGCAATACGCGTTCGGCATTGTTTTTCCCTGCATCAATATCAGGCAAGACTTTCGCAAAATCAGGCTCTTGCAAATTCAATACATACACCTGCCCCTTACCCATTTTCTCGCCGTGGCGGTTGCAACGCCCTGCCGCTTGAGCAATGTTGTCTATTCCTGCCAATGCCCGTATGACACATTCCATTGAAATATCCACGCCCGCTTCAATCAACTGGGTGCTGATGCAGATGACGGGTTCTTTATTGTTCAGACGGCGTTTAATTTCATCAAAAATGGCTTTTCGGTGTGCCGAACATTGATGGGTACTGAGATGAAACAAGACCTCAGACGGTACATTTTGCGTTTTACAATATTGATAAAGCTCCTGCGCCCATTTTTTGGTATTGACGATAAATAAGCAGCTTGAAGCCGTCTGAAACTGTTCCAATAAAAATGCACCTGCTTCTTCTACCGTCCAACCGCCTGCTATGGGGCGATAGTGGACATTCACGCGAGATAACTTTTTAAAAAGCTCTTCTCTTTCTTTGTCATGACCCATAATTTCGGCATTGTCTGCTAATTTCAACAAGCCCCTTGAACGTACTTTTTCACGTTCTGCTTTGGGAAAATTATCCAGCCCTGAATCATCTAATAGGGGCTGGGTTGCGGTACACAATATTGCACTGGATTTTCCGAATTGCGTCAGCCAGTTCAACACATTGCAAAACAAATGTACGCACTTTATCGGCAAAGTTTGGATTTCATCAAAAATCAATACACTGCGGGTCATCGGGTGAATATGCCGCGCCCCGCGTGTACCACCGCCGAACCAAGCATCTAAAAACTGCACCATGGTGGTAAACACAATCGGCTTGTCCCAATTTTCCACCAACAGTTTGTTTTGCCAGCTCTGTTTTTCGGGATCAAGATTGGAATGATGTTCCAATACCCAGTCATCTCCGAGAATCTCACGTACGGCAGCCGCGTTTTGATCAATAATAGAAGTATAGGGAATAATATAGATAATGCGGTCAAGATTATGCTGTTGTGCATGATGCACAGCATAACGCAAACTTGCCAAAGTTTTACCGCCACCAGTCGGTACGGTCAGCGTATAAATACCTTGCGGATCGGCAGATCGTTTGAGACAAGTATCAGAAATATTACTGCGGATTTTATCAATCGGGTAACGAATTTCAAAATTAGCCAAATGGGTCTCCAGCTTGTCAATCGCTTCCTGCCAATTTGTTTTTTGGGTTAACCGACGCCAATCTTTTTGTTCTTCGCGTTCAAAATCTGCACTGTTGATACGGTCGGCATCAATCAGACAACTGAATAAAAAGCGGGTAAGGCAGCCAAGATAAAATTCCTTAATTTTTGCATTGCTGTCAGGTTGTTTCATGATCACTGCCAACGGTTTTGACAGCGATTTAACCAAGGCTTCACTTGCCAGCTCATCTGCTCGTTGTTTTACCAATTCATCAGCGTTTTGTTCGCATTGTGCTAAATGCGTCAGCGCATCATCTTTTTGCAAACGTTTCAGCCAAACCGCTTCACCCTCAGGACTTAAACAATCAATCAAGCCTGCGCCGTGGTGCGATGCAATACACAAGCCCAGCATTTGCCCGACTAATTCGCCAGTGCCGTGCTGCACGCCGAACTTTTTCAGATGACGATACACCCATTGTGCTCCTGCGGTGGAATGGTCAACTTTTGTACCGTTTGGTACACTTTCTTCTTCATCTAAATCAGAATTTAACAAACCTGCGGCATCATAAATATATTTCTGGAATTTCAAGGAATATTTGCCGAAATCGTGCATTAAACCGAGCAGCTCTCCCACCGAATCCAAATCCAACTTGGCAGCCAGTATTTTGGCAATA
>Ga0192280_1151_pt1 | contig 12231 bp, 14 predicted proteins | sample Koala_Koa24_M3_FD_131249 | JGI IMG/M metagenome (GOLD analysis project Ga0192280, IMG submission 131249) | Enriched cells from koala feces incubated with labeled cellulose particles, San Francisco Zoo, California, United States - Koala_Koa2-4_M3 ... | reverse complement strand
TTGATGATTTCTCGGAATTTTCATAATTATTGTCTCTCCTTTTTAATTTTTTAGACAACACCAACTGATCCAAATACAATGTATCCTTTAACTATAGATCATCCCAAAGATTCACTGCATTCTGAGATTTTCACATAGCTTCGCCATCTCACCCGGTTTTACCGGGTAAGTATTAGCTCCTCTATGACATCTGACACTGACTACCGCGGCGGAGCGACTAGCAATCCGAAATCAGATTTTATCTCCCTTCCAGACTAATCAGTTGATCCTAAAAAACAACTGAATCCCATGAGAATCTCACAAATCTCACGCACGCCCTGTTTTTTCAATCAAAGTGAGACGTTGACGAACTCGATTGTCAATCTTACAACTATAAAGTACCTTTATGCTCAAATTCTACCTATCTTGCGATCTTACCATTCTCAGCATTCAGAATCATTGAAGAAAGAACACAAATATTATTTTTTTTAGCTACATGGAGGATCCCTCCATGTGCAGTAAAAAATAAATTTTGTGCTTCTCATCATCGGACATTTCTAATCCCGTTCCTGACACCGAATTGCGGAGAAGTCTCTTATTATATAAATGGTCAATCATGACTGTTCGCAATCCGACAAAGTGTTTGCTGTGTATTCATTACCGTACACACAACGATTAAAAACATTCCCAGGCACATACTACTTAAAGGTTGAAATAATCAATTACTTGTGACATAATAATATGGCAATACGACCAACCCAGTACACAAGTACTGATGTTTTCATATCCTCTGGAGGAAGCGCTATGAGCAAATATACGAAACCAGATTTATTGCCGGAAATAATAGAAGATGCATATAAAAACGCCAAAGATAAAGTTGCTCCTTTCATCACGAAGACCATTAAAACTGGAACTGCCTCTTCTGCTAATTCTTCTCAAACTATAAGCATCAACAAATATTCATCTTTTAAATATAAAGATCTGGCAGATTTGATTGATGTAGATGATGGGACATTAAGCAGATGGCGAAACAAAAAAGGACATCAGATTGGAAATAACGCAAAGGGAATTTACTATCTCATAGTTCTCGCTATGGGAAAGGAAATCGATGACTTTGATGCCCCTGATGAAAGCAGAAAAATTGACATTTTTTTTGATTACTTTATCTCTGAATATTTAAAGGAAAGCCCGGAAAACATTGATGATAAATGTGCAATCGTAGCCCCCGAGTTGTTTTCTGTATCAGTAAGCAAGCTAAAAAGGTTCCTTAAAAATAATCCTAAATCTATTGACAAAGAAAAAACCAAATTATTTACAGGGAAAAGAACCGAACGAAAGAAAAACAAAAAAGCCGGACCCTACGCTGAACTAATTAAAGGTCGACATGTAGAGTATGAACAAACGGTTATTTATAGATAAGTAATATAACCACAAAGTATCGAGAACCGTCTGCATAATACAGACGGTTCTCTTGTTCTACAATCCAGTTATGTTTTCAAAAAGACATCTATTCTGTCCTTAACAATATTTGCGTAACATCAGCCATCATAGCTCTTATAATCTACTTCATCCCACTGTTTGTAAGGATGTAATCCTCCACAGCCATTCTCGGAATTTTCCATACCCGTCCAATTCGGAATCCGTTTAATTCTCCCTTCGCTAACAGGTCGTATACGCTTCCTTTGCCGGTGCCGAGAAGTCTGGCCACCTCTGGAACTGTCATAATGTCGTTGCAATGATCAAGCATCATTTGCTCTCCTTTCTGTTTTCTTTACTGAAATGTTATAAATCCAATTAACTGTTATCTAATGCAATAAAACCCAATTTGATTCCGTTAGATCCGCAGTGATCTGACAGAACTCAAATCATATCAATAATCAAATAACAGGAGGAAAAATTTATGACAATCCAGACAGGACTAGACGTGATACCATGTCTCACTAAACCCCAAAAAGGCGCTGGCATCATAAAAAAGCGAGCAGCAGCTAACTGGGTAAATGTAAATATAGCAGAGTTTGCTGATTTAGTCGGAAACAAAGGATATGCTTTTGTTCCCGGACATTTAATCGGAGGAACATGTTCCTCGAATTGTAAAGGTATTCAATTATTTGTATTAGATTTTGATAGCGGAATATCTTTTGAAGAAATAGCCAGACGTTGTTCCAGCTACGATATTCCAATTTCGTTCGCGTACCACACCTTCAGCAGTTCTGACGAATGTGAAAAATTCAGAGTTGTCTTTACTCATAATACACTAATTGAAGATGTCTACGCAGCAAAAATAATTCTGTTGATGCTCCACAGGGTGTTCCCGGAGTGCGACTCCAGCTGTAAAGATTTGTCCCACTTATTCTACGGCGGAAAAGAATTGATTTACATCAACGAATCCGCATATATTGCTTGTGTTCCGCTATTCACGGCATTCTGCGATGCGTTAGATCAGGGCGGCAATTACGCCAGAAACATCAAACGATTTTGTATCAACCAACACATCTTCATGCTGAATGAACGTCCGGTCATGGGAGATTACGATGCACGATCTGTTTTTGGTGATTTGGACGATTTTGCGTCCCCTAATATTATACATATAATAGCAGAGGACGCAATTTCGTCCTTTTTCATAGTTGAAGACACCTCGATGATCCGAGGTAAGCAGGAAAGAGAGCAGAGGCACCCAAGCCATATATGCGGACCGACAATGCAAAAAGTGAGTTCTCTTCCCGGTATTTCCGGTACAAAACAATCATCTTGTCAGCTTTTGAATGATTTTATTTCCGGGAAAGAACTTGACCACGGAAAAACTTTTGCCATCCTGACAAACCTGAAGAATATCAAAGGCGGCGAATCTTTATTCTTTAATATTCTTTCCAAATACCGTTCTGCAGAAGATGTAGACAGATGGAAACGCAATGTAAAATACTTGAAAGATTACCATCCTCAGATCTGTTCTGACAGCTTTTGCCCATATTATAATTTATGTGACAACTGCGGTAATATAGTAAATACTCTTACATCAGAAAAAATATTCGCATATTAGAGCAGGAGAATTATTGTTCCATTGAGGACATGAGAGAACAATTATCGGAAAACATTGACGCTGCGATCCGCAGTGATAAACCGGGACTTCATCTGATCACAGCACAAACTGCAGCCGGGAAAACCTATAGCTATGTCAGGCTGATTGCCCAACATGAAGAAAAGAATTTTATCGTGGCAGTGCCCACAAATAATCTAAAAAAAGAAGTTTACGAGCAACTGATTCATGTAGTCAGCCCCTCGGATGTCTGTATGACCAAAAGTATTCAGGACAATGACCTGATACCACAGAAAGTTCAGGACAGGATTTCCCAAAACTATAGCCGGGGAATCTACGGCCAGACCAAAGACATTATAGAACACCAGTACAAAAAAGAAACAGAAAAACATCCCGAACGTGTTGAGCGTATCAAGGAGTATGAAGACATATTGCTGGGACTTAACTATATAAAAGGAAAACGGATTATTGTAACAACTCACGCTTATTTAAAGAATCTCGAGCGTGACTTTCTGAAAAATTATACAATAATCATAGATGAGGACATTCTTTTGCTTCAATTTTTTCAAGATATCAAGTGTACTTCCATCAAAGCTGTCAAAAAGCTGAGTGAATTCAATATTGATATCTATAGTGAAACAGCGGAAGAAATATTGGCATCAGAGGAAAATGTCTATGGCAGATTACAGCCTCATTTTAAATGTCCTCCGCTCACTCAGGAACAACTGGATGCGACAGAGAGTGATTACAATGACAATCTGAATGATCTGGTTCATGCACAAACGTATGTAAAACTGAAAGATAGTGAAACAGGCGAAGTGACCGTCTATTATTTTTGCCCGCCCCGTCTTCCAAGCTTAAAATATATCGTACTTTCAGCAACTTTGAATGAAAACCTGTATACTAAATACTTTGAACCAACGATGGAAGTACATCTTTACCCTAAAAAAAAGGCAAGATATACAGGAAGGCTGATTCAATACCCATACCATACATTGGGGCGACGGGATCTCGGAGAAAAAAAACAGGTTTTTCCTTATGCCTGCAGACTGGCTGACAATGACAGTCTCACATTTATTACCTTTGCTAACTTTCCCGGAAAAACTGAAATGAAAAAAATTAATTTCTCTGATCTGCACTTTGGGAACAGCGCAGGAATAAATAAACTGTGTGGAAAGGATATTGGAATCGTCGGTACTTACTTTCAACAGGAACAGGCATACAAGCTCGTGGCTCTTTATCTTGGTGCCGACGTGAACAGCTGCATTGATTCTCGTCCACGCCGCAGAAGAGTAACTTATAAAAATAAGGAATTTGTCATTATGTCCTATTCCGATGCTCTGCTGCGGGAGGTACAATTATATTCTATTGAGAGTGAAATGGAACAATGCGTTGGCAGAGCACGATTACTGTCACACGACTGCACCGTATATCTTTTCTCCTGTTTTCCATGTGAACAGGCAGAGCTAAGGAATGGAAATTATTTGCTTCACTGTCATGAATACCATGAAAGTTCTTATACTACAAATAGAATATAGTATCAGTCTGCTAATGTATTTATTTTCCCTCCTCTGCCCAATTTATTATTCTGTATGTCTCTGCCATATCCATGTCATGAAAAAGCCAGAGCAGCCAAGAAGAAGTTTTCTCCTATTGCTCTGGCTTTTACTAATATTTTTTCTAATTTTATCAGATTTATAATCTTACCTACGCCACAATCTCCAGTTTCTCCGTATCCGAATAATAACGATAGACGGATTCACCCAGAATTTCTTCCACCTGCATATACTCTGGATTGTGGTTTATTTCATGAACAATCGCCTGCAGTTTACTCGCACCAGTACGTGTCCATTCCGATATAGGAACGATCATACACTCGTGAAGGCTGCTCGGAAGTACATAATAATCTCCGCCGATCTGGCTGCTGACTTCGCGCAATGTGTCACTAAAATAGATATTAACTGCTCCGAAGTACATCTCATCGTTAGTAAGAACATATGCTAACGATTCTTCTGTAGTTTCGTCCTCCTGCGGATTCACGAATCCCAGAATATTACCCACCACTGTACCTACAGATGTAAGGCAGTATGGAGTTTCCTTTGTATTCTTAACTGCAACCGCATGAAGCTGAAGCGGGCTGATTCCCCAGGCTTCAAGATGGTCATTCCGCACCAGTATGCTTCCCATTCTAACTGTCTCTTTACTCATCTGGTAATAATATATCAGTGCAAGGTCATGATACCGAAGATATGGTACTGCCTCCAACAGCCTTCGGTTCATTTCGTAGTTCACGAGTCTGCATATGATGTGATCTCTGGCTTGTTCAAAGTCCGTATAAAAAGACACATCCTGTTTGCCCGATTCTCCTGCTTCTTTATAGATGGTAACGATTTTTTCCGCAATATTGTCTATATTCTCGCCATTCTGATATTCCTCATAGTACGGCGCAAGCTCAATTGCAGGTGATGTGTTTTCCTCTGACCGCAGAATTGTCATTGCTTTCACTTCCGGACGATTGATTTTACTGATCGTACAAAATCGCACCTCAATTGGTTCCTCCATACACTTTTCAATGGCCTGTTTCAGCCATTCTGTAAATTCCTCATAGTTCAATTCATCCTTACTCTTTGAGCTGCCGATCGTTTCTTTTCTTGCATCATCCATAATATCGTTCATAATATTCTCCACCTTTCATTCATTTACAAGCACTGTGTTTCGAATCACTCTTTAGTATTCAGGAATGTCTGTTCCTCTCCTCTGGATCGAATTTCTCTCCAGTCATCTTCGGAAAGTTTATATCCATGCTGCTCACAATACTCCTGGATCGCTTCATGTTCTGCATTGCAAAATTCCTGGTCGTCCTCGATCTGATCTATTTTCAAGCTCAATAAATACGCAGCCAGACTCTGAATCCGTTCCATTTCTTACTTCCCCTTGTCCACCTCCACCTACTCCGCTTTTCCCGGATCCTGAACAAAGGCTTCTGCCATCAGTTGGATTCCCAATGACATTCCCTGGGCGAAGCACTCCTCATTCTGCAGCATTGTAAGCCGTTCCACGTAGCTCCGGTAATCGATAAACATTGCTTCCTCCTTCGCAGTCATCTGCTCACGCAATTCCCCTTCTGCTACATTGAAGAGATCCAGCGTATCCTCATATTCCTGTGTTTTCGGAATATGCTTTTGAGACGGGAATATCCTGTCGTAATAAAGCTTTTTCATGTTCCCTCCCGGCATATCCATCCTCCCTTCTATGCATCTTTACGAACACCGCATCCCATACAGCGTGTTTCTGAAAACCATCTGCCGAATGGAATAGATACCATCCTTTAAATTACCGATAAATGCCCCATTCTCCCATTCGTTTTCCGGATCGATGTCCAGATAACCGCCCCACGGAAGTTCCAATTCTTCACTTGCCAACAAAGAACCAAGGAAATTGGTAATTACACACCGTCCGATCTGTACCGGATCACCAAGCCCCGCTTCATCATACCGAACTTCATACAGGTAAAATCCCTCCGGTACAGAATCCCGTACCACCCGTGTTTCTGTAAAGAGTGACGGAATGCCTTTTATCACAATCTGTGTGTAATCCGCCTCGTTTGCTCTCAGCCTCATCGTTATGCCGCTCCTTCCTCTGTAATCTCATTTTCCATAATTTCCCGCTGCCTTTGCAGCGAACAGATACTTTCATCAATGCTCCCACGCAGTTCTTCCATACCCGGTGTACCACCGCTCCGACGTATCCACTCAGAATATAGAAAAGCCAGAAGATTCGGGAACCCAAGCAGCATCCGCAGCTCGTCTCCAGTCATCTTCTGGCTCATTTCCATCAGTATCTCACACAGGTTCAACTTCGTATCAATCTGATACGCGCTCCCATAGATCATTTCCGGTCGTTCCTTTAACATCCGCTTCCGGAACTGCTTCATCTCTTCCGCAATCTTTGCCCGCAGCAGTGCTACCAGTTTCTTTTGTTCCATATCTGCCTCCTGATTGACAACAAAAATCCGGATTCCAGTAACAGATACCAGAATCCGGATCATAATGCATTACATATTCATTTGTAATTTAATATTATGCAAATGAAAAGTATTGTTTGCAGCTATCAGGCAATTTTTTTCTCCATATAGTTCTTTGCTTCCTTTTCAGAGAGTTTAAACTTAGCCATGATCTTCTCTTTTATTTCGCTTTCGGAAATCCCAACATCTCTCAAAGTATCGATAGTTGCTTCGATTCTCACCTCGTCCATAATTTTACTCATATATGAAACGCCTCCTTCCGTTTCTTTAAAATGTCGCACACGCTTTGCCAAGACATCATAATACATATCATCCGCTGATGTACACTTAAAATCATGCACCAGCTTTCCCAACCGTGTACTTTCATCGTCATTCTCCCCGTTAACAAACATGATATGACGTTCATCTCCAAGGAGATCATTGGTTTCAATATCACGCATCACGTAATGATGCAGTGGGCGCTTATCTCCAACCGTGTCTGTCTCTATAAAGAAGATAACATAGGTCGGTATAAGCTTTGAATAATCTTCACCCGACGGGAGCAATACTGTATCCATCATGCTACTGTTATATCTGGCTCTCAATGGCAGCCAGCCACTGTCCTGTCTCTGAACCTCGATATCATATGCGTGATTTTCGCTGTCCTGCGCCATAATATCCAGTCTTACAGAATGTCCTTCGATTCCTTTGATTTCGCGCTGTCCGATGACTTTCATAACCTTTAGATCATTCCGGCCAAACACGATGTTCAGCACCAATTCTGTAGCCTCTGTATTTCCGTCGAAAATTTCTTTCAGGAATTCATCATCAAAAATCCGAAGCTGCTGAATTTTCTGCAGATCCTGCTCACGCACCCGTTCCTTATAATCCATTTGAACCACCACCTTTCTTCCAAGCATCTTCCTTTTGAACTGTCTATAGATTACCATAAACCCGCCCTGTACGCAAGATCAATTTTACTATTACAATGATTTTTTGAGTTTTTGTATACAAGGTTGCTTCATTCCTGGATAGCCTGCAGTACTCTCTCAAAACCTATACCTTTTGAGAGTCCCGCATTTTACCGTAAAATAGTCTCTCAAAAGGCCGTTTTGGAATTATGATATATCTCTCAAAAGTGCTTAACCTTTTGATTCATTTTCATACTGCTTCACCATCCGGTAAAATGTAGCGTTCGAGAGGCCAAGCCTTTGCATCGCTTTCTTTGCAGTAATTTTTCCGCATTTCCACTCACTATAGACCAGCTCGAAGCTATCAGGTCTGACAGACACAGGTCTTCCAAGATGCCGTCCTTTCAGTCTGGCCGCATCAATGCCTTCCCGCTGTCGTTTCTTTATAGTGACACGCTCCTGTTCCGCGATACTTGCCAGTACCTCGATCAGAATATTCTGTATCATCTCCAGTATCCACGTCTGGCCTTCCGGTACCTCGATCATCGAAGTCGGAAGGTCAAGGATTTTCAGCCTGACGCCATGATCCTTAAACCACTGCAGTTCCTGCTTGATATCTGCTTTGTTTCTGGACAGCCTGTCCAGTGATGTAATGACCAGAGTATCTCCTTCCCGCAACCCAAGTGCTCCTTTCAGCGCCATATAGGATTCCCGTTCGAGATTTTTCCCACTTGCCTTATCCACCAGAATATTCTCCTCCGGAACATACGCTTTCAGCGCGATGATCTGTCGATCCAGGTTCTGCTCGTGACTGCTGACTCTGGCATACCCCATAACCCGGTTACTCATTCCTTGCTCACCTCCCAGTACAAATTCATCTCATATCCATCATACTATGCGGCCTTCTGATTTTGAGCTACACTTTGATTACCCCTCTGTTTTTTGCTGCTGGTTCTTCGCAAAGCACGCATCGCGCTCTTAAAAATCTCTTCACTCATCTGTGCCGCAGATGTCAGTGAATAACGTTCCAGAACATCCTGCAGCGGAACTCCAGTCCGTTTCAGTTCCTGCTCAAGCTCCGCTGTTTGCACAAGGCTAAGTCCGGGGAATATCCCTGCAGCCCCACCAGTAGCTCCGGCAGAGGAATTTCCGTTCTCTTCTGCTGATTCGCTGATGTTCCTTCCAGAACCACTTCGATTCGACGCAACCGTACTCCCATTGTTTTCTCCAGAGGACTCTGCACTTCTGGTCGCTCCTGTGGATTCATCTGCCATCATTTCCGATGATCGCTTATTTCTGGCGTTTCCATTCTTAGATACACCAGTCCCTGTTGCGGGGTTCTCTGCCATACCTTCTTTCTCCGTCAGATCAGTTGCTCCAGCTCCAACAGATTCTGCAGCTCTCCGCTCAATTCCCCGGCCTGCCACAGCCATTTGCTTATCTGGAATTTCTGTTTTGGCTTGATAAAGAGAGAAGAGTACCTGCTTTTTACTGCCTACAATCGCCAGTGAACAGATCACCCGGTTCTTATCATATCCGATTTCACTTACTGAAAAGTGTTCGTAACAACTATATTTACCACCGTTCTGCCTGATCTCTACCTTTCCCGCCGGAATCCAGATAAACGGGGCTGTATATAGTTCCCGGCCAATGCCCCAGTTAAAACACGCACGCTTGAAACTGTCCGATGCCTGGCCTTTCTCTTTTTCAGAGTAGCTCTCGGTGCCGACATCCTGCTTCGCGATCCACTGCTGTTTGCCTTCGTCCCAGATTTCAACGGTACAATACAGATTTCCTCCGATCTCCTGATGAGTACGTCTCCATCCCATAGGAGTAAACGTCTCGTCCAGTATCTTCTGATCGACTCTGGCATCCTTAAAGAGCAACAGACTCAACCCCTTCTCGTTAATCGTCGCGATGCGGCACTCAATTTCATCTGCCCTCAGCAGCCGAATCAGTGCTGTCTCCGTATTCATAAGTAGCACTTCCTTCCTAATAATAATATGGTATACCTTCCAGTATCAATATTTGTGGTTCCTTCCCCGCATACCCTGACGTATAAAAGAGAAAAGGTTACGACCGCCGCCGTCCCCTTTTCTCCTGATTTTACGCTGCAGATTTCTCTATCGTGAACCGCCGATAAGAGCTGTCTTTCTGATACTGCGAATACAGCTCCGGTTTTTCCTTACGGAACTTTCCACTGTCGAAAGACATCTTCTGGATCTTCTTCCAACTGACAATTCTGCCATCCACTTCCCCTTTCTCATGCTCCTGCAGTGCGTCTTTCAACTGGTTTGCCAAAGCTGTCTTCTGAGTTTCCAGCTCGCTCAGGCTCCTGCTGACATCTTCATATCTGTCGAGAACCTCCTTCATCTGCTGTGGTAATGCAATGCAATCCGGGACAGCCTGTCCATATTTTTGATTCAGGAATGTCGTTGTGGCAGATGTCCCGTCTACCTCCGGCCGCTTGTCCGCAAGCACGTTGTCATTCCAGAAACTAACCTCTGCAGCAATCAGTTCTTCAATCAGGCTGTCATTGCGATCCACTTCATAGAACACAAAGCGGTTCCCGCCGATCAGTCCGGCAATGTAGGTCTTGTCCATTCCGCACACTTCCATGTAGTGCTGAATCTGCAGCATATACTCTTCCGGAATTCCATCTTCCCACTGATCTTCCTGATACTGGGAGACCGTCTTTGCCTCAAATATACACTTCTTTCCATCCGCATCCGTCACAATCCCGTCCAGATCCGCGAACAAAAACGGATACTTCGGGTGCAGAATCATCGCATGCTTCTGACGCACCTTTAGCCCGGTTCTCTTGCTGAATTCCTTCCGGATAATCGGTTCCATCACATTTCCCCAGTAAGTGTACTCGTTCTCCGTGCCGCCCACAGGCCGTCGCCCTGTTTTCTCTTCCCAGAGTGCCAGGGCCGAACGGTACGGATTCTTCCGCATAATAACAGACGCATCCGAGCCTCCGATACCGCGCCGCCGCAGTTCCAACCATTCCTCTCTGGTCATATCTCTTGTAGAAATCGTCTGACTCATATCTGTATTCCTGTCCTTTCTGATAATCCACATCTTCCCCTGCTTGTCTTAGGAGCAGCTGTATATCTAAATCTGCTCAATTACGGAAGCCGCGTCATCCAGATAATTATATGCTTCGGTAAGCATTTCCATATTATCCAGCATCTCCTGGCCGCGCTCTCCATCCCGGAATGAATCCGGCAGATTATCATACGCATTCTGTTCCTCATCCTTCACCTCATCCAAGATTTTCTTTGCCTCATCAGTCATATCAAATGCTGTTCCCAGCCGCTTTCTTCTCTCTTTGTTCATTACAAGTCCCTTTCCCCGGAGGATCCCAGATACATACTCACGCAAAAACATGCAGGAGTACCCACACTTTCGCGAATACTCCTGAGATTATGTTCCTTTAAAGATCATAGAAATATTGAAATCTCTCATTACGCAGCCTGCACCAGCTGGTAAGCCCGGTCGATCAGCGGGTTCCCGTCAATCGTTCTGGAGAACAGATTCTCCTTGTAATTCCTGGTCCTGCGGATAGGTTCCGCGTGCGTAGCAAAATCCGATACCGCATTAATGAAACGGTATGCGTTGTTTCCAACACCACTCAGATCCGGTGCGTCATAGTAACGGCTTCTCATATCATCCCGCAGGCGGCGGATATTCTTCTTCTGCTGCGGTGTAGACTTGTCTTCGCAGGGCAGCAATACCTCAATGTATTCTTTCACCTTCGCATCCGTCAGGCTGATATGACGCAGGTTCTCAAACTCCCTGCCAAGACCAGTCATATACCGATCCGCCATCAGAAGTGTATTCTTTGCTTCCTCCATCTTATCCTGCACATTCGCAGTGTGAATCGCAGACCAGGAGCGCTTCGCCGTAGCAAGAGCCAGATTCAGCGTATTATTACATACGACGCGGATCGGCGTAACCGCCACACGGATCGCTCCACTGCCATCATGGGTATTCGAAAATACCAGATATGGGCTGAAATGCTCACCTTCCATCACAAACTCCCGCGGCATCCGGGCAAGCACCCATACCTTTTTGCCGTCCTGTAAACTCCCGGCAGTCTCATAGCGGACGCCTTCCCCAAGAAGTGCATCCGTAAAAGCAAACGCCTCTTCATTCTGCACGACCTTATAACGATCAGTCACCACACCGAGCACTCTTCGGTCACTGCTGCGCACGTTCGCCTTATAGCCTGGAATGCATTCACCATCCGCATAAATCGGCTCCTGCAGTACAGACCAGTCCAGTCCCGCAAGCTTCAA
>Ga0192280_1147_pt1 | contig 12520 bp, 15 predicted proteins | sample Koala_Koa24_M3_FD_131249 | JGI IMG/M metagenome (GOLD analysis project Ga0192280, IMG submission 131249) | Enriched cells from koala feces incubated with labeled cellulose particles, San Francisco Zoo, California, United States - Koala_Koa2-4_M3 ... | reverse complement strand
GCCGTGGTAACGGCGTTCATTACGGCAAATTCCTCCCGCTTTGAGTAATCAATGATACCCAATCCCCTTGAGGTGAAAATGCTTTCCGTTTCGGGGGAAAGTCTGCCGCCAAATACAATTCCGTCCTCACTGACAGCTGAGCAGAGAGATTTCAGGGGAATAGTTCCGCTGAAATAGGGTGTATTCAGGGTTGTTCCGTCGTTGGAAACGGGGAGAGGAAGAATAAGGTAATCGGCGCGTTCTCCCAATGCGGAAATATCTCTCAGCAGAGTGATGTTTGACGGGACAGCCGTTTCATCCAGCGTATTGCGGTCAAAGCCCAGCATATATATTCGCCCGCCTTTCCGTGCGAGATAAGATGCAAGAGCCGTAAAGCGCATATCACCGCCGGCTATAATATAAGTATTCATATCTGCCACAGCAGATTTTTCGTTAGAAGTAAGCAAGGCTATTATCCTCCAAAAAAAACTATATAACTTCGGGGCAATATCACCCTTGCTTATTATATGAATTTTACAGTATCGATGTTCATCTCTTGACATTGCTTTTTTTGTGTGCTAAAATAGGAGTAGTTAATTTAAGTTAAGCTTTGTGCGGGTGATAACGATTATTATGGATAATAAGATTTTTTCGGCTATGCTTCCAACGGAAAAAAACAGGCTTTTATTAGCTCTGGGCGGTGTGGGTGTAGCTATTTTGTACGTGATTTTGTGGTATGTATTTCCACTGCCCTTTTACTCACTTTTCTATGCGTCAAATATCGGCAGCAATATCCTTATTATGCTTCTTGCGGCAGTGGTGACCTTTGTATTCAATCTTGCCTTTGCAAAGCTTACCAAGAGAAATATCCGTCCTGTTATTCACCTTATTATAAATGAAATAGGTATGCTTGCGGTGGTGTATACATACTCTATTTTCCGCTATGATGCGGTCTATTGGGTGATATTGGCGGCGGCTGTTCATGCTGCGGCATCGGGAATATTCTTCGTAAAGAGCGGATTTATTTACGAGCAGAAAAGAAAAACCGAAAGAAAGGGTACTCTTTCGGCGGTGGTTTACGGTGTGCTTTGCGCATTGGTTTCCGATTTTACTTTCTTGCTGCTCTTTACGCTGCTATTGAGAGTTTTTACAGGTTGAGTGCTTTTGAAAGGATAATGTAAAATGACAGGTCTTGTTTTGGAGGGCGGAACCTTTAGGGGAATATTCTCCGCGGGGTTTATGGACGGCTTGCTGAAAAATGATGTTATGTTCGAGTACGTCATAGGTGTGTCAGCAGGCATTTCCAACGGTGTTTCCTACGTTTCCCGACAGTATCGCAGAAATATGGAGATTATGGAAAATTATCGCCGTGACAAGCATTATATGGGCGCAGGAAATTACCTTAAATGCAGGAGTATTTTCGGTCTGGATTTTGTTTATGATGAAATACCAAACAAGCTTATACCCTTTGACTACGAAGCATACCACGCTTATAAGGGCAGGGTCGTGGTCGGCGTTACCAATGCCGAAACAGGTCGTGAGGAATACCTTGACGGGCTGGCAAGCGATGACAAATGGGGCTGCCTTAGGGCAAGCTGCGCAATACCGGGATATTTCCCTGCAATAGAGGTTGACGGCAAGCCTTATTTTGACGGTGGCATAGCATCGCCTATCTGCGTTAAAAGGGCAATAAAGGACGGCTGCAATAAAAATGTTATACTGCTGACACAGCCAAAGGGGTTCGTGAAAAAATGCACTAAGGGCAATGTCTTTATCAGCCAAACGATCAGGCACAAGTATCCCGCAATGGAAATGCCCCTGCTTGCACGGCATAAGCTGTATAACGACCAGGTGCATTTCTGCGAGGAGCTTGAAAAGAGGGGAAAGGCGCTTATTTTCCGTCCCACGGAGAAGCTGGACAGCTTTCAAAGTGATAAGGACGAGTTGGAGCGCTACTGGCAGATGGGATATGATACCGCCGAAAAAAATATAGATAAAATACGGGAATTTATCGGCTAAACATGCACATAATTACTGTGACGATGCCGCGCTGCGGTGTCTATTAAACGGAAAAGGCGGTAATTATATGCAAAGCAAAAATCTATCGGCAGTGTTGAATGAAAGCAAGAGTGCAAGGGATTATTTCGGGTCTTTGCCGGATTATATACAGGGCGGCGTAATGCTCCATTCCGACAGGATTAACAGTGAGGAAACCCTCCATGAATGTGCGGAGAGTATCTTCCGTGAATTTGAATAAAGAAAATCGGCACAGCGGGTCATCATAGGACTTGCTGTGCCGTTAGTATTTATTATGAATCCAAAGGTGTTATGCCGGTTAGAGCGAACAATAGGCAGATAACTGCGAAAATCCAAAATGTAGGTGAGGTCAGAAGCAGCTTCCATGTAAGACCTTTCTTTTCTTCGCCCTCAAGGACAATCTCAGGTGTGTAGGGATATCCGTCTTGATCCGAGGGCGCTCCTAAGGACTTTACAAGGAAATATCCGCCGACAAGCCCTATTACCATGACTATAAGGCAATATACGGTCATACCGGTATCTCCCAATTTTTGCCCCAGAACATCAATGAGCAGTCCATGAATGTTGCACACCATATGCAGTATAATAGAGGGCTTAATCGAACCACTTTTCAGAGCAATATATCCGAATACCGGTCCAACCAGTATTCCGTTGAAAATTTGATTGAAGTTTGTGTGCATAAGTCCGAAAAGCAGTGAGGTTGCCACAAGGGCAAAGGTTTTGTTTACAGGGGAAAGCAGCTTCATTGCAGCGCCCCTGTACATAAGCTCCTCAAGTATGGGAGCGGCAATTATTACATACACTGCTATTATGACATTTGTTAGTAGGTCGTCACCGAAAGACAGCGTTGAAGTGAGGCTTTCATCGTATCCTGTATAGCCCGTGAGATTCATAACTAATGTCTGAACAAGCAGAGAAAGCATTTGAACGCCTAAAAGTGCAAACCCGCCTAAAACTACGTATTTGGCACTTAGGCGGCTTTTAAGGAAATATCCGCCGCCTATCTTATTCTTGGCAACCGAATTTCCAAATGCGAAGGCTCCGATTCCCGCTAACAACACAACAATTAAGCTGGTTACTGCAAGAAACATGGGTGTTGCGGCAAATGCGGTATATTCTTCAAGGGCTAAGGCTGTTGTTTCAGCGGCATCTAAGTCCGGGTTTGCAACCATCACCTTTGTAGAAAGCACAATGCTTGCTGCGATTGCCAAAACCATGGAAACAGCTATGTTCAGCGCAAGCCATAAAAGTGCCATACCGCTTGCGTTATTGCAGCAGGATTTCAGCTTTTTTCTGTACAAAAACACCTGTGTACCTCTGTCCGCAGCGGGATTTTCCGCAGGCTCGGGGGAGTCTGCGCCGTAATTGTAGGGAGTATAATTATTGTCCATATAAAATCACCTCATAAAAAAATCTCCCGCGATTTGCGACAAACCCAAATCGCAGGAGCTATTGTCAATAAACGATTACTTGTATTAAACCTCTACAGTCTGACCCTGCATACCTGCCGTTACCTTTGCACTTGTGTAGCCCGAGGGAACAAGCATATATACATATGCGCTTGTGCTTGAATCCCATGTCTTTAGTATAACATCCGTATCCGTCTTTTTGCTCGGCTGTGAGGAGTAGGGTGTGTAATACTCATATGTGCTTGTAACCGCAAGAACTGCATCGTTTCTCTTTACAACGCTGTAGCTTTCGGGGAGAAGCATGTATCTCACACTTCCGTTGACATAGAACATATATACCGTGTCAGTGGACGCTGTAATAGTGGGATATGTTGTGCTTACCACATAGTAGCTGGAGGTTGATGTAGCGAGATCGGATGAAACGAGGGATGAATACATATCCTCGCTGTAGCCGTAGGGCAGGAGGACGTATCTTGTGGTTGTAGTTCCGTCAACAATCTTTGTCCAAGACTTGATAATATCTGTGCTAAGCAGCTTTGTGGGCTGTGTCGTATATATAGTCCATCTGCTATAGGTGCCTGTGTAAGCCGCAACCACATCGTTGTACTTGGCAACATCGTAATCGGAGGGAACAAGCACATAGCAAAGCTTTGAAGAACCGTCTACAGTTGCATAGAAGCTAAGTATAATATCGGAGGAGGCTTTCTTTGTGGGTGAGGTAAAGGAAACTCCGTAATATCCGCTGGAATCGTCCTCGTCCATCAGCGCTTCAAGCATATCCTCGCTGTAACCGTAGGGCAGCAGTACATATCTTGTTACTGTTGTGTAGTTGGAGGTAGCCGCCCAAGATATAATAATATCTGTGGTGGTGAGCTTTGTGGGCGATGAATTATAGAGCGTCCAGTATTCATAAGTACCGGTATAAGCGGCTTTTGCCGTATTAACACTGGGCTCATCGGCGGTTGCGGGAGTGAGAATGTATCTTGTAACCGACTTGCTGCTTACAGTTGTTGTAAATGATACAATGCTGTCTGTGCTAAGCTGCTTTGTGGGGGATACATCATATACGGTGTAATATTCATATGTACCTGAATTCTTAGCCACAGCGGTGTTAGCCGTTGCTGTATCATAGTTGTACGGTACCAGCATATACAGCACTGTCGATGTGCTTGAATCGGTCCATCTGAGTATTAGGTCAGTGGATGTAAGCTTTGTGGGCGCGGTCTTAACAACGGTGTAATATTCGCTTGCACTGCCGGTTACGGTAACTGAAACGGTCTTTTTAAGGGACGAGTCATCCGTTCTGGCAATGGTGAGAGTTGTTGTACCTGCTTTAACACCCTTTATGGTAAGAGTGCAGTAGTTGTTGCTCCATGTTCCCGCCGATACGGTGGCAACAGATGTGTCAGCCATTGTATATGTGCAGGTGGACGCATCGGAGTAAACCATAACACTGGACGTACCGCCCACAGTGACCGAGCTGCTGCTTGCGCTTGTCAGAAGCACACCGTCATTATCTCCCTCAACGGTAACGTTTATTGTGAGGTAAACATCGGTGTATTTGGTAAGATAAACCTTGACGGTTGTAGAGCCTGCCGAAACGCCTGTCAGCTTCAGCTTTATATTATCGCCGTCCCAAGGGGTTACCCATGATGCTTTGACTATCGATTTATCGCCCGATGAAACCTTCATTCCGTGAGAGCCCTTTGCGGTGATGGTAACATACTGTACCTCGTCCTCTTCAAGGGAAACATTTTTGGATGAAGCGGAAAGCTTGCCTCCAACGACCTTTACATAGCACTTCAATGTAACGCTGTCAGCCTCGGCATAGATATATGTAGAACCGACACTCTTTCCGACTACCTTTCCGGCAGAGGAAACGCTTGCAATAGTGGAATCTCCCGATGACCATGTGACAGTTGAACTTGCACCGGTTACCTTAAGCGTAGTTGAATACCCTTTTGTAAGGGAAATTGCCGAATAGCTCAGTGACAGGGAAGCCGCCGAAGTAGGGAAGCTTACCATTGTCAGCATAAGCAGGAGGGCAATAACTACGCAAAAAAACGAACGCAGTATATTTTTTTCTGTACTCATTATTTTTGCCTCCCGTTAAAAATGATTTTGTCGCAGTATACAACGCACGGCGCACTGCCGTCGGACTGTTTGGACTGCTTATTTAAATTTTAACATTTACCAACATAAATGTCAATTAAAATTGTGCTATAATATAGTAACAAAAAGACTAAATATAGTAACAAAACAGTTACAAGTCCCAAAAAAGGAGAAAATTACAGTGTTTAAGTACGAAACCCATATGCATACATCAGAATGCAGTCTGTGTGCATCATCAACTCCCGAAGAAATGGTTCGCAAATACAAGGCGGAAAATTATGACGGAGTGTTCGTAACCGATCATTTTTTTAACGGAAACTGTTTCGTTCCGCAGGATCTTCCTTGGACTGAAAGAGTGGAGCGCTATTGCTTGGCCTATGAAAAGGCAAAGGCGGAGGGCAATAAGATAGGTCTGGACGTTTTTTTCGGGATTGAATACGGTAACGGCGCCGCTGATTTCTTAACCTATGGCGTAGATAAGCAGTGGCTGCTGGAAAACGAAAAAATAATGCGCATGGATATACCCGATTATATCGAATATGTTAAAAGCTGTTCGGGTATGGTTATCCATGCGCACCCTTTCAGGGAAGCGTGGTATATAGACCGTTTGCGGCTGTTTCCCTTTCAGATTGACGGTATAGAGGCAGTAAACGCTTCACACGGCGATAAGCGTTTTAACGAAAGAGCCATGCTTTACGCGCAGATGTATGATTTGCCGGTTACTGCAGGCTCGGATGCCCACAGCACCACCGATAAATGGTACGGCGGCGGGATCGTTACCGAGGAAAAAATTACTTGTCCCCAAGATTATATAAGAATTGTCAAGGAAAGGAAAATAGCTGCCTTGCTTGACAGAGAAGATCGGTAAAAGAAGCGTTCGCCGCTTTTTCGGTATTTTTTCACCCGCAGGATAATATAATTATTCTGTGAAAGGGTGAGAGCTTATGACCGAAAAAACAAAATTGCCGAAAAAAGCCATATGATTTCCCTTGAAAACAGGCATAGACTTGTTATTACAGGAGTAACCGATACCGATAAGTTCAATGAAAACTCCGTTATGCTTTACAGCTGTATGGGAGATATTACCGTAAAGGGCAGGGATTTGCATATACGCGGCTTATCTGTGGAAAACGGTGAAATGGTTATCGAAGGGGAAATATCCTCTATAATATACGGCGACAGCTTCGTGTCCTCTCCCTTGGGCTTTTTCGGAAGGCTGTTTAAATGATCGGCTTATTTGCGGCGGCAGCTGCCGAAACGGAGCTTGAAACCTTTTTCACCCTTAGGGAGCAGGCGGAGCTTTTTCTGCTTTCAGTCGCATTGGGCGCGGCTTTGGGCGTGCTGTTTGATTTTTTTCGTGCTTTGCGTATAGTATTTCCGCCCCTTGGCGCAATGATTCCTACTGCAATATGTGATATACTTTATTTTGTTATATGTGGGCTTGCCCTCTATGCTCTTGCTCTTACAAAGGCGAGGGGCAGTGTTGAGGATTTCACGATACCGGGCGCTGTTTTCGGCGCGGTGTTGTATATAGCGGTTGCGGGGAATGCCATAATCGGCGTTATGCATAAGCTGTTTTCAAGGATTTATTCCGCTGTCGGCAAATGCTTTTCACGTATTTTGGGAAAGGCGGCGGAATTATTTGCAAAGGCTTTTCCAAAGCGTAAAACAGTGGAAAACAGCGAGCATTACCCTGAAAAGTCTGCGGCGGCCGGCAATAATCATTCATCTTTTTGGAGAAAAATCAAGGCTATTTTTAGTGAAAGTGACAAAAAAATCCGAATTTCACAAAAAAAGCTGAAAATACTCTTGCAAAACACGGGCTAAATGATGTATAATTTATAAGATAAAGTGGGTTAATTTTTCTTTTTCAAATCGGCTTAGAAAAGAGGTGCTGTGTCGTGAGCAGTGAACAACGCAGAAGTGCGCAGGAACGTGCAAGCGTTAAGCGTAAGCTGAAGCGTGAATATAAACGCAAAAAGCGCCGTGAAAGAGGCAGCTTTCACTTCATAGCAAATCTTGTTATGGTACTGATTGTGGGCGCGGGATTGGTTTCCGTTATAAGCGACAGAATCGAGTACAATGAGCGCAAGCAGGAGCTTGAGGAGCTTGAGGAGCAGGCGCTGGCCCTTGAAGCGGAAAATGCCACTTATGAAAGCATACTTAACGAGGAGGACGAGCGTACATATATGGAACGCATTGCCATTGAAGAGCTTGACTATGCTTATCCCGATGAACGCCGTTTCTACGATACAACAAGGAGCTAAGTTAAATAGCGATATACTATTCAGGAAGGATTTTGGGTTTATTTTATGCAGCCGGAAATTGGAAAAATCTACGAGGGTAAGGTTACGGGTATTACCAAGTTTGGAGCTTTTGTGGAAATAGAGCCGGGTACAACCGGAATGGTTCATATTTCGGAGATTTCCACATCCTATGTCAATGAGGTAAAGGACTTTTTGACAGAGGGTCAGGTGGTCAAGGTAAAGGTTCTTGCAGTTACGGAGGAGGGAAAAATTTCCCTTTCAATCAAGAAGGCTTTACCTCGTCCCGAGGGTGACGGCGGTAAACGTCACAACGGCAATCGTTCGGGCGGCGATAGAGGCGACCGTGGCGACAGGGATGACAGGGGGGACAGACAAAACAGAGGCGGCGGACGTCAGTCGGGAAATAGGACGGATAACCGCGGCGGTGCGGGAAAGCGTTCACGCAGTCAGGATCAGGCTCCCGTTACTCCGGAGGCTGCTTTTGAGGATATGATAAGCAAGTTTAAGGCTTCCTCCGATGAGCGTATGAGCGATATAAAGAAGAACATGAATAATAAAAGACGCGATACCTCCCGTAAAAGGTAAGGTGTCCCTACATAGCAATATTAACGGCTGATGATTTCCTCATCAGCCGTTTTTCATTATACAGTTAAGGTTTTCAGGTAATCCTTAATTTCCCTTGAAACACGTTTGCTTTCCCTTGCCTTTTGGATAGACTTGTTATGAACCCATACAGGCAGCCGCCTTTCGGTGAAAAAGGGGAGTGCGGCATCATACTGCTTTACAAGAGCGGTGCTGAAATACCATGCGACAGCCATGTTTATGTAATACTCCCCACAGCAGGTGTCAGCCACCAAATCCAAATGGTTTATTTCAAATGAATCATCCAAAAAGTCGCGCATCAGCATATCAATGCCAAATCGCACGGTGTAAACACTGCCGCTTTTCAGCCACAGCTTTATTTTATTGAGCATTTCTTCCTTGTACTTGTGAAATATAGGGGGAGAAAACAAATCGCAGGTTGCCCAGTTATCGATATAAGGCAGAAATTCTTCTGTAAGGGCAAGCGACCTGTCAAAATCCTTTATCTGCTCAATCAGAAATGCATGGAGATTGTTTTCGTCATAGTAATAGTGCGGCAGTCCTTGCAAAAAGCCGTCAGCCTCGGCTGTTCCGGCTATTTCCCTTGCGTATTTGCGAAGTATGGGGGTTCGTATGCCGATTATCCTGTCCACGGCAACAGTGGGAATTAGCTTTTTGTGGAAATCCTTGTATTTTTCATCGGATAGAGTAAATAGCTTATCTCTTATTTCCATAAATTATCCTCTTTGAAGCAGCTTTCCCACAGCAGAAAATGCGATAAACACCACAATCTGCACCGCAACTATTGTTGATCCCACAGGTGTGGATGCAAGTATTGACAGTATTATTCCCAAAGCTGAGCTGAATACGCCGACAGCGGCGGAGCATATTACCACGCTTTTGAAGCCTTTAAACACTCTCATTGCAGACAGTGCCGGAAAAATAATCAATGCCGAGGTAAGCAGCGATCCCGCAAGATTCATTGCAAGAACTATTACAACCGCCGTAATTACCGCAATAATTGTATTATACAGTCCCGTGCGCATACCCGTTGCCGCGGAGAACTGTTCATCAAAGGTGATGGCAAAAAGCTTGTTGTAGAAGAGTACAAAGGTGATTATCAGTACAATTGACATGATAACGCTAATCCATACATCCGCGGTGCTTAGGGTAAGTATCAGCGAGGAGCCGAACAGCGTGCTGCACACATCGCCTGAAATATTTGTGGAGGTGGGGAACATATTTAATAGCAGATAGCCTATTGCCAGCGCTCCCACGGAAAGCATTGCAACCGATGCATCTCCCTTAATCCTGCCGTTTCCCGTGCGGAGTATCAGCACAGCGCAGATTACCGTTATCGGCATGACAACAATCATATTGTTGTTCACGCGCAGTACAGCGGCGATAGCCATTACACCGAAAGCGGCGTGGGACAGTCCGTCCCCGATAAAGGAAAATCGTTTCAGTACAAGAGTTACTCCCAAAAGCGAGGCGCAGAATGAAACAAGTATGCCCACAATAAGTGCATTGCGCACAAAGGGGTATTGCAGATAATCCGCTATTGTGCTTATCATTCCAAATCACCTCTGTTCAGGTAGTGGGGACTGTTCATATATTCGGAGGTAGTGCCGAAGAATACCGATTCCATTCCCATGCGCAGTATATGGGAGGAATATTTAAGCGCTGCGGACATATCATGGGAAACCATGATGACCGTAGTACCGCTTTCGTTAAGCTTTTTTATAAGCGAGTACATCTTCTCCGCAGCCTTTGGGTCAAGTCCCGTAACAGGCTCATCCAAGAGTATCAGCTTGTCCGTTGCGCAAAGTGCCCTTGAGAGCAGTACCCTTTGCTGCTGACCGCCCGAAAGCTCCCTGTAGCAGCGCTTTTTCAGAGAAAGTACATCAAGCCTTTTCATAGCTTCATCTGCGGCTGCTCTTTCTTTAGCGGAATAAAATGGCCGCAAGCCCTTGCGGTTGACGCAGCCCGAAAGGACTATTTCCTCCACAGAAGCGGGAAAATCTCTTTGTGCCTGCGTTTGCTGTGGGAGATAGCCTATCTCGTTCTTTCTTAAATCGTCACCGAATTCGATTTCACCGGAAATAGGGGGATTAAGCCCCAAAAGCGCTTTAACAAGGGTGCTTTTTCCCGAACCGTTTTCACCGATTATGCACAGGTAGTCCCCGCGCTGAACCGAGAAGCTTATATTCTCCGCAACCTTTGTTGACTCATATCCCAAGGTAAGGCTGCGGCAGATGATTTGTGCCATATTTATTACCCTTTCAATGCTGCGGTGAGGACAGCTAAATTTTCGTTCATCATTCCAATATAGCTTGCGCCGCTTTCAATATCAGCGGCAGTTACGGTCTGCATGGAATTGAGAACCGCTATTGTCTGATTTTTTTCTTTTGTGTTTTCGATGATTGTCTTTGCAATTGCCATGTCGCTGCTTTTTGTCACAAGTATTGTGCTAAGCGACAGCTCGTCTGTCTTTGAGGAAAGAAATGCTATGGTTTCAAAGCTTGCCTCGGAATCGGCGGAGCAGCCGGGAAAAGCCGCATAGTATTCTATACCGTAGTCATCGCAAAGATACCTAAAGGGAAAGCGATCCGCCACAAGAATTGTAGGGTTTGAAACGGATGAGGCAAGCTGTTCAAAGCTATCGGAGCATTCTCCCAGTGACTTGCAGTAGCTTTCCGTATTCTCCCTGTATATTTCGGCGTTATCCTCATCAAGCTCGCAGAGTGCTTCACAAATGTCACGGCAGATTAGCTGTGCATTTTCAAGGGAGAGCCAGATATGCTCGTCATATTCCGTTTCCTTCCCGTCTTTCTCCTCGGTCTCCATACCCTCGACTATTTCCTCCTCAACGGCTTGACAGGAGGACATTGCCGAAAGTGAATATAAATCGGGATTTTGCGACGCTATATCCGCCGCCCAGTTATCCGATTCGCCGCCGTTGTACAGAAACAGGTCGCAGCTTAGGATAGTGCGTATATCGGACGCGCTTGCCTGATAGCTGTGCATATCCACACCCTTATCAAGGAGGTAAATAATTTCCGACTCGTCTGCCTTTTCGCCCATTATGTTTTTAACCCAGTCGTATTGGGAAAATGTAGTACATACCACCGTAAAGGAATCGACGCTGCCGTCAGCCGCACCCGCTGCACCGGTTTCACTGTTCGCATTGCCCGAATTTGAGCAGCCCGTAAGCGCTATGGCGGCAGCTAAAATCAAAGCCGCCGTGTAATTACTTTTATTTCTGTTCATCAGATACATATACCTGCCTTTATTTTATAGGGATTGTTCACCACCTCGGGAGCGGCAATCAAGACAAACACCGAAAATAACGGTATTTTCCTTGTCGGCGGAAAAACCGTATTCCGCAAGAAGCTTTTCCGTGAGAGCGGCGGAAATGGCGCAGTCCATATGAAACAGCTTCCCGCATATTTTGCATTTCATATGGAAATGCTCGCAGCGGTGTTCGCATATAACAATTTGGTATAGATTTTTTCTGCCCGAAACCTCGCTGAATTTTTTTAGCATACCACATTCCGTCAGCCGAGGAATAAGCCTGTAAACGGTACTTTTACCGATAGGCGCGCCTCTTTCACACAGCGCGGCGGCAACCTGGTCAATGGTAAAGCTGCGTTCGGGATTTTCGGAAAAAAAGTCAATGATAAGCTTCTTTTGCTCCGTATTGTACCCGCTCATAGGTTATATCACCGCTTCCCAAATCAAGAATTATTCTCAAATTGCACATACTTACTATTATACATGATTTTTTGCTTTTGTCAAGTGTTTTTTAACAGTTTTTCGTAATTTGGCATATTATAAGTAACCGAAAGGGGGATTAGTATGGATATAGCTATAATAGTAATGCTTGCGGTAATGACCCTGTGCGCCGCAGCCGAGGCGTGGAAAAACTACATGATACTAAGCAGAATATGCAGGAACACGTATTCCTCCGTTATAATCTGCCCTATTTCCGCAGACACGCAGAATGTTGAGGAGCTTTTGCGGGACACCTATTCCGCTTTGAGCGGAAGTCTTTGTTCAAGGGCGCTGATTGTGGATATGGGTGCCGATGAGGAAACAGTCGAGATATGCCGCCGATTTATTAACGATTACGGG
>Ga0192280_1142_pt1 | contig 12885 bp, 12 predicted proteins | sample Koala_Koa24_M3_FD_131249 | JGI IMG/M metagenome (GOLD analysis project Ga0192280, IMG submission 131249) | Enriched cells from koala feces incubated with labeled cellulose particles, San Francisco Zoo, California, United States - Koala_Koa2-4_M3 ... | reverse complement strand
AACTGGCATGGAGTCGTGCTATTTCATCGGCAATGCGACTTGATCCCGATGCCATCATGGAAGGGGAAATGCGCGATCTTGTCTCGATGATGTCAACCACCTACGCAGCTCAGACCGGTCACATCGTTCTGACGACATTACATACAAACTCAGCTCTGGGTATACCGGAGCGAATGATTACGATGGGTATGAATGCCGATCTTATTTGTGATGCGCAATTACTGATTGGAATGATAAGCCAGCGCCTTGTACCAACGCTGTGCCCATCCTGCCGTATTCCATGGGAAAAGCGAGCACCTGAACTTAGCGACGACGAGCGTGATTACCTTGAGCGGCACTGCAATAAAGATTCCCTCTGCAGTACAGATAATATCTGGTTCCGAAATCCTCACGGATGCTCCGACTGTAATCACGACGTAATTATTAACGGCAGAAAGCGTGGTGAAATAGGTAAAGGTCTCACCGGCAGGACCGTAATTGCTGAGGTGATAGAACCTGATAACCGCTTATTTCAGATTCTGAAAACACGCGGCAAAGTTGCAGCACGTAAATACTGGCTTGAAAACATGCATGGCATCAGCCGTGTGGAGCATCTGCTTCGCCGTATCAATGAAGGCCTGGTGGACCCTCTTGAAGCCGACAGAATCATCCCTCTGGACGAAGACGAACGCCTCAGCATCGATGATGCCTAACAGGAGAACAACATGCGTGAAATGAATTTCAGTCAACGGCTGAGGCGTTTCATTGTCAGAAAAACGTTCAGCGCCCCCTACAGGGTGCAGTTTTACGAAGCTCTGCGTTTTCTGCTGGAAAATAAACAGCCATTAAAGACCGCACTGGAACAGATGCGGGATGCCTGGACAGACTTTGGACAAAAATGGCACCCCTTTGCTGAACTGGCCACAGACTGTATTGAGTCTCTTCGTGAAAACAGTGGCGAAAACTCTCTGGAATATACTCTTGGTTTATGGGTTCCCCAGGAAGAGGCTGCAGTAATCAGTGCCGGAATAAGAAGTGGTTCAATTGTGGATGCACTGCAATTTGCCACAACTCTTACAGATGCCAAAAAGCAACTCCATCAGGCCATATGGCAAATGGCTATTTATCCGGTGGGATTGTTAATCATGATGACGGGGACATTATATGTTCTTAATGCAGAACTAATACCTGTGCTGAGCAAAATAAGCTCTCCTGATTCATGGAGTGGTGCTCTTGGTTTTCTCTATGGATTATCTGTGTTTGTCGATAATTACGGCGCTATTTGTGCCGTTCTTTTTGCAGTGGTCACAGGGTTAACATCATGGTCTCTGAAAAACTGGAAAAACCGCTCTTTTGCCGACAATATAATGCCATGGAGTATTTATAAGGATATACAGGGGGCAACATTTCTCCTGAATATGGCTGCACTTCTGAAAGCCAAAATGACAACACTCAATTCACTGAATGTTCTTCAGGAATTTGCATCACCATGGTTAAGTGCACGCCTTGACAGCATTATTTACCGCGTCCGCCAGGGGGATCACCTTGGGCTGGCTTTACGACAGTGCGGTTATCATTTCCCTTCCAGGGAGTCTGCCAACTTTCTGTCTTTATTACAGGGAGATGGTGCAACGGAGCTAATCGGCAATTATGGCCAACGGTGGCTTGTACAAACGCTGGAGCGTGTAAAAAAACGAGCAGCTGTTGTGCGTTTAATTATGCTGATATTTCTTGTCATGTCACTCCTGTTACTGGTCATGGCCGTTGTAGACATTCAGTCTATTGGCGACAACAGTATGGGTAGTATTTAAATAAAACGAGGTATTTATGTTAATTCAAAATATTAATGCTAACGTTCTGAAGAAAAATGAGAAAGAAACATCTCATGACAAAGGCTGGGGGATTATGGAACAAGGTGCAATAGCTCTTGTTGTAATTATTGTTCTTGCCCTTGTTTTTGGCGGATTGTATATGTTGCGTTCACGAACCAGTGTGGCAAATGAAAGTTCGAACATACAGACAATCATCACAAGTACTCAGGGGCTGCTAAAAGGTAGCGATGGATATACGTTTACCAGTGGAGCCAAAATGACGGGTGCTCTCATTCAGATGGGTGGCGTACCCAAGACTATGACAGTGCGTGGTACTCCATCATCAGGTTTCAACAATGGTTTTACCGTCACCTATGAAAAAGTCCCACAGGATGCCTGTATCCAGATTGCCACACAAATCAGTCGTACTGGTTTAACTAACGGTATTACCCTGAACAGTACGGCTCACAGTGATGGAAAAGTCACTACTGAAGAAGCCAGTGCGCAATGCACAGCTGATAATGGCAGCACCGGTACAAACAAACTAATCTTCACCATCAATGGCTAAGGAGTTTTAATGTCCGGGGGTAAAGTGCCCCTCAGACTTATTTCATTAATCCTGCTTTGTTCTCTTATTTATCCCGCCCGAGCTTCATACATCGCCCCCAAACAAATCTGGACTAACAAGTGGGACAATTGCTTTGCCGCCGCCGGCGCACGCTATCAAATTGAACCATTATTGTTGAAGGCCATTTCTGCCGGGGAATCTTCATTGAAGCCGGGCGCAATTAACATAAATAAGGACAGAAAAACAGGCAAAGCCAGTAGTACGGATTATGGGTTGATGCAAATAAACTCAACCCATATTCCAAAGCTTATAAAGATGGGCGTAATCAAAAAGTCTGAGGATTTAATTACCAAACCATGTCTTAATATCCATATAGGAAGCTGGATACTGGCAAGACATTTTCAGATATGTGGCGTCAGCTGGAATTGCCTTGGGTCATACAATGCCGGATTCCGTAAGGACAGACATGAAACAAGAGAGCAATATGCTAATAAAGTATGGAGAATTTATCGTGACATGAAAGGGATATGCCTTCCCGGGCAGGGAGGCAGACAATGCAGACAATCGTAGGCATAAGTCTCTCCCCTGTTTATATCCTCCCATTGATGTTCATATTTTCCATTATTGGACGAACTCTGTTATTCAGAGTTCGTTATTTTTTATCTGATACAGAACATCTCTGGTATAAGACACACACTGCAGTTCTGTCAGGAATATGGCTATATAGTATAGCTGTGGCATTAATTATTTTATCGCCATCCCAACTTCTCTACCGTATTCATGCTGTTCTTATTCTTTCGTTCATGCTGCAAATGGCAGTAACGGATGCACTAACAGGCCTCTTACCGGGTACATTCACCAAGCGTTTTTTAATCGCTGGAATATTATCACAAATCACAACTGATATATGGTGGCTCCGTGCAACAGAAATTGTCTCTGCCGCAATTGTCTTATTCTGTCTGCATAAACTGGTTAACCGCCATCGTCTTAATATTGGCACAGGAGACCTATGGCTTATTGCAGGTATTACCGCATGGTCAGGGCTATATAACGCCATATGGAGTGTGTTGCTGGGCGCAGGAGGATTTGTCTTATGGCATTCAACATGGTGCATAAAAGGACATAAAGAAGGCCCACTGGGTCCATGGCTATGTCTTGGCCATGTCCTTTTGCTACTGGATAATCTTTATCAACCATTATGGGTAATCTGATGAAAAAATATGACCGAGGCTGGGCATCGCTGGAAACTGGCGCGGCTTTATTGATTGTTATGATCATAGTTGCCTGGGGTGCAGGCATATGGCAGGACTATTTAAAAACCAAAGGTTGGCAGACTGAAGCTCGTCTTGTCAGCAACTGGGCCAGTGCAGCCCGCTCTTATATAGGGAAAAACTACACAACTCTCCAGGCCAGTAGTACCACAACAACCCCTGCCGTTATCACGACAACCATGCTGAAAAATACCGGCTTTTTGTCCAGCGGCTTTATTGAGACAAACAGCGAGGGGCAGCGGTTACAGGCATATGTAGTTCGAAACGCCCAAAACCAGGAATTACTACAGGCAATGGTTGTATCCAGTGGTGGCACACCTTATCCAGTGAAAGCACTTATCCAGATGGCTAAGGATATTACCACTGGTCTTGGTGGATATATCCAGGACGGCAAAACAGCCACAGGTGCATTACGTTCCTGGTCAGTAGCTTTAAGTAATTATGGTGCCAAAAGTGGTAACGGACATATTGCCGTATTGTTATCGACAGATGAACTTAGTGGCGCAGCTGAAGACACCGATCGTCTTTACAGATTCCAGGTCAATGGTCGCCCTGACTTAAACAAAATGCACACGGCCATTGATATGGGATCAAATAACCTGAATAACGTTGGGGCAGTAAATGCCCAGACTGGTAATTTCAGCGGCAATGTGAATGGTGTAAATGGCACTTTCAGCGGTCAGGTAAAAGGCAATAGCGGAAACTTTGACGTAAATGTCACCGCTGGCGGTGATATCAGAAGTAATAATGGTTGGTTAATTACTCGTAACAGCAAAGGCTGGCTCAATGAAACTCACGGTGGCGGATTTTATATGTCCGATGGATCATGGGTTCGAAGTGTAAACAACAAGGGCATCTATACCGGCGGTCAGGTGAAAGGCGGTACTGTTCGTGCTGATGGTCGCCTTTATACTGGTGAATACTTACAACTGGAAAGAACTGCCGTTGCTGGCGCATCATGTTCGCCTAACGGCCTTGTAGGCCGCGATAATACAGGGGCAATACTTTCGTGCCAATCCGGTACGTGGGGGACAATAGGTGGAAAACTCAAAGTTACTCAGCTTTCCACCACAGGTTATCTGGGGCAATTCGACTTCTGTGCCATTGCCAGAATGGGCAACGCAGAGGATGCCCACTACTGCCAGGTAGTTGAGAGCCCAGCAGGTTCACGCAAATGGTACAAATACGAGCATAAGACAGGTTGTATTGCGTCGTGTGTAACGCTCAATTAAGTTTGATATCCAAATACTGAAAATACCCCGGCACCACATGATGTATTTTCTGTTGGATAGGATGTTATCTGATAGGAAGTACCTGCAGGTACAGCAAAGCTGATAAAGGCTGTTTTTCCATAAGCAGGGTTATTGCTGGCATTCACGCTAATTAGCGTCCCACCAACATATCCCTGCAGTCGGGATGTATTTGCACATGCACCTCCGGCAGATCCTCCATTACCTCCAGATGCATAAATAAACAATGTACTGCCCCCTGAATTCCGCCCTGAGAATGAACCTCTATGTGAACCTAAGTTTGTGTAAGAACCATTGAGCGAACCAGAAGTCTTCCACGTACCGGATTGGCACGCTTGCAGAGAATGATTGTTGGCATTATTTTTTGCCTCTTTTGAGGTTAGCATGCCGTCTCCACGCATCCGTAAAATGTCCCTGTCACGTGCACTGGATAAGTACCTGAAAACAGTTTCTGTTCACAAGAAAGGGCATCAACAGGAGTTTTACCGGAGCAATGTTATCAAGCGATATCCCATTGCCCTTCGGAATATGGACGAAATAACAACCGTTGATATTGCTACATACAGAGACGTTCGTTTAGCAGAAATCAACCCCCGAACGGGTAAAGCCATTACAGGTAATACTGTACGTCTTGAACTCGCCCTTCTGTCATCTCTGTTCAATATTGCTCGTGTTGAATGGGGAACCTGTCGTACTAACCCGGTTGAACTGGTTCGCAAGCCGAAAGTATCCTCCGGACGAGATCGCCGGTTAACGTCTTCAGAAGAACGTCGCCTTTCTCGCTATTTCCGCGAAAAAAATCTGATGTTGTATGTCATTTTCCATCTTGCCCTTGAAACAGCCATGCGGCAGGGCGAAATACTGGCCTTACGTTGGGAGCACATTGATTTGCGCCACGGTGTGGCTCATTTACCTGAAACCAAAAACGGTCACTCACGGGATGTTCCTCTGTCCAGACGTGCCCGTAACTTTCTTCAGATGATGCCCGTTAATCTCCACGGCAATGTTTTTGATTACACCGCATCCGGCTTTAAAAATGCCTGGAGAATAGCCACACAACGACTTCGCATCGAGGACCTGCATTTTCACGATCTACGGCATGAAGCAATAAGCCGCTTCTTCGAACTGGGTAGCCTGAATGTAATGGAGATTGCTGCAATATCAGGACATCGTTCCATGAATATGCTGAAACGGTATACTCATCTTCGTGCATGGCAACTGGTCAGTAAGCTTGATGCCCGCCGGCGGCAGACACAAAAAGTGGCAGCATGGTTTGTGCCGTATCCTGCCCATATCACGACCATCGATGAAGAAAATGGGCAGAAAGCGCATCGTATTGAGATCGGTGATTTTGATAACCTTCACGTCACTGCCACAACGAAAGAGGAAGCAGTTCACCGCGCCAGTGAGGTTTTGTTGCGTACACTGGCCATTGCAGCACAGAAAGGCGAACGTGTCCCATCTCCCGGAGCGTTACCTGTTAACGACCCTGACTACATTATGATTTGCCCTCTGAACCCGGGCAGCACCCCGCTGTAAACATCATTCAAAACACATACAGAAAGGCGAGTTGCAACAACTCGCCAAACACATTCGATCTGCATGATCGAAATTATTCGTTTCACCAGAAAAAACACCGAAGATACAATAACCACATGAGCTGAAAAGACTTTTTCAGTCGGAGGAACAATGAGACTGAATACGACCGGTATTGCGGCCCGAATGATGCTCTCGCTGGACAAAAAAGCAATCGGCGAAAAACTCATCAACGGTCGTCAGATAAACCCGACACCTCTGCAGGTCCGTTACCCACAAGGGGTAAGAGAAGTTCTGGGGATAATGAGCGAACAATTAGCCATATCCACCGCTGATTTAACCCGAATCCTGCTTGAGGATGCTCTTCATAATATGTTTATGCCTGCGGATAACACCACAGGAAACATAATAAGCAGAATTGAATACATCATGCTGTCGCATGATATAAATGCGCCATTACTGGCAACATTGCTGTCGCCATGGAATATCCGCTCCACGGTTATACAGGACCCGGCCAGACTTGCAGACTATCTTTCAGCTGACGCTCTCGAACATCTTGCTGAATGTTTTAATCTCAATCCGGACTGGCTGAATGGCCATGAAAACTATCCGATAGCGTTGTCCGGTGAATGGCCAGATACTGCTGATAATTTCAGAATGCTTATTAATGATAGCAGCAACACTGAAGTTATTTTCTGGCATAGTTTCCCCTTCGCAGGAAACACGAAAAGAGAATATTGCGGGGAAATATTGAGACAGAAAAAAGAAATAAATGGCTCTGTAATATATCCGGCACTATCATTATCACCAACACTTCTGAACGATGAAAAAAGAAAATGGTTAACTGAATATACAACCAGGCAGAATACAACAATGTCTTTGCGACGCGTTACGTTGAGACCTGGCCTTGCCGGGAACCTTATTACAGGGCAAATACTACCTGTTAGCTTATTTAATACGTCTTTATTACCCTGGTAAATACCAGATAGTACCAAAGTAAAAATTTACGGCACATCCGTGTCATAGCGTTGTTTTGTCTAAATTCTGATAAACAGGAAATTAAATGATGAAGAAAAATCATATTACCCGCACCATCATTGCATCTGCTGTATTATTTTCCTTTAACGCTGCAGCAGCGACGTCATATTTTGAAGCACGTAACGATGCAATGGGTGGCACCGGAGTAGCATCTTCCCATTATGGTGTGGCACCTCTGGCAAACCCGGCTTTACTGACAAAGCACAACAGCAATGATGATTTCAGCCTTCTTCTGCCGTCTGTTGGGGCACAAGTTGCTGATCCTGATGATGTATCAAATAAAGCTGATGATGTTAAAGATGACTGGGATTTGTTTGATAGTGCTGTAGATAACCAGCATGGCGTACAACAGGCAGCAGCAAATCTTAAACATCGTCTGCAGGAATTCCGCAATATCAATGCAGATGCTCAGGTAGGTGTATCAGCTGTAGCAGCCATGGCAAATGACACTCTGCCGTTTGCCCTTATGGTCAAGTCTTACGGAACTGTCAGCGTAAACGGAAAAGTAAACGATGCAGACCTGGATTATCTGGACAAAGTTGCCAATGGAACAATTACCGACGTCGATAAGAATGCCCTGACCTCACGCGCATTCGGGCGTACAGCTGTAATTACCGACGTCGGAATTTCATTTGCCAAAGAACTGGAAACGGCCGGACAAAAATGGTCTCTTGGCGTCACACCAAAATATCAGCGTGTGGACCTGTTTAACTACAACGTAACGGTTCGTGATTACGACAAAGACGATTTTGACGGTGACAAGTACCACAACACGAAAAACGGATTCAACGCCGATATTGGTGCTTATACAGACCTGAATGACAACTGGACTGTCGGTCTTGTTGCCCAGAACATCATTCCACGCAGTATTGATACTAAAGTCGTCAATGGCTTTAAAGAATCCTTCAAAGTTCGTCCACAGGCAACCGCCGGTGTATCCTGGCATAATGACCTGTTTACCACTGCTCTTGACGTTGATCTGACTCCTGCCAGTGGCTTCACTTCTGACAGCAAACGTCAGTTTGCAAGTGTTGGTGCTGAATTTAACGCATGGAAATGGGCGCAATTGCGTGCCGGTTATCGTCAGAACATGGCATCAAACTCCGGAAGCGCCTTCACCGCTGGCGTTGGTATCTCTCCATTTGACGTCGTACATATCGATGTTTCCGGCCTGGTAGGAACTGACCACGATTACGGTGCAATGGCACAACTTCAGTTCACTTTCTGATTACTGTCCCCGCCCCCGGCACTAAACCCGGGGGTATTTTTATATTCAGTTTAAATAACATGATGAAACCACGTTCTTTTTATTCAAAAACAGCATTCATTCTTTTATTTTCTGTTTTCCTGGTAGCGGCAGTGACAAAAGCAAAAAGCTCGCTTCCCGATATCACCTTGGAACAGGCAAAAGAAATTAATGCTGATAACACCGTTATTTTTCTTTTCCGCCATGGAGAACGTTGCGACCGTTCAGATATGCCATGCTATTCGGATAAAAGCGGAATCACTATTACCGGTACAGAGAAAGCACAGCAGGAAGGTATTAAGTTCGCAACAATCTTCAGTGAATATGATATTTACTCCAGCAATGCGGTAAGAACCATACAAACTGCAAAATTATTCTCCGGTAAAGAACCCGTCGTTATGGACAGTTTATCAGACTGCAATAATGATCTTTATAAGACGCTTGAATCAATCGCAAGAGAATCTCATAAAAGGAACATAGTAATAATGACACATAATCATTGTTTATCATTTCTGGCCAGAGATAGGCTCGGCAAGAAATTCAAACCGGCGTACCTTGATGCCCTGATCATGCATTACGATGGTACCCGGCTCATACTTGACGGAAAATACAACAAAGAGGCATAGAGGATATTTGAATTTACATAAATTCTGATATACTCAGTAAGATACAAGAGTGTACGGGCACATGTGCCTGTCTGAATTGCAGGTTATCCGGACGAGGGCCGGGAACTGTTGTCAGGGACAAGCGCCGGTACGTTCGATTCATAAATCGTCGAGTCATCCATCATGGATCGATTCGGCGCGGAGCGTTAAAGATTACGCTCATATTCGTTTTATGTCTGACGACACATCAACCAGCCAGTATCAGGAATAATCACCTTCAGTAAACTATGAGGCTATTTACCTGGCCACACTGGCATTTATTTCCGGTAACGCAAGTATAGCCGGAAACAAACATCATCCTGTCTGTACCGGAGCACCGGTATATCCCATTCTGATTTAACTGCTCAGGAATTATTATGAACCGTATTATACCTGCGGGGTGTCTTGCCGCCCTTTTTCTGGCTGGCTGCAACTCCCCTTCTCAGCATACTCCTGTTCCGCGTAACTACGGTGCTGCCTCTGATGTGGCGGTTACCCGGCACACTCAGTACACATTATGGGACAAAGGTGTGTTTTCCGGCCAACTTCCGGTTTCAACGGGGTCTCATCTTCTGACAGCTAACAGCGATCGCCTTTCCTTTGACTGGGAAGGTGATGCAATTGAATTACTGAACGAACTGGCCAGAGTCAGGGGGATGCAGTTTAACTACAATGGTGTCCGCCTGCCGTTACCAGTCAACCTTCACGTCCGGGATATGACGTTTTCCAATACGTTGAGACTTATTGAAGCCCAGACAGCCTGGAGAGCAACAATCCATCAATATCCGGGCTTGTTACAGGTCAGCTTCATGCAGCCGGAGAACCGGAAAAAATGAAAGCACTCACCTCTCTCATTTTGCCAGTAATACTACTTACTGGTTGTTCTTCTTCCCCTACCATCTCGCCAGGTGGTGTCAATACGCCACCACCTGACATTAATGCATGGCTTAAACCACGAAGTGAAAAGCCGGATAGTCTGTCAGAAACACGCTGGAAAATGCTGACCGACGCAGGTAAAACGCTTGGATTTCGTGGTGGCAAGGCTCAGCGTTCATGGGAGCTGATTCAGGCACTCAACGCCCGGGAAAGCACACTTAATGCCTTATACGATTTCCGGCCACTGATTAGCCCGGAAGGCTGGCTACCACCGGTTATTGATGAAGCACAGGACGTAGCTCATATCACGCCAGATCAAATCCGGACCTCTTCCCGGGTCTGGACCATCATTCGCCCTGAACGCTTTGTCAGCAATCCACCGGGCTGGCGTGACTGGCTTCTCCGGGGGCTTTCAACAACAGCCACTCCGGGGACAGCAGGCAGCGTCGTTCCAGAAGACAGCGTGCAACGAAAAGTGTGGGAAACCGCATTACGGCAGGGATGGCAGGAAGGAAGACAAAACGCCGACCTGACGCTTGAAGCCAACCAGAAAACCCTCACCCGTGATTACCGGGGCATGATGCTGTACTCACTTCTCTGGCGTCAGGGCATGATCACCCGTCCGGATGTTTCTGATCAAATGCAAACCGTTACAGGTGACGGGAAAAAACTGGTCACTGGAGATCGTGTTCGTCGCCTTAAAAATCATGCGGAATTCAATCTTCAGAAATCTCACTGGCGTCCGCTTATAGGCACTGAAGGAGGCTCCCGATGAATATTCCTGATGAGTTTGGTCTTTTTCCGTTTCAGCGTTTCACTGCAGATGAACTACGGCATTTCTTTGTCTGGTGTGCCGCACATAAAGTCAGTGATGTGGATCTGACCGGCGGGTCACCTGTATCTGTCAGTCGCTTTGGCCGACGGGTGCGTTGTTCCAGTGCAACGTTACCAACCACACTCATGTCCTCCCTGATTGATGAACTGTTCGGTCGGGAAGTCATTCCCCGCGTTCTGGCAGGCAATCCGGTTGACAGGACGATACAGATTAACGGGGATGCATCCGGGCGCTATGGTCTTAAACGCGGAGAACGCATCCGGTTACGCTCTCACCTCATTCAGGGCACATCTGGTGCGGAGGAGAAAGCAATCTCAATAACCATGCGTGTCATCCCGACAGAAATACCGGACATTCTCTCCATGAACATTGAACCAGACCTGCTTGAAGCAATGGTCTGCAAAAGCGGTCTGGGATTTGTATGTGGTGAAACCGGGTCAGGAAAATCAACGCTGTGTTCAGCACTGTACCGTTACATTATGGACAATTTCCCCGACGCCAAAATCGTGACATATGAAGACCCGGTGGAATATATCCTGGGAAATGAAAACGATCTGCTCCCACCGCATCAGGCAGAAATCGGGCGTGATGTGGTCAGTTTTGCTGCCGGACTGCGTTCTGCTGTACGACGTAATCCCGAAATTATCGGTGTTGGTGAGATCAGGGATAACGAAACCGCCGACGCAGCGGTACAGGCAGGCAACACCGGACATTACTGCCTGAGCACCATGCATACGAAATCTCCTGGTGAAACGCTGGCACGTCTTCTTGGGCTGTTTCCCCCTGTCATCAGGGATTCGATGGCCTGGGCTGTCCTGTCACTGTTGCAGTTCATTCTGGTTCAGGTTCTGGTCAGAACAAATGACGGTGGTCGTAAAGCCGTCCGGGAATATATCGTCATTAACGATGAGCTTCGCGACAATCTTTCCGGAATGCCACATGCAGAGTGGGGGCATCACATTGATGCCATAATCCGGCAGGAGAAGCGCCGTATCCGGGACCAGATTCTGGAAATGTATATCCGGAATGAAGTTGACCGAAGAGAAGCGATTCTTTTTATCCCGCCAGGGGAGTTACGGTCATGAAAAGAGAAGGTTTCTGGCGATATGCAACACCGCCAGTCAACATCCAGGGCGTACCTCTGCCGTTCACCATGATTTATCTGTTTATATGCCCCTTTCCCTCCAAAACAACCTTCTGGATTTGCACCGGCATCATTTTATTTTTCGTTATTCTCGACCGTTCAGGCTGGACTGTCAGGACGATCTGTACTCGCATTTTCAGCATTCTGAGAGGGGCCATCGCCTCCGGTCGTCCATGGTGGTATCGCCACCATACGGAATCACCACGAGACTGGACTGGCCTCGATTAAATTCTGGAGTCTTTATGTCAGGTAAAAAAACTATCGTTACTCTGCTCCGGGTATCGCTACTGGCATGCCCGTTACTGTTCACGACACCATCGTTTGCAATGATCGACACGCCATCCGTGAAGGTCGGCTTTTCTCCTGAAGGAAGCGCATCCGCTCTGGTGCTTGACACAATCAACAGTGCGGAAAGCTCCATCAGGATGATGGCATATTCCTTCACCGACCCGGATGTAATGCATGCGCTGGCAAAAGCGAAAAAACGCGGAGTGGACGTCCGTATTGTTGTTGATGACAAGGGGAATACGAACCGGGCAAGTCAGGAAGCGATGAAATATATCAACCTGCTGGACATTCCTCTCCGGACTGTAGATGCCTTCCCCATCCATCACGACAAAGTCATCATTGTTGACGGAAACACGGTTGAAACTGGCTCCTATAACTTCTCTCGTGCTGCTGCACGCA
>Ga0192280_1140_pt1 | contig 12985 bp, 10 predicted proteins | sample Koala_Koa24_M3_FD_131249 | JGI IMG/M metagenome (GOLD analysis project Ga0192280, IMG submission 131249) | Enriched cells from koala feces incubated with labeled cellulose particles, San Francisco Zoo, California, United States - Koala_Koa2-4_M3 ... | reverse complement strand
TGCTGGCGGATAAGTACAAAAACCTCTGCGTTGTAGGCGACGACGACCAGTCTATCTACCGTTTCAGAGGCGCTACCATAGAGAACATACTTTCATTTGAGGAGCAGTTTGCGGGCTGCCGCACCATACGTCTGGAACAAAATTATCGCTCCACTCAGAACATACTTTCAGCCGCAAACGAGGTCATTGCCAACAACAAGGCTCGTAAGGAAAAAACACTTTGGGCATCTCAAGGTGACGGAGATACCGTTACCGTTTACAAGGCGGCTGACGAGGCTGCGGAATCAAAATTCATCGCAAAGCATATCCTTGACAGCGTTAAGGACGGAAAGTCATATAAGGATTTTGCCGTACTGTACCGAATGAATGCCCAGTCAAACAGCCTTGAAAGAACATTTTCCGCAAGCGGAATACCCTACCGTGTCATTGGCGGTATGAGGTTCTATGACCGAAAGGAAATAAAGGACGTTATAGCCTACCTTTCCGTTATAAACAATCCCTTTGATATTCTGCGTTTCAAGAGAATTGTCAATGAGCCTAAGAGAGGTATCGGGGATTCAACGGCATAAATGGTTGAGCAGCTTTCTTCCGACTTAGGTGTATCTCCCTTTGAGGTAATGCGTGATTCGGAGGGATATGCACCGCTGAATAAGAAATCAGCGTCATTGAGAAAATGTGCGGCAATGTTTGAAAGCCTGCAGGAGGATCTGGACACACTCCCCTTGGATGAGCTGCTTGATGCGGTTCTTGACAGAACAGGCTATATAACAATGCTGAAAAATTCGGGCGATGAGGGCGCAGCACGTTTGGAAAACGTTATGGAACTGCGTTCAACGGTACTGGAATATATAAATTCAATCGAGGAGCTGAACTCACTCACCGAAAACGAGGAGGAAAAGCAAACTCCGTCACTTTCGGAATTTTTGGAGGAAATATCGCTGTATATCGATATTGATGAGCTGTCTGCCGATGAGGATGCTGTTTCTCTTATGACGGTTCATTCCGCAAAGGGACTGGAATTCCCCGTTGTTTTCATTGCAGGTATGGAGGAAGGGATTTTCCCGGGTGTACGCAGCAAGGATAAGCCGGAGGATTTAGAGGAAGAACGGCGGCTTGCATATGTGGGCATTACACGCGCAAAGGAAAAGCTTTATATAACCTATGCACAGCAGAGAACGCTTTTCGGCTCTACAAACCGCAACTTCCAGTCAAGATTTATCAAGGAAATTGATGATGAGTACATTGAACGGATTGACGGCACTCAAACGGGAGCAGGCGGGGCAAAGGCCGCTGTTAAGCCCATAGGTGCGGTTACTGCGGCAGCAGCCAAGAAGAATACCGTTGCTGCGGAGCTTAACACAGGCGACAGGGTTCGTCATTCTACCTTTGGAGAGGGCACTATACTTTCCTCTAAGGTTATGGGAAATGATAAGCTGCTGGAGGTAGCATTTGACACAATAGGCACAAAGAAGATAATGGCAAACTTTGCAAGGCTTATTAAGCTGTAATATTATTACAATCGCTCCTCGGTTTATACTGTGGAGCGAGGTTTGTAGTAGAGATCGGTTTGGGGCAAGTCCCTTATTTAATGCGGAAAGGAAGTTAAATATGTCTGAAATTTATGAAAGACTTATGCGGTGCTATGACTGCGTAAGAAAGAAAACGGATTTTACACCGAAAATCGCACTGGTTCTCGGTTCCGGATTGGGCGAATTTGCCGATGGGATTGATATAAGAGTGACTGTTGACTATAATGAAATAGAGGATTTTCCCGTTTCAACGGTTTTGGGTCACAAGGGACGCTTTGTGTTCGGTTATATCGGAAGTGTTCCCGTTGTCATCATGCAGGGACGAGTACACTACTACGAGGGCTATTCCATGGAGGATGTGGTTCTGCCAATACGGCTGATGAAAATGCTGGGTGCTGAGGTTCTGTTACTGACCAATGCGGCAGGTGGTGTGAATTACAGCTTTGAATGCGGCGATTTTATGCTGATAAACGATCAGATTTGCATGGCACCCTCTCCCCTTATCGGCGAAAATCCCGACGAACTGGGCGTAAGATTTCCCGATATGAGTGAAATATACAGCAAGCGATTGAGGAATATAGTGAAATCCTCCGCAAGATCACTGGATATCCCCCTGCGTGAGGGCGTTTATATTCAGCTTACAGGTCCTAACTACGAATCCCCCTCCGAGGTGCGAATGGTGCGTATTTTAGGTGCGGACGCAGTTGGTATGTCAACTGCCTGTGAGGCTATTGCCGCAAGACATATGGGTATGGAGGTTGTGGGCATATCCTGTATATCCAACCTTGCCTGCGGTGTATCGTCAAAGCCCCTTTCCCATGCGGAGGTGCAGGAAACCGCCGATAAGGCTGCGCCAAAATTCACTGCACTTATCACATCAAGCATACTTAACATAGCGGGAATATTATAATGGATTATATCGTAAAGGACAGTGATATATTGCTTAATCAAGCGGATTTTAATTTGGACGAAACCCTTGACTGCGGTCAAGCGTTTCGCTGGCGAATCGTTGACGACTACCCCGAATATTTTCGTACATACACCGGCTTTTTCGGTAAAAAGCCCCTTACCGTATCACAGCTTGAGGAAAATGGCAGCCGCTTTTTATTTCATAACACCACCGAGGATGATATGATTAATATTTGGTGCGATTACTTTGACCTTAGGACGGATTACGGGGAAATAAAAAGGCGGTTCAGCGAGGATGAATTCCTTTCCAAAGCCTGTGACTATGCGGGCGGAATAAGGATTCTGCGTCAGGACACCGAGGAGTGCCTTATTTCATTTATCATATCCCAAAACAACAATATTCCCAGAATAAAGGGCATACTCAACAGATTGTGTGAACACTGCGGCGGCTTTCCCACCTTTGGGGAGCTTGCCGACACAACAGCGGGCGACCTTGGCTATCTGCGGGCGGGCTTTCGGGCAAAATACTTGGAGGACTGTATAAATAAGGTCAACAGCGGTGCTTTAAAGCTAAATGAAATTAAAAATATGTCCACGGACGATGCTCATCAGGCGCTTATGACCGTAAAAGGCGTTGGTCCCAAGGTTGCGGACTGTGTTATGCTTTTCGGAATGTACAAAATCGACTCCTACCCCAAGGACGTATGGATTAAACGTGTCAATGAAAAGCATTACCCGAATGGATTGCCGCAATGTACAAAGGGTATTGAGGGTATAGCCCAGCAGTACCTGTTTCACTACATAAGGCAGAACGGAGAATGAGGTTTAACCCTCATTCTCCGTTGTTTCTTCCTTAAGCTTTTTTCGTATCAGAGTAAGGCGTGTAACATACTCATACTCCGTTAAGACGGTCTTTTTCATTTTATGTCCGCCCACGCTGTGTATAAGAGGCTTATCTCCCGTTGACAGCAGTGCCTCCGTAAAATCCTTATCCTTTGACAGCTCCTCATAGGCTCTGTCTATCAGCCGATAATACTCATCGGAGCAACGTTCAATCCTCTCGCCCTGCCAGTACAAACAGCCTGTTATTTTCCAGCGGAAATTTCTCCACTTTCCCGCAGATCTTTTGGCATCAAATCCCGACAGCGCGCATACTTGATGCTGCTTTTCGGGATTTTTGAATTTAAGGCTCTGTAAAAAGCCCTCCATAGATCCGCACCTAACACCGTCCAAAGTAAAGCTGTGCGGCGCAAAATTTGATATGGCATTTGCGGGATATTCTCCCTGACCGTGAATATCGATACATTCCTTTTCCATTTTACTAACCCTCTATCTTAAAAATTTCGGCGGCATTTTTGGCTATTCCCTCTATATCGCAATTGGCGGAGCTGTAAAGCGCCGCTATTTTTTCGCCCTCACTGACGTAATCTCCAACATCCGTAAGGAAAACCACGCCTGCTGTGGGATCTATGGCACTGTTTTTGGTTTTGCGTCCCGCACCCAGCTCCATTGCAGTCAGTCCCGTCCTCTCGCAGGCTATAGCCATTATCCTGCCTGAACGCCCTGCACGGACATATGCACTCTGTTCGGGCTTTCCCATAACAGCAAAATCGTGAAGCGCTTCCACATTTCCTCCTTGAAGCGCAACCGTTTTCTCCAGTGCTTCAAAGGCTTTTCCCGAATGGAAAGCGTTCTGCGCCTGCGTCATGCAGTCCTCATAAGAACCTTTTCCCGCAATAAACAGCATCTGCGCCGCAAGGGTACAGCTGATATCGTATAAATCCTTACGGCAGCCGTTACCACTTAGTGCCTCTGCAGCCTCGGTTACTTCAAGAGCGTTACCCACACATTTGCCCAAGGGCTTATTCATATCGCTGATAATCGCCTTGCACTTTCTTCCCGCATGATTGGCTGTATTCACCATTAAATCCGCAAGAGCCTGTGCCTCCGCAGGCGTTTTCATAAATGCACCGTCACCCACTTTAACGTCCAGCACTATTCCGTCAGCACCCGTTGCCAGCTTTTTTGACATTATGCTTGAACATATCAGCGGAATGCTGTCAACTGTGGCGGTAGCGTTTCGCAGCGCATATAATATCTTATCCGCAGGCGCAAGGTTTTCCGACTGACTTGCAACGGCAAAACCCGTACTCCTGACGATATTCATGAATTTCTCATGGGAAAGGTTAGTGCTAAGTCCCGGAATTGATTCAAGCTTATCTATCGTTCCCCCCGTATGACCAAGACCCCTGCCTGACATTTTGGGGACATATACGCCGCAGGCGGCACACATTGGAACTGCGATTAAAGTGGTTTTATCCCCCACTCCCCCTGTACTGTGCTTATCCACACAAAATCCCCCAAGCTCCTTTGACGGACAAAGGGTTTCCCCTGATTGAGCCATAGCAGCGGTCAAAGCCGCCGTTTCATCATCGTTCATTGAATTAAGGCATATCGCCATAAGCAATGCCGTTATTTGATAATCGGGAATCTCACCGCTGACACAGCCGTTTACAAACCAAGCTATTTCTTCGCTGCTCAGAGCATGTGAGTTCCTCTTTTTTCGTATAATTTCATATGCAGTCATATATTACCACACCGCCTTTGAAGCTTGTCAAAAGGAAAGGGCTGTATCAAAACACCAAAAAGCATTCTAACACAGCCCCTTTCATATTTCACTTATCCCTTATTCAACGTTAATTCCCGTGAAATAATATGTAAGTATCTGATCGTATGTATAGCCTTGACCCGCAAGATAGTTAGCACCGTTTTGGCTCATTCCCACTCCGTGACCGTAGCCATATGTAATAAATGTGAATATTCCGTCCGCATAGCTTACGTCAAATGCCCAGCTCCTTATACCGTAGCTTAAAACATTTTCACGCATTGCCCTGCCTGAAATAACCGCTTGACCGTCAACATTCAGCTCGCTGACGTAAAGTCCATCGGTTTTTCCCGTAACCATAAGCCAGTTTTCGGGATTATCGGAAAGGGTTACCCCCAAATAGCTTTCAAGCGCTGATCTTATGTATTCCTCGGAAAATTGGGAAACCACTCCGTAGTTGGGGTCGTTTTCCGCATCAAATGAGGTATCAACACTTTGCAGATAGGGCGCATATCCGCCCCAAACACTCTCCGCATCGGCGGATCTGCCTGCTGTGGACGCCGTATATACTGTCTGCGCAACCTCGCCGTTATAGTAGCAGCATTTTCTGAAAACCTCGTCAACCGCCGCCTTAACCTCGGAAGAAATGTCAGTCTTTACAAGAACTGTCGGGACAAGTCCGTTTACGTTATGATATTTTACATACGAATATGCCGCAACAGCCTGCGCTTTCAATGCTTCCCGATTAAAATACGGTGACATCTCATTTTCCACTATCATGCAGGTGAGGGTATATGCATCAATTTCATTTACCTGACCGTTATAGCGCGCAGTGAACATCTCAACGCCGTCTTCGTAAGAGGTGATATCCGTGCCGACAGACTCTTCACTTGTGATGTCCACAGTGGTAACAACCGTAGTGTCATAATATGTGTTGGCCGTCCACTCCGTGTAAGGATCGGAAAAGGCGGAAGTGTCAGCTGCCGTGGTTTCAGCAGTTTCGGCTGCTGTAGGAACATAATGGGCAACAGTGTAATCAACAAAATCGCTTTCAACCGCATATGTATCGGGAACAGTGGTTGTCTGTGCCGCCAAAAGCGCTTCAAATTCTGCGCGGATAGCCGCTTCATCGTAAGCGGAAAAATAGCTGTCGTCATCATCATCAACTGCGGCAGCTGCCTGAACCACATCAATGCTGTCGCTGTCGGGATAAATATCCTCAGGTATATCATCACCCAGATAATCATAGCTTACCGTGATTTCAACAGGCTCTTCCCCATTATCCTCCGGAGCGGTTGTTTCTGCCGGCTGCGTTTCCGCAGCTGCTTCGGTTTCTGCCACGGCAGTCTGAGCTGCCTCCGGCTCATCATTCGCAGCCACTGAGGTCACCTGCTCTGTTTGTTCGGTCAAAAGAGGTGAAACAAGCAACTCGTAAGGATCAAAAAAATCACTTACAGCTTCATAGCTTACATCGGTTTCAAGCTTCTCCTGAACCACGGATTCCTCGTCCTCATCAGGCTCTTCAAGAGCCTCCTTTGAGGGGGAAACCTGTGCATACTGCATCTCAACAGGCACTGTATCCGTACTGTATCGGTATTCCTCCGAGATCATAGGATCTTCGATATCGTCAACCATGCAAAAAGCAAAGGTGTAGAATGCACCGACAACAGACAGAGCTACAAGTCCGTTGAGAACGGCTCTGTGTTTCATGGCGTTATTCCTTTCGTAACTCGTTCTTTTTCTTCACAGCTTAAAGCAGGAGGGGCGAGGGAACAGATTCCCTTAATGCAGACCGCCCCTTTATTCCTGCTCTATATATGAGCCGCCGTTGTATTTATAATATATGGCGGGCCATTTCGGATTTGAATTTACCTGAAACTGCGTTAAATCGATATCATCGGTGCTTTCGCCCTTACGCAGCTTTCTGGCAACAATTACATGACGCGCATCGTCCCACTCGTAGGAGCAGGTGGATAAGGTAAGAAACTGATCTCCCTCCTGCACATCAACGCCTGTTATAATCATACTTCTTTCGGTGATTTCCTTAATCCAGTTATCGTAGCTGTAGTCACCGTCATTGAAGTTAATGAAATTGTAATAATCAAAGAGATTGCCGTTATCACTTGATGCCTCCGAATTTGTAATAAAGGAAGATATGATAACGTAAATATCCTCGGAGTAATTTGTATTAAAGTATATGAATGGATTCTGTTTCCAATAGGAAGCATTCCACGAATAATAATCCATATTTCCGAACATTGAACCGTCTTTATTGTTGTGACCGTAGAGAACAATGTTGTCACTTCGATCCTTACCGTAAACCACGTTCCTGTAATCAACAAAGCAAGTTCCCACGGAACGCACCTGACCGTAAAAATTATGGGTCAAATAGTAATCATTGTCCTCGGTCTGAACCACAGGCTCATACAAGCAATCGGGAATTTCTATATATCCCACAGTATCGGAATTGATAGCAAGCAACTCCTGCGCGGCAATAAGGAGCTCGGTGGAATACACCTCTTCATCCTCATCCGTTTCAGCTTCGCCGCCGACAGTTATGTACTGCACCTCTCCGCTTGATGAATCGGAATCGGTTTCACTGTCTGTGGGGAGTATCTGTATAAGAGTTTTCTGCTGTGCAGACTGGTAAATGGATTTCAAGTCGCTGTTATTTTTTTTAGCCTCGTATAAACGGTAAAAGTAGTTTGCGAGAATAACCATACATACTACAAAGACTGCTGCCGCAATGATAACTATTATTTTATTAGCTATCACCGACGAGCTATCACCCCTCTGCGGTAAATATCGCTCCTTAAAGCTCTTTTTAGGCTTGGTATGCGATTTGTCCCCATGCTGCATATGCTTGGGAGTACCCCTTGCTTCATCACTCATGGACATATATAACCATTACCTCTGTTTCTTAATCAGCAATTTTCAAACGCCTCTATTCATTATCCTCCGTGTCGCCCGCATCCGCAGGAACCTCCATGACGGATTCGGTTGTCTGAGTTGTGGTAACGTCGTCGTTGCTCTTAGGATTTGCGGCAAGTGATTCCTTTATGGACTGCGCCCTGGATTGCTCCGCAGCAGCCCTGGATTCCTCGGCGTTAACTGTGGTGGCAAGCGAAAGTGACGATCCCGTTCCCGTTGCAGCCGTGGCCGCCGTAGTAGTTGTAGTCTCGGTTACCGTAGTTGTTTCGGTGGTGATAGTATCGTTGGGATTATACATTTCAGGTATAATCGTTATAATATTCACGGATGTTTCCGTTGCGGCTTCCGATTCGGATTCGCTTACGGAAATTGATTCGCTTACGGAAACAGATTGGCTTATCGCCTCGTCCATATCGGTAATCTTTGCATCGGGATTCATGACGGTTGACGAAAAATCAAACCGATATTTATTCTCACCGTCACGTATCTTACGGGCAAATACCACGAAGCGCGCCTCGCTGAAATCACTGCTGCAGGTTGAAAGCACAAGCAGCTCATCGCCATATTCAACGTCTACGGGAGAAATGATCTGATTTCTTTCGTATACCTCTTCCATATACCAATTAAAGGTAGCTTCATCGCTCAAAGCATCTATATAGTCGTGATAATGGAACACCTCGCCGTTGATATCGTTCTCGGCAGTGGCATTGGTAACAAAGTAAGCGAAAATAACATAATCATTCACATCGTAAAGCGTGCTGAATGTAACAAAGGGGTTGTACTTATAGAAAGAGCAATTATCCTTGTAGAGCTTCAGCTTGCCAAACATTGTGCCGTCCTCTTGATTATGACCGTAAATAACGAGGTTGGGAGAAACCTCCTCCTCCGTTATGGTACAGCGGTAATCGAGGAAAAGCGATCCGGCCTTGTTCTGTCTGCCTGTGTAGGTATGGGTAAGATAATATTCGTTATCATCTCCCTGAACCACAGGGTACATAATGTTGCAGCCTGAAACCTCAAGAAAGCCCACATAGTCCTCGGAATACTTCTGGTAATACTCGATAATATCGAAATTAGCCTCTACCCGCTCCTCGTGTGACTGTGTTTCGGACGGTGCAACGGTAACGACAACGCCCTCCTCGTTCACGGTTGTTTCAACGGTAGTGGAAACAATGGATTCATACACGGACATTATTTCGTCCTGTTCGATAACAGCCTCTCTGGACTGAACAAGCGTACTTATCAGCATAAACGCCGCTGCTATAAAGACTATAAGCGCAACGATAAACACGCATTTTCTCAATATCTCCGGGATACTGTCACCCTTATGCGGGAAAAAGGAAGCAAGAAAGCCTGCGCTGTCACTGCCGTCACTTTCGGAAAAATGCTCCGGAGTCTTTATTTCATCGTCATCCGCGGGGACATCGGTGCTCACAAGAACTTGACTTTTGTCAAAGGCAAGATCCTTGAAAGAATCGATAAGCTCCGCATCCTCTTCATCGATAGGAGATTCATCGGGTTCGTCACGAAATTCAACCGCACCGTCGTCGGACAACACGGCATTTTCACTGTCCGAGACGATGTCAGACCCGCCTGCATCGGCAGCGTCCATGTCCTCCCGCAGCACATTGCTATCCTGTTCATCGGCACTGCCCTGCTCGGAATTCCTCATTGCGGCTATAACCTCACCTGCCGAATCCACAGCATCTATACCGGCTTCCTCATCAAATATAACAATCATTCCGTTCTCATCGGTGACAGGCTCGGTAAAGCGTATCGGCTTTGCCACCTCCTCCGACAGCTCATCACGGTCAATGGTACTGTCTATGGTGCTCTCAAATCCCTCACCCGATGCTGCCGCATCATTGAAAAATTCGGAGAAATTCTTCATAACAATAGTTTCTTCCTGAGAATTACCGTCCGATTGATCCGCAGAATAATCGGAAACAAGATTGCTGAAATAGTCCTGCTCAGCACTCCCGCCAACGGGCGCGGTGCTGTCGGACGATGCCGAATCTGTTGGCTTTATTTCCTCAGACATATACAGAAATTCATCCTTTCCTAAAGGCTTGTATCAGCTATATATAAAGTCCCAGTCAGGCTCCTTGGCATCGGTATTAAGGTATGCCTGTGAGGTATCAACCGTAGGATCCTCACCCTCGTGCACCTTTCTGCCGATAACCACAAACCTTGACGGCTCAAATTCGTTGCTGCAGGTGGAAAGTGTCATAAACTGATCTCCCTCCTGAACATCAACGCCTGTTATTATCTCGGTTCGTTCATTGATATTATCCACGAACATATCATACGTTCTTCCGTTAGCACCGAACAGTATGTAATTATGATAATCAAAAATAACACCGTCACGAGTCTGCGAGGTATCAGCCTCCGCAATGAAAATTGCCACTATCTTATAGGTATACTCCTCGTAAAGAGTAGAGAAAGTGAACGTGGGGTGTTCAAGGTAAAAATCAAATCTGCTTGTATTCTGCTTGGTCACCTTGTATTTTTGGAGCGTTCCGAACATGGTACCGTCAGCCTGATTATGACCGTAAATGATAATATTATCACTTTGGTTGAAGCTGTAATCGCTCACCACACAGCGGTAATCGGCAAAAATCGTCCCCAGCTGGGAGTAATTTCCGTTAAAGTCATGTTCAAGGTAATAATCGTTGTTATCGCACTGGACAACGACATTGTTGATACTTGTCCCATCAACCTTTATCCAGCCCACAGTATCGGAATTTTGGTCAAGATACGACTGCATGGATTCCAAAACCTCAAGGGGTTCAAGCACGGTTGTAGCCTCGATTTCAGCGGTAGTTTCCTCGGTAGTCGCCTCTGTGGTGGTTTCACTCTGTGTTATAATCTCCGTCTGCCTTTCGGTGAGATCAGCACTCGCATCCTCCGAATTATCCCGCCCGTTGAAATAACACACCAAAAAAACGATTATTGCCGCAAAAATAACCACAGCCGCTATAACAATAATCAGTATATTCTTTTTATCATTCTCCCTGCTGCTCATAACAAGCTCCTTGCCTTATATCAAAATGAAACGAACTGCCCAAGGTTTATCCGAAAATTGTATTCCAATCCGGCTCCCTTGCGTTCGGATTGAGGTAAGCAGCGGATGTATCCACCGTTTCCTCCTCGCCCTTTCTTGTCTTTCTCGCAAACACAACAAAGCGCGAATCGCTGAACTCGCTGCTGCAGGTGGAAAGGGTAAGAAATTCATCGCCGTATTCCGTATCCACGGAGGTTATAATCTGTGTGCGCTCCATAATATTGGAAATGAAGTTGTCATACCTATCCCTGTCGGAAAGATCTATATAATTCTGGTAATCGAAAACAACTCCGTCAGAAGTCTGATCCGCACTTGTTTCCACCACGAAATACGCAAAAATCTTATAAACGTCCGTTTCATAGTTGGAGCTAAAGGTAATAGTCGGGTATTCGCAGTAATGCTCCAAGCTGTTCTTATAGTCCTTCAGACTGCCGAACATTGTCCTGTCCCTTTGGTTGTGACCGTAAAGGATAAGGTTATCAGAACGCCTTGTAGCTGTAAGCACTGCCCTGTAATCAAGGAACACCGTCCCCGCCTTGTTGCTTGAACCGTCAAAAGCAGTAGTCAGGTAGGTGCTGTTATCGTCCGTCTGAACAACGGGAAAATCCACCTCAGTACCGCTTATGGAAACATACCCCACCGTATCCGAATTAATGGCAAGAAGCTGCTCCGCACCGGATAGCAGCGTACCCGAAACATGGGTATCGACATAGGACTGATAAAGCTCCTTAAGCGTCTTGTTAAGCTGCTGTGCGGAAAAGGAAAGCCTGAACTCATTTACAAGAATTACGCCGCAAGCCACAAGAACCAGCACTGCAAGCTGCGTGAAAAGCTTGGAGCATATCTCCTTGAAGCCGTCACCCTTTTGTATAAGCAGCCAATGACCGTGCTTTTTCTTTTTCTTGTTTTTTACAGCCTTTTTATATGCTTTCTTAGCATCCTTGGAAAGTGCCATTATATAATGCGATAGCCTCCCTGAACAAACGCACACCATGATTCTAAATTCACAAGCCCGCAGTACGCCGACCGTTTTTTTGTTAAATAAGACAACAAAACCGCCGTTTTTCACTGCTGCTTATTATAATAATACACCATAACAGGGTCTTCTGTCAATAAATCTATTCAAACTTTGTGACATTCGTCAAATAGCTGCAGTTAAATTGAGCATAAAAGCAATAATATACGCAAATGTCCCAAAATGTTATTAACGCCTTATTAATAAACTATAACTGTAAGGCTTAAAGCCTTTTTTAGCAGCAAGGTAAATTACACCAGTCCCTCACGACTACAGTCATTGAACCAGTCCTCAATAGCCTCCTCAAGGTTGTACCGAAAATGATATCCACTGTTCATAAGCTTTTTCCCGCTGACGTTGGTTGACACCATAAGCTTCTTTACCCGTGCGGGGTGAATACCGACCTTTTTGCCGCCGAGTGGTCCTATGATGCTCGCCACAAATATAAGCAGCTTTCCATTAAGCTGAAAGGTGTGCCGTTTCATTCCTGTGGCTCTTTTCATGGTTTCAACAATCTGTTCTATGGTGTAGGCAGGCTCAAAGGTGCAGTTGAATATATCGCTTCCGGGATAGCTGCCATCAATCATGCGGTACTTGAAAAATCGGACAAGCTCCTTTACATAGATACCGCCCTTGATGGTATCCTTTCGGCCTGTGTAGACAAAATAACGCTTTCTTATTCCCCAGTAAAGCCTTGTGAAATTGCCATGCTCACCCTTGCCGAAAACGACTCCGGGGCGAACAATGGTAAGCTCCCGTGAGGAATCCTTAACCTGCCATTTTTCGTGTATCTTTTCCGCCACAAGCTTGCTTATGCCGTAGGGTGTTTCGGGTGTCGGAAACGTTGTTTCCTCTTTCAGCTCCTCCGCAGGGCCGTAGGGCGCAATGGAGCTTGTAAAGAGCATTCTTTTAATCCCCTGCTTCTCCGCATA
>Ga0192280_1136_pt1 | contig 13106 bp, 6 predicted proteins | sample Koala_Koa24_M3_FD_131249 | JGI IMG/M metagenome (GOLD analysis project Ga0192280, IMG submission 131249) | Enriched cells from koala feces incubated with labeled cellulose particles, San Francisco Zoo, California, United States - Koala_Koa2-4_M3 ... | reverse complement strand
GTCGAGGATTTTGAGGTCGACGAGCAGATCCGTCATCGTCTTCCCGACCTTGGCGCGCGTCATGAAATCATCCTTTGAGAGGAATGGCCCGTCCTTGCAGGCGTCTACGATGGACGCGGCCGCCTTATCGCCCAGTCCGGAGATGGAGCTTAAGGAAGGCATGATGTCATTCCCGACGATCTGGAAGCGCGTCGCCTGTGCTTTATAAATATCAATCGGCACAAAATTCATCCCCCGCGCGTACATCTCCAGCACGCTCTTCATGTCCTTGTATGTATCCTGTTCTTTCTTGCTCAGGGTATCCATACGTTTTTCAAAATCCGCCATATGGTAGAGCAGCTTTTCTTTTCCCAGGCACATCAGTTCGTAATCAAACCCGGACGCGCGAATGCTGAAATACGCGGCATAATAGGCCTGCGGATAATTGATCTTGCAGTACGCGATACGCCATGCCATCATCACGTAGGCCGCTGCGTGTGCTTTCGGGAACATGTATTTGATCTTTTTACAGGACCAGATATACCAGTCCGGCACGTCGTGTGCAATCATCTCTTCTTCCCACTCCGGCTTCAGGCCTTTGCCCTTGCGGACGCTCTCCATGATGGTAAAGGATAGCTCACTGTCCATGCCCTTGCTGATCAGATAGATCATGATATCGTCTCGGGTACAGATTGCCGTAGAAATGGTCGCCTTCCCTTCCTGGATCAGTGTCTGCGCGTTGCCCAGCCACACATCGGTACCGTGCGCCAGACCCGCGATGCGGACGAGATCGGAAAAATATTTCGGTTTTGTGTCAATCAGCATCTGCATGGCGAATTCGGTGCCGAACTCCGGAATTCCCAGAGAGCCAAGCGGCACGCCGCCGATATCGTCCGGCGTAATGCCCAGCGCTTCCGTACTCGTAAACAACGACATGACTCCCGGATCATCCAGCGGAATTTCTTTTGGATCCAGCCCCGTCAGATCCTGCAGCATACGGATCATGGTCGGATCATCGTGTCCGAGAATGTCAAGCTTGAGCAGGTTGTGGTCGATCGAGTGATAGTCAAAATGCGTCGTCACGATGTCCGTCGTCATATCGTTCGCCGGGTGCTGCACCGGCGTAAAGGAGTAAATCTCATCCCCGATCGGCAGGACAATGATTCCGCCCGGATGCTGCCCGGTCGTCCGGCGCACACCGACGCAGCCCTGCACAATGCGGTCGATCTCACAGTTTCGCTTATGGATATTGCGTTCCTCATAATAGTTTTTCACATATCCGAACGCTGTCTTATCCGCCAGCGTGCCGATCGTCCCGGCACGGAAGGTCTGGCCCGCCCCGAAAATAACTTCCGTATACTTATGTGCCTTACTCTGGTATTCACCGGAGAAGTTCAGGTCAATATCCGGCTCCTTGTTTCCCTTAAATCCCAGGAACGTCTCGAACGGAATATCAAATCCTTCCTTTTTCAGCTTTGTTCCGCAGTTCGGGCAGATTTTATCCGGCATATCGCAGCCCGCCATACCGGCATATTTTTTGACTTCCTCTGAATCAAAATCACTGTAATGGCAGTTTGGACAGATATAGTGCGGGCTTAAAGGGTTGACCTCTGTGATTCCGGACATCGTCGCCACAAAGGACGAACCGACCGAGCCTCGCGAGCCAACCAGATACCCATCCGCGTTTGATTTCCACACCAGCTTCTGCGCAATGATATACATGACGGCAAAGCCGTTGGAAATGATGGAGTTCAACTCTCGCTCCAGCCGCTCCGACACAATCGGCGGCAGTTCTTCCCCGTAAATCTCGTGCGCCTTTTCGTAGCACAGATTTCGCAGAATCTGATCGGAGTTTTCGATGACAGGCGGACATTTATCCGGACGTACCGGAGAAATCCGCTCACACATATCCGCGATTTTATTTGTATTTGTGACAACAACCTCGTAAGCCTTTTCTTCCCCAAGGTATGTAAATTCCTTCAGCATCTCTTCCGTCGTACGCAGATAAAGAGGCGCCTGCTCATCAGAATCCTTAAACCCGCGGCTCCCCATGATGATCCGTCGGTAAATCTCATCCTGCGGATCCAGGAAATGGACGTCACAGGTAGCTACAACCGGCTTATGATACTGCTCGCCCAGCTCCACAATCCGACGGTTCAGATCCTGCAGCTCTTCTACGGTCTTGCGATCCTCATAATCCTCCCGGGTCATAAACATATTATTGCCGAGCGGCTGAATTTCCAGATAATCGTAAAATTCGACCAGCCGTGCAACCTCCGGCGCGGAAGCTCCGCGGACAAGCGCACGGTACAGTTCTCCCGCCTCACAGGCGGAACCGAGCAGCAATCCCTCACGGTACTGTTCCAGCACACTCTTGGGAATGCGCGGATGGCGGTTGTAATAATCAATGTGCGACCACGACACCAGCCGGTACAGGTTCGTCCGACCGACTTCATTCGCAGCCAGTATAATCGCATGATAGGTCGGCAGCTTTTTGATCTGATCCTTCGACGAATGCCCCAGCTCATTAAGCTCGGCGAGCGTCGTGATGTCCTGTTTGCGAAGCATTCCTAAGAATTTTTCAAAAATCTCCGCCGTACATCCTGCGTCGTCTACTGCGCGATGATGATGTCCCAGCGGCACACCGACCGCTTTCGCGACCGTATCCAGCTTGAACCGGTTCAGGGCAGGAAGAAGAACACGCGCCATTGCCACCGTATCCACCGCCGTCTTATCACAGGGGATGGACAGCCGGCGGCAATTCTCCTCAATAAAACTCATATCAAAGGAGGCGTTGTGCGCCACCATCACACAGTCCTCACAGAATTCCATAAATTCCGGCAGAATTGTTTCAATCGTGGGTGCGTCCATGACCATATTGTCATTGATGCTGGTCAGCTCCTCGATCCGGAAGGGGATCGGAACCTGCGGATTAACGAACGTGCTGAATTTATCCGTAATCTTTCCATTCTGCACTTTCACCGCGCCAATCTCAATGATACGGTTGTTCTGCGGAGAAAAACCGGTCGTCTCCAGGTCAAAGACAACAAAATCCGCGTCCAGATCCTGTCCTTTTTCATTTACCGCAATTTCTTTCTGGTCATCCACAAGATAAGCTTCTACCCCGTAGATTACCTTAAAATCGCTGTCCTTCGGCACAGCGTGATTCGCGTCCGGGAAAGCCTGTACCGCCCCATGGTCCGTAATCGCAAGCGCCTTATGTCCCCAGCTGATCGCCCGCGCGATAATGTCTTTCACATCCGAGACGCCATCCATATCGCTCATCTTGGTATGGCAGTGAAGCTCCACACGTTTTTCAATGGCATTGTCGACACGCTTGACGCGAAAGTCCGCAATCTTTTTGATGCCCTGGACATTGCCGATCGTTAACTGGCTGTCAAAACGGTCAATCGTTGTCACACCGCTGATCATCAGAAAAGCGCCCTTTGTGACAGCGGGAGCGATCTCCTCCGCCTGTTCCTTTGTCAAAAACATTTTGACATTGATCGAGTCCGTAAAGTCTGTAATTGTAAAAATAAAGAGAATTTTCCCAATCCGCAGCTCTCTCTGTTCCACATTGAGCACCTGTCCGCGGAGCAGTACGCTGCCGATCTCGCCGGTCACCGACTCAGTCGATATCGGTTCTCCCTCAAAATCTCTTCCATAAATAACATCCGAGTTGTCCGAACGGCGAAAACCGCCCGAACGATCCCGATAGAATCCGCCGCCCCTCTTCTGAGCGTCGCCTCCGGCCGCATTATGGTCTCACGAAAACCTCCCGGCGGAAGCATTTTCTCCGCCGCCCTTTTCTCGAAAACCGCTGTTTTCCTTTCCAGAACTGAAATTCCCCGGCGCACCGCCTTTCGAAGTTTCTTTTGCTCCATCCTTCGCTGCAGATTTTCCCTTGCCGTTCGCTGCATTTTTCGCGTAGCCATCCGAGCCCCCGGCGTCCTGACTGCCGTTTTCCTCTTCTTCCTGTTTTGCCCGGACATAGTTCTTAGAAATCGCCGCAACCTCCTGCTCCAGCTCCAGGTCAGCCTGTTCTCTCTTGCGGTTTCTTACCGGCTTCGTCCGCTCGGAACTCACATGAAAATTCATTCCGCAGCGCTCACAGAATATCTTTTCCAGGATCTCCAGCAATTCCTTCTCTTTCCCATCTGCCACGACAGAATCCGGAATCTGAAGCTTGAGTGTCTCTTCATCCGTAAATTCCTTATTGGACTGGACAAACAACGTATAAAGAAGCGCATTATAGTTTTTCAGCTCCAGCGAAATACTTTCCTCATAAATTGGCATCAGACGTTTCGGCGTATACTGCCTGGAAAGGTGAAATTTTTCAATTACCTTCACAGTCAGGTAAGCATCCGGAAAAAGCTGGTTTTTGATGTCATCCTCCAGCTCCAGCACGTATTTCTTAAAAACCAGCCGGTCACTCGCAATATAAACATGCATAAAATCCCGGCGGCTGTTCATCGTCACTCGTTCAACCGTCACGTATTCCAGTAAACCCGCCAGAGAGTCGCTCACATCCAGAGCCGGAAACACATCTGTAAATAACTTGCTCAAACCAAAACTCCTGCCTTCCTAAACGTATCTGTTAAAAATGCCGCCCACTGACCGCCTGTCATTTCAATATTATACGAAACTGCGTCTTCTAATCTGGACAAACCAGAATTTTGTCTTATTACACAAATAATTGTTCTTAAAGCACCTAAGCATTCCAGTTCAGCAGTTCTTCCCGAAGCACCGCAAGCAGCTCTGCCTCCGGCACCTTGCGGATCACTTCGCCCTTTTTGATCAGGAGACCTACACCCTTACCTCCGGCAATACCGATGTCCGCTTCCTTTGCCTCGCCCGGACCGTTGACCACGCAGCCCATGACCGCCACTTTCAGATCCAGCGGAATATCCTCGACCATTTTTTCTACCTGGTTTGCCAGGCCGATCAGGTCAATCTGCGTACGCCCACAGGTCGGACAGGAAACGACCTCGATTCCGCCTTTCCGAAGCCCCAGTGTCCGCAATACCAGCTTTGCTGTCCGCACTTCCTCCAGCGGATCACCGGTCAGAGACACGCGGATGGTGTCGCCGATCCCCTCAGAGAGAATGATGCCAAGCCCAACCGAGGATTTGATATTCCCGGAATACAGGGTACCAGCCTCTGTAATACCGACATGCAGCGGATGACTGGTTTTCTGCACCAGCAAGCGGTGCGCTTTGACGCAAAACATCACGTCCGATGCCTTGATGCTGATCACCAGGTTATCATACCCCATGTCCTCGATCACAGCCGTCTGCCGCAGCGCACTCTCTACGATACCTTCCGGCGTCACGCCGCCGTCCCGCTCGACAATCTCTTTTTCCAGGGAGCCGCTGTTGACACCGACACGAATTGGAATATTCCGCTCTTTCGCAACCGATACGACCGCACGGACACGGCTTTCATCGCCGATATTTCCGGGATTAATCCGGATCTTATCCGCACCCGCCTCCATCGCAGCGATCGCCAGCTTATAGTCAAAATGAATGTCCGCCACCAGCGGAATTGAAATTTGTTTTTTGATTTCCTTAAGCGCCTGCGCCGCCTCCATCGTCGGCACCGCGCAGCGGATAATGTCGCAGCCCGCGGCGGTCAGCGCCTGAATCTGCGCAACCGTCCCGGCTACATCCTCCGTCTTTGTATTTGTCATCGACTGAATCAGAATCGGATGGCCGCCGCCAATGATGCGGTCGCCAATTTTTACCGTCTTTGTCTGTTCTCTGTAATTCATGTTACGTCCTCGATCTTTTGTATTTTTTCCTGTTTCTGCCAGTCTCATTCAGGGCAGTTCCTATCTATCTGCACAGACGTTCGAAAACTGTTTCCGTGCAGACAGTCATAACAAAGCTTTTCGCATTTCTACACATCCGCCTGCGCCGGCACAAACCGTCTGGTTTTTACCGGATCGGATGCTTCCTCGTGCGCCTTCTTTGCTTCCTTAGCTTCCCGTATCGCCTCTTCACAGAAATACTCCTGTGCGCAGAGCAGCTCCTTGCCGCGCCGGTCAATCCGTTCATAGGTCCCATCCGGCTGCAGTACCTGTGCCTTTACGTTGTCATCCAACTGAATCTGCAGAATGTGGCGCACCCGTTCCTGGATGTCCGGATCTTCGATTGGGAAAAGAATTTCCACACGTTTGTCCAGGTTGCGCGGCATCCAATCGGCGCTTGCCATATAAAATTCTTCGTTTTCATCATTTAAGAAATAGAAAATGCGCGCATGCTCCAGGAAAGTACCAACAATCGAGCGCACGCGGATCGTCTCACTGACTCCCGGAATTCCCGTCTTCAGACAGCAGATACCGCGGACAATCAGGTCAATCTGTACACCAGCGGCAGAAGCTTCATAAAGAGCCGCAATGATTTCCTTGTCACACAGGGAGTTCATCTTGGCAATGATGCGGGCAGGCAGTCCATTCTTTGCGTGCTGCGTCTCACGGCGGATCAGATACAGGAAACGGTCGCGCATCCAGAGCGGCGCGAGAACCAGACGATTCCAGTGCTTCGGCTCTGAGTAACCAGAGAGCATGTTGAAAACCGCTGTCGCATCCTCTCCGATTGGTTCCGAGCAGGTCATGATCCCACAGTCTGTATACTGCTTCGCGGTCGAATCGTTGTAGTTACCGGTACCCAGATGCACATAGCGGCGAATACCGTCCTCTTCTCGGCGCACCACCAGGGTAATCTTGCTGTGCGTCTTTAAGCCAAGCAGGCCGTAAATCACATGGCAGCCCGCTTTCTCCAGCATCTTCGCCCAGTTGATGTTATTTTCCTCATCAAAACGAGCCTTCAATTCTACAAGTACCGAAACCTGCTTGCCATTCTCCGCTGCCTGCGCGAGCGCACGGACAATCGGTGAATTGCCGCTGACGCGGTACAGGGTCTGCTTAATCGCCAGTACATCCGGATCAACAGCCGCCCGTTTTACAAACTGCACCACCGGTTCAAACGTCATATACGGATGATGCAAAAGGATATCGCCCCGGCGGATCTGCGCAAAAATATCTTCATAATCATTCATTCCCGGCACTGGCTGCGGCTGGTAAGGCTTCTGCCGGTATGCATCCATTCCTTCCATACCGTATAATTTCATCAGAAACGTCAGATCCAGCGGGCCGCTGATCTTATAGATATCTTCATTTTTGACATCCAGCTCCTGTTTCAGAATCTTCAGCAGCTTCGGATCCATATTGTCTTCAATTTCCAGGCGAATCACCTCGCCCCACTGACGTTTTTTCAGCTGCTTCTGGATTTCCTTTAGCAGGTCGGAATCGTCGTCCTCGTCAATCGTCAGATCGGCATTTCGCATAATCCGGTACGGGTGTGCGCAGACGACATTGTAATTGGAAAACAGCTGATCGATGTTCCGCTCAATCAGCTCCTCCAGCAAGATCACGCACTTTGCACCCTCCGCGGTATCCGGCAGCCGTACAAAACGAGGAAGTACAGATGGTACCTGCACGGTCGCAAATTCCGTCTTTCCGGTTTTTCCTTTTTCGCCTTTCTCGCTTTTTTCCTCTTTTCTTGCAATCAGCGCCCCGATGTTCAGCGCTTTGTTTCGCAGAAGCGGAAACGGACGCGACGGATCCATTGCCATTGGCGTCAGCACAGGGTAAACCGTTTCCTCAAAGTAGCGGTCTGCCGCTTCCGCCTGTTCAGGGGTCATTTTTTCATGTTCAGTCACAATTTCCAGCCCGCACTGCTTCATCAAAGGCAAAAGCGAACGGTTATACGTCGAGTACTGCTGCTTTACCAGCTCGTGCGCCTCCTGCGAAATCAAATCCAGCTGCTCCTGCGGCGTCATACCGGAAATGTCCTTTTTCGTATATTTCGCGTGCACCATATCCTTCAGCGACGCGACCCGGATCATAAAAAACTCATCCAGGTTTGACGCTGTGATGCTTAAAAACTTCAGCCGTTCCAGGGGCGAATTTTCCTTGTCGCGCGCCTCCCCAAGTATCCGGGCGTTAAACTTCAGCCAGCTGCTTTCCCGGTTTGTATAATATTCCGGTTTTTCAAATGCCGTATCTGCCATATCCCTTTACACCTCTCTCCCTCATGTATCGTTACCGGTCACACCACGGCCAAATCTACGATACTTCTGCTGCAAACGCCAGACGAGCCTGTATGCACACAAAATACTCTGTCAAAAATTGCTGCCCTCAGAAAGATTTCTTCTGTTTTAAAACAGGACGCACGTTGAACATTTCTTCAAAGAAATCCACTTTTTCATTAAATGCGCCGCGCTCCAGAGATAAATCCTGCTGGCTCGACACGGAAATGTTAACGTAATATTCGAACACTTCTGATGATGCGTGCGGTCAAGGGAATTCGCCACGCGCAGTATGGCCGTCAGCTTCCCGACTATCATATATTCCTTAGCGGAAAGATCCGTGCGTTCTTTCAATTCCTCATAGTAAATAAACGGACTGGTGTTGTATTTCACCGTGTAAGCTACAATCGCCCTGTCTTTTTGCGAAAGTCCAATAATCTCTGTCGCGAGAATGATATTGTAAGCACAGTCGGAAATATCCGTCAGACTGATAAATTTCCCGCAGCTGTGCAGGATCACCGCGATCTGCAAAAGCAGCCGTTCATGTTCCCCAAGCCCGTGCACCTTTTTCATGCGGTCAAAAATCTGCACCGCAATATCGCCAATGTTGCGGATATGGCTCTGGCTGGTTTTATAGCGCTTCGCAATGCTGCGGGCAGCGGCCAGAATATCCTCATCAAAGCTGTGACGGCGCGTCAATAGCCCCATGCGGACGCCGTAATCATAAGAGACACCGTCATTTAAGGAAAATCCGGGCATCCACACAACATCTACATCAAAGCTTTCAATCAGACTCCGGCAAATAATAGCCGAGGAAACAATCGCGTCCGTCATATCGGAGGGAAGATCGTATTTCGCGGCGATCTCTTCCGGCGTCTGCGCGATCATATCCCTGTAAATCCGCTCGAACTGGTCTTTCGTAAGAAAAGGGATTTTCCGTTCAGAAACTGCCTTCTTCATTTGTGCAGATGATTTCACAACTTCCGTCTCTTTCTTTTGTAGCAGCTCCTTCGTATTCTCGGAATCCTTTTTGGAGCTTGCGTCTTTTTGGTTCTCCGTGCCCTCATTCAGGGCAGACGCGGACGTTTCCTGCAGCTCCAGGAAATTCTTCATCGGCATCATCTCGTTCAGGCTGCCGCCCAAAACAATCAGATTGCGAATCTTGCGGTCTTTCTGATAAAGCTTGGCGAATCCGGCCAGTTCGTACGCCATCAATTCCCGCACCAGCTTTTCAAAATGCTCCCCATTTTTTGCAAGCGGAACCAGATTTTCCCTTGTTGTAATATTGCCCACACGGATATTCTGCGTGGTGATCAGCTTATCCTTATCAAACAGCGAAATCTGCGTGCTGCTGCCGCTGATGTCCACGATCGCCGTCGCGTTCTGGATGATCGTCTCAAACTCTGCCGAGGTCGATGCAATCGCCTGATAATCCACAAAACGCTGCTCCGCGTTCGTGAATACATCGATCTCCAGACCGGTCTGTTTTTCAATGTAGTCGCAGAGAATCGAGCGGTTCCTTGATTCGCGAAACGCACTTGTCGCGAAAACACGGTAAGCCGCAACCTTGTATCCCGACATGGTACGTTTGAAATCATTCAGGACATCACAGAGCTCGTCAATGTGTTCCCGGCTGATACGGCCCTGCTCGTACACGTCAAGGCCAAGGTTGATTCGCGTCGAAACACATTCAATCTCCCGCATCGATCGGCGCTGCGTAAATTCAAAAATCTTCATTTCTGTCACGGCCGAGCCAATGCTCACGGCCGCGAAGGTTTTCAGTGCCATAAGGCGTACCTCCTTACTGCATGGCAGAGATGTAGTCAACAAACTGCTGCGCCGTACGTCCCGACAATCCGCCATGGCTCAGCTCCCATTTGTTGGCTTCCAGCAGCAGCTCTTCTTCGGGCATGGTAATCCCGTAACGCGCTGCCAGGGTGCGTACAATGTGCTGGAACTGCTTTTTATCGGGCGAACCAAAATAGATGGTGACACCGAACCGTGAGGAGAGAGAAAGCTTTTCATGCACCGTATCGGAAACATGGAGATCGCCGCCGTGTGTCGCGTGAATCTCGGCCGGTTTTCCGATATCGCCTTCCATATTATCGCCGAACTGCTCCCGAATCAGGTGGCGGCGGTTGGAGGTTGCGTAAATAAGCACATTCTCCGGTTTCCGTTCCAGGCCGCCCTCAATCACTGCTTTCAGATATTTATACTCGATCTCGAATTCTTCAAAGGACAGGTCATCCATGTAGATGATAAAGCGGTAATTGCGGTTTTTAATCTGCGCGATCACCGCATTGAGATCCTGAAACTGGTGCTTGTAAATCTCAATCATGCGCAGCCCCCGGTCATAATACTGGTTCAGGATTCCTTTGATGCTGGAGGACTTGCCCGTCCCGGCATCGCCGAAAAGCAGGCAGTTGTTCGCATTTTTCCCCTCGATGAATGCTTCGGTGTTATCTATGAGTTTTTTCTTTTGAATCTCATACCCCACCAGATCATCCAGCTTCACATGCGCGATATTTGTGATCGGCAGAATCTGCACCCCATTCTCATCATGTGCAATTCGAAATGCTTTATGCAGGCCAAATTTCCCTACGCCAAATTCCTGATAAAAACGCATCATATGCACTGTGAACGCATCTAATCCGGCGTCTGACAGGCACAAAGCGTTTTCTGCACAATCAAAACCGGCTGCCGCTGAATCTGCCGCCAGTTGTGTGCCAAGCTCACAGATGCGGTCGCGGATGCGACGGTTGAAAACCCTGCCTTCTACACTGCCTCTCTTATAATGCAGGATTTCCTCAAAAAAACCGACCGAAAGCTTCTCCTCCAGTTCTGAAAAATCCAGGCGGTACAACCACATGAAAATCCGAAAATCGTGTTTTGCAAGCTGCAGCAGGCTTCCGTCCGTCAGTCCGCTGATTTCACAGGAGGTGCTAAATACATTTTCATTGTTTACCAGAAGCAGGGTCAGGTAATTGTGCCAGAGATTTCCCTCAAAGCCATAGGTGCCGGCCAGATCAATCAGCGCATGCATACAGGAATAAAAACGGACTCTTACCTCCTCCCGCTCTTCTTCCAGGTCGATATGTGCAAGCACCCAGTCCATATCTTCGAGAATCCGCCCGTTCTCAAAATTTCGGTACAGGATCAGTTCATCCGATACTTTCATATGTATATTCCGCCTTTCTGCGAAAGGCACCAATGGGGTTATGAAACCCGGTTTTTGGCTTCTTCCGCTTTCTAATTTCCGATTCTCCTGATATTATCTTCTCATAAGACCGACACACTACACAACACGTGGAGGTGAGTGGCGGGGCCGTATAGCGGCGACCTCGCATGTGTATATGTCGTCGGTCATCCGTTAAGGCATCAATGAATGGCGCATACCGTAGCCCGTAAACTTATCTCTTCCAAAGTCGACTCGATTTTGCCGGATGACCAGTCACTGTCGGTCTTATGACTATATTTATCAGGAGGTCTTTTTTGTTTAAAATCATTAAGAAAAACTGCTGTGGACTTGATGTTCACAAAACCTGGATCTTTGCCTGTATCGGTATTACCGATTCCAAAGACCGTACTGAGTACAAGCAAGCCCGCTTCTCTTCCTTTACCAAAGGGCTGCAGGAGCTGTGTGACTGGCTTGCCAAATACCACTGTAAGGATGTCTGTATGGAATCTACCGGCAAGTGCTGGATCCCCGTCTTCAATGTCCTTGAAAAGAATAACCTCTGGGTTACCCTTTCTCATCCCAAGTACACAAAACCTTTAAAGGGCAACAAAACCGACCGCAAGGACGCCAAATGGATCTGCGATCTGTATATGTGCGGCATGGTCAAGCCTTCTTTTATCCCGCCCGCTGATATCCGCCAGCTCAGGGATCTGGTGCGGTACCGGTTTAAGCTCACCTGTATGATCACAGGGGAGAAAAACCGTGCCCAGAACTGCCTTACCGTATCCAATCTCAAACTGGATGATGTCTTCAGCGATGTCTTCGGGAAATCCTCCCGTTCCATCACGGAACATATACTTGCTCACCCTGGGGAAAATTTTGACGTTACACCTTTTGTCGACAAACGCTGTAAAACTCCGATCGAAGAAATCCAATCCGCTGTTGATGGTGCTGTCTCGCCTGAACAGGCTGTGAAGCTTCGCCAATGCCTTGACCACATTGACGAGCTGGAAAAGAATGTGGAACAGGAAATCCATCGTCTCTCTGAAAAATACTCTGTAGCGCTTGATCTGATGCGTACCGTCCCCGGATTTGATAAGAATCCAATGACGGCTATACAGGTCCTCTCAGAAATCGGTGGTGATATGTCTGTCTTCCCCACAGCGAAACACCTCGTATCCTGGGCAGGATGCTGTCCACGTAATGACCAGAGCAATAAGAAAATCAAATCAACTCGGATTTCCCGTGCCGGTTCTTATTTTAAACCAATACTGGTACAAGTTGCAAATGGTTTATTGCGTTCGAACAAACATCCTGAGATATTAACACGTTACCGCCGCATAAAAGCACGCCGTGGCCACAAGAAAGCCATCATCGCTGTCTGCCGTATGCTCCTGACCGCTATCTGGCACATACTCTCAGATTTAAAGCCTTATACACCGGATGGTTATCTTGAACCACGCCCTGTGAACGAGGCCAAAACCCTCACCACTTCACAGGCACTTAATCTTCTCAGGCAAAGAGGATATACAATCAAGGATGATCCAGTAACAGCCGCCTGATCAGGCGTTTCGCCTATATTCAGTTTTTGAAGTCACCGAAAGATGGCTTGTTTGTGATGTCTTCCTGTTTTTCTCTATCCGCTACCTCTCAGTTTCAAACTTTTTCTCCTCAAGAAAAATATACTCAATAATTCCCCAGAATTTTCATATTCGTTGCTTCCTCGCGGATACCGCGCAGCGCGTTTTTGACTGCACTGTCCGTAAGATTACCATCAAAGTCCACAAAAAAGCGATATTCCCAGTTCTGTCCGGGAATGGGACGGGATTCGATCTTTGTCATATTCAGGTTGTTGTAA
>Ga0192280_1134_pt1 | contig 13360 bp, 13 predicted proteins | sample Koala_Koa24_M3_FD_131249 | JGI IMG/M metagenome (GOLD analysis project Ga0192280, IMG submission 131249) | Enriched cells from koala feces incubated with labeled cellulose particles, San Francisco Zoo, California, United States - Koala_Koa2-4_M3 ... | reverse complement strand
TATCCAGCAGGCGCATTCAGGTGTTATGTGCTGAAGGAAGGATTGCGGGAGCTGTAAAGTTTGGCCGTCAGTGGGCAATACCAATTTCTGCTGAAAAGCCTCGCGATGCAAGAATCAAGACGGGCAAGTATGTTAAGGAGATTGAATAATAATGTCTAAAATGAAATTGAAGATTTTTTCATTTTTTTCGGGATCTGGATTTTTAGATCTTGGATTTGAACTGAATGGATTTGATATAGAATTTGTAAATGAATATCATCCAGCCTTCATGAAAGCATATCAATATTCAAGAGAAAAAATGAAATTACGCAAACCTAAATATGGTTATTTTACGGGGGATATTAATGTCTTTCTGGCGGAACGCCAGAAAGACATTAAATGGCTGGGTTGCTGATGCTCGCTCAGATGGAAGTCTGGTTGGTTTCATAGGCGGACCACCGTGTCCGGATTTTTCGGTTGCTGGGAAACAAAAAGGAAAAGATGGTGAGAATGGGAAACTTTCTCTGAGTTATATTAATCTGATTGTGTCGATTCAACCAGATTTCTTTTTGTTTGAGAATGTGAAAGGGTTATGGAAGACGAAGCGTCATCGAGAATTTTTTGAAGAATTAAAAGATAAATTAATTGCCTCTGGCTACTGTACAACAGAAAGGTTAACTAATGCCCTTGAATACGGAGCACCTCAGGATAGAGACCGAATACTGATGTTTGGAATGGAAAAAAAGCTTTTTGTGTCTATATATCATGACAAGAATATTGACGAATTTCCTTGGTCAAAATATCAGACACATAAACTTGATGATATAAAAGCTCTTAATTGGCCAAAAACTGAAAAATATCAGGAGAATAGTGTTTCTGAGTGCCCGGAGGGCATTATAAGGGAAATGACAGCTGAATATTGGTTTGAGAAAAACGATGTTGAGCATCATCCCAATGCAAATGACTTTTTTACACCTAAAGCGGGAAAAGCCAAAATGGAGGTTATTGACGAGGGAGATGATAGTAAAAAATCATATAAGCGACTACACCGTTGGAGATACTCGCCAACAGTTGCTTATGGAAACAATGAGGTACATCTTCATCCATATAAAACAAGGCGTCTTTCGGTAGCAGAAGCGCTGGCTCTGCAAACATTACCGAAGGAATTTGTATTTCCGCCAGAGATGACACTTACAGATAAATTTAAAACCACAGGGAATGGTGTCCCGTTTATATTGGCTAGTGGAATTGCTAAGACAATTTATAGCTTTTTGGAGGACTAATTATGAAAAAAACATTTCAAGATGTACTAAAGGATATTGAAAGTAATCTGTTGGGAAAGGAATTGCATGGCATATCTGGAAACGCAGCAGCATTTTCAATTTCGGAAATAGATTACGCAAATGAGAATGTTGTTTTAAACGTACAAGGAAAAAGAAAAACTTGGACGTTTGAAAGAATGAAAAAAGTATGGCAGGAAATGTATTATCATCCAGCGGCGAATGTAGAAATTGTTTTTGGTGGGTCTGGTTCCAGCCGTAATCAGGTAGAAACAATATATGCAAGTCTGAGTTATGTAGAATGGTTGTATGTAAAAAGCAAAAAATGTGTGGCGTATATCGGAGAGGAAACCCACCCATATGGTGAACTGCAGCATATGGATGAAGAAAAAGAACTTCGCTATCAAAAATTAATGGAGTCTGCAAATCCGCGAAATCCTTTGCTGGAACCAGACGAGCAGCTTGAAGATTCGGATGAGGAATTGAATGAATATCAGCTTGCGGCCAGAATGTTGAAAGAATATGTTTTAGAGGAAGGCTATGAATTCCCGGATAATCTTGAAGATATTAAGGAGTCATTGGAATATTTTCAGCGAACCTATTCGCCAGAAACTTTAGAGAAACTAGATGATAATCATATTCTTGCGGGAATGTTTTATACAATAACTTAGGAAAGTTCTAAGTCAGGGGCTCAAAATCAGGAGCCTGAGTAAACTTTCAAGCCCCTGATTTAGTACTTTTCTATTGAACCAAGTCGCACATTGTGCTTGGAGTCTGGTGGTTATATGCAGTTTTTATACTTTGAACTTTGCATGCTTGCTTGACAGAATACGGCATGCCGACTTGCGTATGTGAGCTCATGAGAAAGCATATTTTCTCTGGTAGCCATGACTTTAAAGCCGTCCTGCCGGGCGACCTGTAGAATGGAGATATTTAGTTCATAGCCATCAGTGGCACGCCGCGTGCAAGCCGGACGAGAGAAGCCTTACAGTTAGGACATTCACAGATATCTCTGTTGAAGAGATACAGGATAAGATCCCGTATATTTTTGCCTTTGACCGGATCACCTTTGTATGTACGGCCCAACAGCTTATGTATTAAAGTCAGCCTTTTGGTTTTTATGCTGTTTGAGAGAAAGCCGCTGAAACGCACCCTGTGAAAACCTGCAGGCAGGATATGCCGGAGAAATGCCCCGACAAACTCTTCGCCGTCCATGGTGAGGCTTTTCTGTCTTCCGCCATCAGCGTAATCTTTGTAATGGAATGTGACACCGTCAGCGTCCACAGAGTCGATCCGGCTGTTGCTGATCGCTGTCCGGTAAGCGTAACGGGCAAGATAATCTACCGCATTCCCTTTGCCATTGAAGGTTTCTTTCAGAAATGGCAGCCACTTTTTGTTGTAGAGGGAATCCACATATTCCTTCCAGTCATAGTGGTTACGAAGGCGGGAGAGGCTTTCAGGAAACACCAGTTTTCCTTTTTCATACAATGCCTTGAGCCCGGCCATATATTTGCCACGGAAGACAGACGCAAGGACAGATTCTGGTATCAGGTAACCTTTATGTTTGCCTTCGATAAATTTCCCGTCGGCAGTGAGGCCGCCGCCGGTGATGATGTTATGGATATGGGGATGATAGTTCAGTTTCTGTCCCCATGTATGGAGGACGGAAATGATCCCGGGTTTTGCGCCGAGCCACTTTTTATCAGCACACAACGTGATCAGAGTGTCGGATACGGCATGGAACATCAGTCCGAGAAGTTCTTTCGGGTTCACTTCGATCAGGTCATTGAGTTCAAACGGGACAGTAAAAATGACATGGTAGTACGCGATATCCGGGATGATCTCCGAGTTCCTCTGGGCAATCCATTTCTGCTCCAGCGGATACTGACAACCAGGGCAACTCCGGTTGTTACAGGAACACGCATGGATCACAATTCGCTTGCATTCCGGACAGTAACTGACGTTATAGCCGAGCTTTCCGGTTTTGCACGAGCTGATGGAAAAAGCGGCTTTCTCCTGTTCCTCAGTAACGCAGTGGGAGGAAGCATAAGACGGATAAAACATCTGGAATGCTTCCTGAACCCCATAGGTGGGAATGGGCATGGATTCTTCACAGGTCATACGGGCTTTTCACACTCCTTCCGTTGCCAATCCCGAGGGAAAGGTAGATTTCCGTGCTGGAAAGCGACTTATGTCCCATGGCCTCTTTAATAGAGATGAGGTCAGTCCCGGCTTCGTATAAATGGAGGCCGAAGGCGTGGCGGAGGCTGTGACAGTTATAGCCCTTGTCCTGCCACCCGAGCGTCTCAAGCTGTTTTTTCAGGACATTGTAGACACTCTGAGTGCAAATGGAAGTGCCTTCTTTCTGTCCGGGAAAGAGCCAGTCTGTCTTTGCTGCACTGCGGCGCTCCCAATAAGCATAGGCTCTGATAATCTTATAGGCTTTTTCAGAGAGTACGGCGAAACGGTCAGAGCGATTCTTACTGCGACTCACATAGATGCGGTTGTTTGAGACCTGGATATCACCGCAGTGAAGCCTGCAGACTTCACTTACGCGGAGGCCGGAGGAATACATCACGGCAATCTCCGCCATATGCTTGCAGTTGGTGAAAGAATTGATGAGCGTTTCAACCTCCTCGCGCGTCGGTACGGAAGGGAGATATTCGTCAAAACGAAGATACGGGACCATATACGGATCCCAGTCCCTGTGCAGGACGTAGCGGAAGAAATCGCGCAGCTGTGCGATATGAAGATTGACAGTCCGGCCGTTCAGTTCGCGGATGTTTTTGAGATAAAGGATGTAGGAACGGATCTCTTCGAAAGTGAGATCAGAAAGCTTTTTTCCGGGAATCTCTTTCTCAAGCCACTCAAGGAATTGCTTCAGGTATGAAGTATAGGACGCAACCGTGCCAGGTGCAAGGTCGCGAAAAGAAAGGATATCTGTATGTTTCTGGATAGAAGCGAGATAATCTTCATTCATGGCAATAGCCCTCCTTGAAATTTGATAGTCTAAGTAAATGCACAGAAAATCAAAAATTTATTGGAGGAGCCCGAATTATCTTGAAAAAGGGAGCGAAAGACGTTATACTCATATCCGTAGGTAGCCCTATGGATAGAGAGACTGTGTCGCCAAACAAAGAGACTCTTCCATGGGGCTTTTCCTTTGCTTAAAGATAGGGCTATTGTAAACAAAAAAATGCGCTGTGGCAACAGCGCAGTGAAAAATAAAGGAGGCTATCGCGCACATGCGCGATTTGGTTCAATTGGTGATAATACGAACGCATTATGCTGTTATCTTGAAATGAACAAAGAATGCAAAATGTATTTTGGGAGTATTTCAGGTGGCTCCGCTTATAAATTCGGACTCTTTCAGAAGAAAGATACTGGAATCTGGACAACTGGAAGCCCACAAAAGCCTCAGGAACTCACGGAAGAAGAAGCACTTACGCTGGGAAAGGAAATTAGGGATGCACTTGTTAGAGGCGTGCATATTATTAGAAATGCAGATTTAGATTCTATAGAAGCATATGAAAAGTTGGACGAGGACTTAAAAATTGGTCTTGGTGAGCAGATCTATAATTGGAGTTGGGTACATAAATATTTTTCTATTATCTGCAATGAGAAACTAAGCGGCTTCCATTCGGCAGACTGGCAGCTTCATGTGCTTCGAGCTTTGAGAATCAAACCGAGCGAACGTTATTACGTTCGGAGCGGGCAAATAGCAATGGTTCAGAATTATCTTGGGTGGGGGTACCGTGAGTTTTTTGACGCATTTATTGAGCGTATAGGTGAACCAAAGCAGTTTGTACGCCTTGGTTCATCTGATGAGAAAAAGAACTATGCCGCTGAATGGGCAAAAAGAGGCATTGTTGCTATCGGATGGCCTGATCTGGGGGATTTATCAGAATATGTCACAGGTGAAAGCATTGATCGCAAGTTGCTTCAGGACAAATTAAAAGAGTTATATTATCCAAATGATGAAAGAACAGCTTCAAGAAAAGCAGGAGAGATTGCAAGATTTTATAGATGTAATAGTAATACAATTTTTGTGATGATGGAGGGTGAGCAATTATTAGCACTGGCAGATGGAGTTGGGAATAATTATTATGACTCGGATGAAGAAATGGCTAATCAGCGAGCGGCGACATGGAAATTTGTTTTTTCTGCTGGAGAAAAAATGCCGGAAAAGGCAGAAGGTAGGTTAACCACTTGCTATCAGCTGGGTAATGAGGAGAATCTGTTATTTTTGTATGATAGATATTATTATGGTGAGGATTTGGGTAACTGCTTTAGTTATGAAGATAAAGATAAAAAGAGAACTACCGAGCATCCCCCAATACGTTATTGTACAGGATACCAGTCGGAATTTGAAAGGAATAGGATAATTTTTGGTGCACCAGGCACTGGGAAAAGCTATACATTGAATGAGGAAAAAGATAAGCTGCTGGGTAAAGAGAATAACGATGATTATGAACGCGTTACTTTCCATCCCGATTATTCATATGCGAATTTTGTGGGAACATATAAACCTGTTCCGTGTAAGGATAGTAGCGGGAAAGATTCCATTACATATGAATATGTGCCAGGACCGTTTATGCGTGCTTATGTAAAGGCTCTAAACAGAGGCAGGTCGGAATGCGTGAAACCGTTTTTACTTATTATAGAGGAGATAAACCGTGCAAATGTTGCGGCTGTATTTGGTGATATATTCCAGCTTCTTGACCGGAATGATTTCAATATAAGTGAATATCCGATTCAGGCAACTGAAGATATGAAAAAGTTTCTTGCGAAACCAGAGCAGCTTGGAGGAAAACCAGAAGATTATTCTCAATTAAGTATCCCGGATAATATGTTCATATGGGCAACAATGAATAGCGCAGATCAGGGCGTATTTCCTATGGATACAGCGTTTAAACGCAGGTGGGATTTTACATACTTGGGCATCAATGAGAGTGAGAAAGATCTGATTGGAAAAACTGTCGTACTGGGAAGTGGGAATACAATTCAGCGAGTGGAATGGAATAAGCTGCGTAGAGCTATTAATGATTTCTTGGCAAAAGAAAAAATCAATGAAGACAAACAACTTGGTCCATATTTTATCTCGAGGAAAATTGTGGTTCCTCTGGAAGGAAAGGAAATTGAGAGGGATAAGTTTATACGTACATTCAAGAACAAAGTAATAATGTATTTGTTTGAGGACGCAGCAAAACAAAAACGATCAAAACTTTTTGAAGGATGTTTTGATAATAGCAACCGATATTCTGAAATCTGCAGAGAGTTTGATGATAAAGGAATTGGTATCTTTCATCATGACATACAGATAGCTACAGAGCCAGAAGATTTAGGCTTTGAAAGCGATGAGGAGTAAAGGAGGTCTTCATAAATGATCTCTGTATTTGTCAGGGAGCAGAAAAGATACACACAGAAAGAATTGTGCAGTTTGCTCTCCTGTGAGGAAGATAAGATTGTATCTGTCATTCGAAAGCTGAAAGAATTTGGTATTCTTAAAGCTGTTCGGGCAATAGATATACAGCGTGACATGTCAGACTTGATTGATGCTGATATTGAAGTTGCTGATGTAGAGATTGGTGAGAATGATTATCTCTATGTTTTTACTTTTGTAGGTGTCATTGTTGTTTCGGGCATGGTTTTGAAATGTTATCCCAAATATCTGTTGACTAAAGATAATCCTGAGACAGAAATGGTACAGGTAATTAAAGTCCTAGAAAAATATAATTCTAAAGAACAGATTGTTCGGATATTTAACGAGAGCAGTGAAAATAGTTCTTTCAATCTGTTAGCAGTTTTGCTTTTTTTACTGCATGATTATTATGAAAATGGTATATACAGCAGTACAGATGATATCATTGAAAGTAATGGATCAGGAGAAATACTCTGGGACAGAACAATTAATGAGACTTTTGCATTTATTTTAAACAACCGTCCGTATTATATTAATTTGCAGACAAAACGACGTATTTCTGACGATTATGATTATTTTAAACGGTTGCATGAGTGTGTGCTGACAATTGCTTCAAAGGAATTAGAAACTGCTGGATTACTGAATATTTTTGAAATAATGGGAGTTGATCTGACAGACGCGCATTTGGAGGACTTTGGGGAACGAGATACCATTTTATATAATATTGAAAAAGAATTGAATACACAATTCAATACAAGAAAGCAGCTTGTTTTGAAAACGATATATGCGTATATTGATCATAACGGGAGTTTGTATGATACGGATTGCCTTTCTTTGTTTGGAACAAATAGTTTTAATTTGGTTTGGGAAAAAATATGTGCTGATATTATGGATAATCAGTTAAATATTTCACTAGGAAAGCTGCTGCTTCCTGTTCCGTTAAAACCAGAATATGATCGTAAAATAAAACTGATAGATCTGATAGAAAAACCTATGTGGTCAGTGACCGGCAAAACAGCAACAGATACGCTGATTCCTGATTTGATTTCCATTGCGTATATAGGTGGAAAATTACAGTTTATTATTTTTGACGCAAAGTATTATAACGCACAACTGGAGTTTGGTTCATCTCCAAAAGGGCAGCCGGGAATTGAGTCAGTGACCAAGCAATATTTGTATCAGCTTGCTTATCAGAAATTTATTACAGATCATGGATTCACTGACGTAAAGAATTGTTTTTTGCTTCCAACAGAAGATGATTATATTGTAGATAAGGGAGAAGCGTCGATGCAAATCCTTTCAGACCTTGGATTGCAGAATATTAAAGCACGTCTGCTTCCGGCAAAGATTGCTTATGATTTTTATCTATCGGGAGAAAAGATGGATATAACTATATTAAACTTATAGAATTGTCAGATGGGAAGATAGTTATGGATGTTTTAACACCGGAGCAACGCAGGAAAAATATGCGGAATATCAAAAGTAAAGATACCCAGATTGAACTCATCTTGCGTAAAGCATTATGGAAGAAAGGCTATCATTACCGGAAACATTATACAGCCCTTCCGGGAAAACCAGATATAGCCTTGACAAAGCATAAAATTGCTGTGTTTTGCGACGGAGAATTTTTTCATGGAAAAGATTGGGAGGTTCTGAAACCGAGACTCAAGAATAGTAATAATGGCGACTATTGGGTATCCAAAATATCCCGCAATAGAGAAAGAGATGATGAAGTTAATAAGCAGCTTCTTTTTCTGGGGTGGACGGTGATCCGGTTCTGGGGTAAAGATATAAAAAAGAACACAGATGAATGTATTCAAGTAATTGAAGAATGTATATTTGACAACATGGTGGAGGCTGGTTTGGATATGGAGGATATGTAAGGCTGCATTTTCTTAGTGCAGGGACCTATTAGAGGACAGATTGCGATGAATGAAGATTTGATGAAGGCCTACTATGTAAGGTATTTGAAAGAAATCAGGAAATTTTCTGATTCGTCAGTAAAGCACTATCAGGATGCATTGAATTATATTTCAAAATACCTGGTTAGGAAAAACAAATTGCAAAGTTCGGTTTATGAGATACAGGACATTGATGAACTGGAGGTTGTTAAATCTGCCCTGTATTCGGACATTGAATTTATGGCACTGGATAAGCGCGGGCACCAGATGTATACAGCTGGATTTAATAATTATTACAGGTTTGCCAATGGAGATGATTTTAGAAACCTACATGATAGTATGAAGGTTATGGATATAGAGCTTCCTGTGGCGGATGTGCAGACAAAAAATGTTAAACTTCGGAAAAGGTCTTCAATAATAAAATTGCAATCGATTGAGGCGGCAGGATATGTTTGTGAAGTGAGTGCAGCACACGTTACGTTTACTTCGCAAAAATCAGGGCATCCATATATGGAAGGCCATCATGCCCTGTCTATGAAATATCAGGACAGGTTTTCCCGAAGCCTGGATGTATATGCCAATATTATTTGCCTGTGTCCGGTATGCCACAGGCTGTTGCATTATGGAATACCTTCGGAAAAAGAAAAAGTGGTTGAAAAGATTTATTATGACAGATCGGAACGGTTAGCAATCAGTGGAATAAGACTCAGCAAGTCAGAGTTTGAGAGCCTGACTTTGTAAGTTATAAAGGAAGCTTTTTGGGGGAGAGGAGTTATGTATGGGGGAGAGTCATTCTTTTCGAGAGTATGTGGCGTACACATTTGACAACCAGTTCTGGGCGGGGGCTGAGGAATATCTGAATGATAATCTGGATTCCCTGGATATTGAACTGCGCCAGATCCGCAGGGCAGGAGGATTTGAAATTCAGGATGTTCATGTGGAACATGTCTGGACGGATGACATGCCGGGAATGAAGATCCAGTTTGACGTGGCGGTTTCGGTAACTTTTGAACTGAAAGAGGGAAACTACCGTTACGACAGCAGTGAGGATCATACCATCTGGCTGATGGTTCGGTGCCGTGGGGATCTGGATTGTGATTTGAAAGATTTTGAGATCTTCGATGTCAGCGATTATAAGGGGAAAAACCGGGCAGAAAATCCAATGGATGATGACCTGGTTCCAGTGATTTATAAGGAAAATCTGGATACAGTGGCGGAGCAGTTTCTGAGAGACCACTATAAAAAGGCGCTTTTGGAACCGATATGGGTGGATCCGCTGGAAGTTGCTAAAAACATGGGGCTGACTGTCAGAAGTGTGTATATTACTAAAGATGGATCCATTTTCGGAAGAAGCTATTTTTATGACAGGGATGTGGAACTTTATGATCCGGAAAAGGATGCTTTCTATACAGAGCATATTCCGGCAGGCACTATACTTGTAGACAAGCAGGCTTCTTTTATGTATGCACTGGGGACGACCAATAATACGATTATTCATGAATGCGTCCATTGGGATAAGCATAAGAAGGCGTTTGCTCTGGCAAGACTTTATAATGAAGAACTGACAAATATTGGATGCAAGGTTGCCGGAGGTGTGGCAGGAAATAAATCTGGACGGAATGCTGTGGGCTGGATGGAATGGCAGGCGAACGCATTAACGCCGAGGATACAGATGCCGCTGACGATGTTTAAAAACCGTGTGGAAAGGCTTATCTCACAATTCCGCAGAGAATTAAAAGAATATGATATGATCGACATAATAGAACCGATCATTGACCAGCTGGCGGCAGATTTTTGCGTTTCACGGACTGCGGCAAAAATCAGAATGATTGATGCAGGGTATGAAGAGGCGGCCGGTGCATTTATTTTCCTGGATGGCAGATATGTAAAGACACATAAAGCGAAAAGCGGATATCTGGAAAAGAATAAAACTTTTTCCATCAGCAGCTTGGATGCGGTGATCCTCAGCGTCAGTAATCAGGATTTAATGAGGAAGCTGGAAGAAGGCCGGTACCAGTTTGTTGACAGCCATTTTGTCCTGAACCACCCGATGTATCTGGAAATGGGAGATGAAGGGTATCTGCAGCTTACCCATTATGCCAGGAACCATATGGATGAGTGCTGTCTGGTATTTGAACTTTCGGTGAAAGAAACGGTTGAGGAATTCTACTACAGTGAGTGTTTTCTGAACCGTGACAAGGCTTCGACTGTTGATCTCAGCGTAGCATTTCATGATGGTTATGAGAATGCTCCGCCAGAGCGCCAGCGAAAACTCCTTTTGGAAACGCTGGCTGAGGAAGAGCGTATTTATAAAACACTGACATTGGATTTTCATGATTGCTTGAAAAAGGTAATTGATTGGAGGAATGATCAGATAAAGGCAGAGAAGGAAAAAAATCCACACGCGGATTTGGACAAAATTACAGCCGCGGAAATTGCCAGGCGGACAGATCTGAATGAGGCTACCGTCCGTAGAGCGATTAGTGGCGGGGAAGCTTCTCTGAACACGTTGATCCTGATATGCCTGGCGCTTCACCTGCCGTACAGAATAAGCCGGCATATTATTGACCATTCGCCGTCGCCGTTGATTTTAAGCACAAACAGCCGTATTGTGTATAACTATGTACTGCAGGTGCATTATGGAAAAACAGTTGAAGAGGTAAAAAAGATCATTTCTGAGCTGGGTGCAGACCCTTTGTAAAAAATCAGAAAAAATTTTTGGCAAAACCGTACTCGCCGGGTACGGTTTTTTCATGGGAAAATACGGTAAATTTGGTGTATTTCCTATTGACAACCGAACATATGTTCTGGTATTATATCGTCAGGTTCGCTACCTTGGCTAAACAGACCGGCAGTTATAATATCCAGGTCAGTTTGACTTTCCCTTTTGGCTGGCCTTCACTATGGAGGCGGTGCTTATGAAACTATCAACAATAGAAGAAGGTACAGCAGTGTACTTCATTGAGAGCAGCCGTGTGATTACGGAAGCAAGAGTTATCAGGCGGAATGGAGATTTTTACATAGTAGGTATTGGACGTGATGGAGCTATCCGGGTGCGGAGAAGCCGGCTTTTTCTGTCAAAAGAAGATGCGCAGGCTCATCTGCCTGTAAGATTAAAACCGCAGAGAACATACCAGTCTCCTTATGAATTTGGTGCGTAAGGAGGAAATGAGGGTGGAAGAAATTCATGTGGGGTGTCCGTGTTGTAAGAACAAGCGGCTGTTTGACGTTAATATTCACACAGAGGGCATTATAAAAATTAAGTGTCCCACTTGTAAGGCCGTAGTGGCTATTACATTAAAGAATATGAAAATTCGCACTGAGCGAATCGGCGCATGAAGTAATCATAGCGACCAAAGCCTGGCGAGACAAAGAAGCGTAAAGCTTTTTGTTTCGTCGGGCTTTTTTTGTTTCAGGGCAAAATGCGCTTCCATAACCGTACTTCCAGAGTACGGTTTGCCTGGTAAAAAATCATGTATGATACAGGCATGACAGGCCGAAAACCTGTTAAATAAAAATTTTTCAAGCCTTATGGCGGCCGACGTATGGCGAGAATGCATATCTGATTCCAGAAAATAAACAGTAGAACTGTTTGCTGGATCAGGTGGAATTCCCGTCTGATTTGTCGCGCCTTTTGTAGTCTGCCGGGAATGAAACCCGGCAGATTTTTGTGTTCCCGCTGTACGCCAGCGTCTTGGGCGGAACAGGAGAACACAATGACAAATAAGGACAAGCAGGACAGAGAGTTTAAAATCCCGATGGAGGTGACGCCGGAGACAATCCGTGATTTTGAGATTGATCCGAAGAATGTAACGTGGACAAGGATCGGAAACAAGCCGGTAAAGGTTGTGTGGGTTCCATGCACGGAAACAGAGTATTATGAGTTTATGCGTCCGCTTTGGAGAGAGGACAAGAATGCGCAGAATCGTGAACCGATGGAGTCCCTGGAAAAGATGGCAGAGGATCTGAGTTTTGAGCCGGGGACATCCGGATCGATGGAAGATGATGTGACAGCGGAGATGCTTCTGGAAGAACTGATCCGGTATCTGGATGGAGTGAATCCGGGGTATGGAGGGATTTTCCGGATGCTGTATGAAGGGTATGAATCGGCAGACATTCAGAAGGAGTATGATCTGAAGAAGAGCACAGCAAACTATCAGATTCGAAGGATCAGGGAACTGGCAGCGAAATATATAAGTGAATGATTGTCAAAAGAAATAGAAAATGATAATTAACCTTTGAGGTAAATTTGCGCTTGACGGAGAACTTGCAATGTGCTACTATTAATTTACCTCAAAGGTAAACTGAAAAGAGGTGGTTGGTTGGATATCACATATAAAAACAAAAAGATTGCTAATCTTCTACATGCAATTTTTGTAAGTTGAGTATTACTTAGCAATGTCAACTCAACTACTTCAAAATACTTTCTTAAATTAATAACCTTGTCTTTAGAATCTCTGGTTCCCGGAACCCAGCCAAGTTTTGCCATTTCACTATAGGGAAATTGTTTTGCCAGCTCTATATCTGCATCCATAGCATTTTCTGCCTCGGCTTTTACTATCTTCTCCCTATAAATGGCCTCAAGGTTATTCCAGAAACTGGCTGGAACGCCAAGAACCATCTCCAATCTGACAGCAACATCGGGAGTAAGCTGTACATCCCCATTAATAAGCTTACTGATATGCTTCTCAGACATATCCATTCTGGTTGCAAACTCCTTCTGATTCATACCTCTGTCATTTAACTGCTCCCTTATGGCCGCCCCAGGCGGCGTTGCA